>OGQX01001100.1_pt1 | contig 26326 bp, 30 predicted proteins | sample 1553291 | NCBI WGS metagenome assembly OGQX01 (sample SAMEA2580030, study PRJEB22360) | human gut metagenome | biome: human gut; feature: human-associated habitat; material: faeces | place: Denmark | collected 2008/2010
ACTACCGCTGGAGTATTATTTGTAGTATTAAATTTAGTAGTACGAACAAAAGAAAAAATTATTGCATTGTTTCTTATTTTTGTATTTATTGTATAATTAGATGCTCCTTTAAGTTGTATTCCTCCGCCATCTCCATCTAAATATCCATTTATTCCCCTTAAAACTACTAAAAAATCTTCGATGCTAATATTTGTTATATTCTTCAAAGATTTTGAAGTCATAAACACACATTGTACCTCTGAACTATCTGATGTTAAATTTCCTGGCATTATTACTCCTTCTGGTATTATTAATTCTTCTCTAGGTTTATAATCTACATCTTCTTCTTTCTTTATAAATTCTTCATAAATATTATTGTCATTTTTTATAAAAATTTTTGGTTCAATATATGCTTCATATGTGGATTGAGTATCACCTGATGTTATTTGAATACTATCAAGGTCAGTTAATAGCCCATTAATCCTCATATAACTTATAGAATTGGTAGTAGGAACAGAAATTACTCCACTTACAAGTCTAACAGTGCTTATAAATTTTTTATTTTCATCATAAAAACAATTAGATATTCCTGCTATTGCACCACTTTTATATAATGTTTGACCTGGATATACTTTTATATAATCACTTACAAAATCCAGTTCATTTTTAGTAGCACTTCCATCGCCTCCATTTAATTCATATCCATACACTACATCATTTCTATTAAACAAGTTTTTCCCTTTTCTAAACCAAACTTTTTTTCTATTATTTCCTGTAGGTTCTGTTGCACTTACAATAGCACTATCTCCAAGTAAAGTGTCTGTTGTTATCTTTTTATTGCCCCCCCCTGAATTAACATAATTAGGTCTTCAGGGGCTACACTTGTTGCTAAGGGCATTTCACTAACTTTTATATTTGCCATATTCTAAAATCTCCTTTTCTATTTTCTCATTGTTGACTGACTTGTCGCCATCCTTGGTAAATCTTTTAGAGCTTCAACAAAGTCATCTATGTCTTTAACATTTGGTAATTCTATATTGTTTATATAAATACTTTGATTATCTGTATTTCCTTTTATTTTATCATAATCTATTTGATTTAATTTTAAACCAGTTTGTGTTGTTACAGGAATAATACTAGATAATGCTTGATTTATTCTATCTTGCACAGCTGAACTATATATAAGACCATCTGTAGCTTGACTAGAACTTGATAATATTCCATTAACTGTATTATTTAAGTTAGCTAAGGATTTATTATAGTTGTTTAACCAATTTGTTGCTTTACCTAAATATTCTGCGCTATCTAAGCCATATTTTGCCATTTCTTTTTGTAAGTCTTGGAATGATTTTATACCTTCTCTATTAGCTTTATCTATTTGATAATTTTGTTCGTCTAAGAAATTTTGAAGAGCATCTATCCTGTCTTGATAGCTTTTTTGCAAAGCATTTTTCTCTTCTTCTAGTCTATCTATTTCATCTTGCTTTATTTTGTCGTTTAAATCATCTTGTGCTTGTTTTAATTCATCTGCCGCATCTTTTATTGTATCTGGGTCGGTTTCCCATCATTCTGTTACTTTATGACCATATTTTTATATGGCGGTTAGTCATTTCTGGCTAACTCTCACATTTTATTTTTAGGTTATTGTGTGAGTTCGGACTGTATATTCACCCTTATTAGGGGAGTAACTTCACGATTAATATTACTATTAAACGCCCGCAGTCTCTAAAGTACGATTGTATGAATATTTATGTCTTTTTATTTCATCATATATAGGTTTAAAATCTTTTAACACACCTAAATTAGTATAGTTTAAATCTATTTTATATATCATAGATGGAATTTGAATAACATAAGGATATATTATAGAAATTAATTTTCTTAAATTCTTGACATTAAAACGTAAAAAATAATACTTTTGTTTTTCCATTCTTATGTCCATATCTATATCCCATTTTTTTTTAAAATATTTTTGTAATAAAATATGTTCTTCATAATTGAAACAATGAGTTGACCATTTTCCATATCTGTTTCCGTCATGAACAGATAGATGCCCATCGTCCAACCACCATATTGCCAAACCTAAAGGTGTCAATTCTTCTAAATATTTTAAAGATATTTTCTTTCTTCCTTCTCTACTATATAAATTACTTTTTAACCACTCAAATAAATCATCATGCAAATGTTTTTTATTTGTAAATTCAAAGTAATAACCTACATATCCTTCTTTGTAATTTCTCGTATAAATTCCATTTATATTATTCAAAAAAATTTTCTTTTTCCATAATAAATATTCATATTGTTTTTCTCCTTGAGAAAATCTAATTTTATTAGCTTTCTTATTAAAATAAGCATCTCCTAATAATCCACCTAATATAATTTGTTTCTCAAATTGTGACAAAGATATAAAATCCATATCTCATTCCACTCCTTTTCCATCTTACCTAGGTCTCTGCTACCTCTAGCCTTTGACCTATATAGTTACTTATTACACAACATATTACTATGCTGCTGGGCATAAGTTTACCCATCCGCTGATTTTCTCGATAAATTTGTAAGTTCTTTTCTTTATTGGCATTTGCTAATTTTTCTTTAGCCTGTTCTACCGCAAGTATTTTTTCTTCAAGCTCTTTTTGTGAGTCTAATGTATCATTTTCTGCTTCTAAAGCTTCTATCTGTTTATCTATAGCCTTGATACGTTCATCATTATCCATCTCATGCTGTATATCATCAATTTGATTTTGTATCTGGTCAAGCCTATTTTGTTGAAAATCTTTCATTAGTTCATTGAACTTTTTAAGTTTTTTCTCTGGTATATCTGCAATTTGGTCATAATAATCTTTAACATCTGCTTTTAAATCTCTAACAGAACCATCTAACTTTCTATTGTCACTATTTAAATCTTGTATCTTATCTATAAGCTTTTCAAGATTTTTAGCTGTGTTTCCAGAAAAGGCTGCTAAGTGTTGCATATTGTTTATATATAATTCATTTTTAGATGAGTTATAGTCTATTGCAAATCCTTGAGCTCTTAATTGATTTATATAATCATTAATTTGTCTTGTTTGTGCAGCTTTTAAATCATTAGTTTTGTTGATTTCGTTATTTAAAGCATCAATAAGTTGTCTCATATATTTTTCTTGCTCATTTAAATTGTCTGTATTTTTAAGAGCATCTTGTAATTTATCAGCACTCTCCTTTGCATTATCAAGAGCATTTTTATAATTATATAAGGTATCTATTGTTGCTTTGTATTCATCTTTAGTTGATTTGGTAGATTTTGAACCACCTGATTTTGAACCACGTGATTTTGAACCACCTGATTTCTTACCACCAGTTGATTTTCCTGTATATCTATGTCCGCCACCTTTTGACAATCCACCACTTCTAGTTGTGCCACTTCCTAAAGAAGTTACATTTTTATATAAATTTTGATAACTACTTATAATTGCGTTTGCTTTTTGGTCAAAATTTTCTACAGTAGTATCAGAACCAGCGGCTGCTTTTGCCTTTAAAATTGCTTCAGTAAATTTGTTAATATCTGGTACAGCACTCGCAAACTGTTGTCCCATAGCGGAAGCATCATTTCCAAGATTGTTTACAGCCGTCTGTGCTAATTGAGACATTTCTTTAACATTTCCTTGAGCTAATGCATATATATCAGCTACAGCTGCAGCTTGCATCTCTTGTACTTTAGCTGCAATCATTGAGTCTGTCATTTGGTCTAAAGCAGTTGTGTTTAATTCTAATTGCCCATTCTCCAGAGAAAGTGCTGATAAATATTGGTCACTCATACTTAATAAAGACTGAAGTGTATCTATAGATAAATATCCATTGCTGTTATATTCATCTACTGCTGTAGTTAATGTCTTGTAAACGCTTTGTAGGTTATCTAAAGACTCACTTGTAGCGTCTAAAGTACCTTGAGCATCTTCTAACTGTTGTTGATATTCTGCTTGTGCATTCTTTGCATTTTCCGTAGCGTTAGTAGAGTCATCTGTTGTTCCTATTGTATCATAAATAGATTGTCTTAAATCATCTACAGCTTCTTTTGTTTCTTCAGCTTGCTCTCCTCCACCTTCTAATGTATCAGACCAATCTTTGAATTTTTCTGCGTTTTCTGATAAATGTCCTCCAATTTGTGCATAAACGCTTTCCATTTCTTCTAACTTCTTTTGGTCATCTTCAGAAACAACACTTTCTTTTGCCATTTTTTCTTTTTGCTTTGATATTTCTTCTGCTAATTCTTTATAGGCAGCAATCATATCCTGAGTTTCTCTTCTAATATTCTCTCTATCATTTCCAAGACTGCTTGCTATAGAATTCCCAGCATCTTTTAAAATTTTTTTTGCATCTTCTATAGATTTCTCTGTTTCATTAAGATTAAAGAAATCAATAGGATTATTACTAATATACTCTAGCTCTTTTTTTATATCTACAGCTGCCGCATCTTTTTTTGCCTTTTCTAACTTCTGATATATTTCTAATTCAGCTTGTAATTCTTTCTTTTCATTCTTTAAGTTTTCTAAGTCTTTTTCATCTGTAATACTCAACTTACCTTTTTTTTGTAATTGGTCTATTTGAGAATTTACACCTTCTAGTTCGCTTTTTACTTGTTTAGTTTTAGCTTGAGCGTCTTCATATGCTTGAGTACTTTTTTCTGTAGCATTTTCTAAATCTTTCATTTGTGGAACCAATGTGTTCATAGCTTTTATTATTCCATAAATTGCTAATCCACCTACTGCCGCACCAAATAAAGGACTTGCCAATAATGCTTTTGTAAATACTTCAACTGAAGCAGCTCCTGCATACATACTAGCAGAAAATACTCCACCTGCTGCACTTTGTACATTAAAAGCTGTTGTTCCTGCTGCTACAGCTTGTGTTAATACATTAAATCCACCTGCAAATTTTAATAAGTGTTCAGCTGTAAGAGCTTTCTTTAATAATCCTATAGCAGTGGTTGCAGTACCTATCACCAAAATAAATCTACCCATATCGGTATTAGCAAATTTTAGTATTTCTGTACCTAATGTTAATATGCTTTTTACCATTCCACTATCTATTGTGTTTCTAGCGAAGTCTTGCCAAGCAGATTGTAATTGCTGTGTTTTACCTTGTAGACTATTCATTCTTTTTGTGTTTTCTGTTAAGGCACTTCCTTCACTTTTTAAAGCAGCTTCTGTAGCACCTACTGCACTACCAAAGTTTTGCATTAATGCTGTAAATAATGACCTTTGTGTTTTACCAGCTACTGTTTCTGCTAATTCTTGTTTTTCTACAGAAGTTAAATGTCCCCAAGCTTTTGATAAATCTTGTAAAATATCATAAGTTGAACGTAATTCTCCTGTATTTTTGTCTATAACACCCATGCCTCCAGTTATGGAAGCAATGTAATCATCATTCTTTTTTGTTAAACGAGCCGTAATTGTACTTAACATTTTCTTTTATTAAGAACGCTACCTCTTAATAGAGCATAATGCTCCACATACTCTCATATGTGTTGAGACTATATCTTATACTTCAGCTTTACCTGGTCAGTATATCCCCATTTCAGACACCAAACACTTGTGCCTTACAATTAGTCGTTGAACCTTTCTCTTTTCGAGACTTGGCTGCTGATTACCTAATCTTTATAATTTTCAAACCTTCATATTCTAAGCTTGTTTCATCTTTTTATATTGTGGTTTATAAAGCTCTACAAGGATTTTCAGCAATTAAAGGATTTACTATATATGTATTTCTACATATAAATGGCATAAGTCTACCATTCGCTACTCTTCCTGGCTCTCTTAAAATTTCAGTCAAATTTATTTTATTAATATCGTTACTATTAATAAGCTTTCGCTCTCATACTTTCATATGAGATTAGACTATATCTTATACTTCAGCATTACCTGGTCAGTATGACCCCATTTCGATTTAAGGGGTTTTCACCCACGCACTTGCGCCCTACTTCTATTGTTATATTATATCACATTTTATATCAAATGTCAAGTCCTTTTATCAAAATAATATAACCTACGGAATAGCCGTTGAGCCTTTCTCTATTCGAGACTTGGTTGCTGATTACCCAATCTATATATTTTCAAACTTTCACACTTACGCATATTTCATCGTTATGTTGTAGTTATATAGCTCTAAGGGACTTCCAGCAATTAAAGGTCTTTTATATTGTATATTTCTATACAAACGAGCACGAAATTTACCCGCAGTTACAAGTCCAAATGTTTGCTCTAATGAGTTATTACCTGCTGCCATTGATGCAGAGGATTTTCGTATCGCTGTTGACACATTATATTAATTAAATTCGTTTAATTTAACCAGTATTTATAAATTGAGATAAAATTTCTTTAAATTTTCCACTTTTAATCTTCCAATATGGAATTCTAATTAATCCTATACCATTATTAAGACAATATTCTTCTTTTTTTCTGTCATTTATTTTTACTTGTTCTAAATTTTTTAGAGCCTTTTCCTTTTCATTAATAAAAGCACAATGAAAGTGTTGGTCTCCGTCTACTTCTATACATGTATTATAATCATTCAAATAAAAATCAAAAGGCATTAATTTTTTATTTTTGCAATCACTATAAGAATACTGATATTCAAATTTTATATTATTGTCTTTTAAATAATTCATTACTGTTAATTCTAATCCAGATATCTTTTTAGTACATTTCTCGCATCGTCTTTTTTCTCCAGAAATAAATCTATATACATCTGTAATAAATTCATTTCCACAACCACAAATAAATTTAGCTTTACCATTATGGTAAACTTCTAACACTCTATTATTTAGGTTATTTTTTGATATAAAATTATTTAAATTAAAATAACAATCATCAAAATTATTTGCCCATGAAAACATTCTAGGTATTCTTCCTTTTTGTAAGTTTTGTAAAGATATCTTATACCTATATCCATCTTTATCTTGACAATGCATTGGCATAGAATTTTTTATATACTTACTATCTAATATATAATAGCCATAACTTTTAAAAATATTAATAACATCTTGGAAATTTTTTGTTTGAGATTTTACAGTAATACTTCTTTGACATTTATTACATACCTTGTATTTGCATTCTTGCATTTTATACCAAGCTCTTTTATATTCTTCTCCACAAATATTACATTTAAAATATAAATAATTAGTATTTCCAAAATATTCTTTAGATATAATCGTAGAACTAGGATTAAAATCATTTAAATATAGCTGAATATTATATGTTGTATAAGGATTTGCAGAATGAAAAGGTTTTACTCCTTGATTTAAAGTTACAATATTTGTATATCTTATTTTATACATATAACCATTTTTATCTTTCACAGCTATATTGTTTAGATTATTATACTCATCTATTATCTCTAATCCATGCTCTTTTAAATTATTTTTTACCTCTTCTTTATTCATATAAAACTTCCTTTATAAATACTCTCATACTTTCATATGAGATTAGACTATTTCTTCACCTTCAGCATAATCTGTTAAGGGTAATCCATTTCGATTTAAGGGATTTTCACCCACACACTTGTGCCCTACTCCTATTGTTATATTATATCACATTTTATATCAAATGTCAATACCTTCTATTAAAATAACATAACCAAGGGATAGTCGTTTGACACATTCCTATTCGGAACTTCGCACCCAATTGCCCATTATTATAATACTTAGGTGTTTCCACCATATATCATCTTAAATATTTTTATCAGTTTCCCACATTCACACTTACGCATATTTCATCGTTATGTTGTAGTTATTTAAGCTTTAGGGGTTTCTGGGTTTAGGATTATTCTTTAATGCATATTTCTATACATCCGACCAGTCATTTTAGTCGTTTACACTTACTGCATACTTGTTTGATACCTCATTTAGCGCATCAACTACATGCTCACTATCACTAGCTTCTAATTTAAAAGCTTTCATAGTAGCAATTAATGTATTAGCACTACCTTCAGCTGTTGCCCCAGCTTCAGATACATTTTTCAACATTATAGCTTGCTCTCCAAGGTCTAAAGCATCTTTTGCTGCATAACCTGCCTGAGCAAAGATTGTAGTGGCGTCTATGACATCTTTGCCGTGTAGCACCTATTTGTTCTCCAACTTCAAAAGCATCATCTGCTAAATTTTGTAATCCACCAGAAGTTAAGTCTGTAACTTTATCTAATTCAGTCAAACTCTCATCTAAGTCAAATACTTGTTGAACCATATCTTGCATAGCATCTTTAACACCATGTATAACATCTCCAACAATTTGCCAGCTACTGAACTTTTGTATAATATCATCCAATCCTTGAGTATGAGTTTTTGCTTCTTTTGCAGAATTTCCTAAATCAGTCAAAGATTGCTTTAAATTATTAACTTGAGAATTGTCTGCATTAATCTTCAAGGTTGCTCCTTTAGATATACTATCTAATTGCTTTTGAATGTCACTTACTGAATTGTCATCTAACTTTGCAGATAATAATACCTCAAATTTTGTTGCCATTAGTTTCCACCTTCCTTTCTTATGAAAATTAAAGGAAGTCTATAATATTTCCAATCTAAAATTTGGCATTTTTTAGACTTGGAATTTTTAATCCTCTATTATTAAATTCTGTATATAACCAATCACCAAGCTTTTGTCTCAATTCTTCTTCAAAATTATCCCAAAATGGTGCTCTTATTTTAGTATCATACATATCACCTTCAGAAGCAACCCCAGAAACATTTAATATTTCTGCTAATCTACTTCTTCTATCTTCTTGCATATTACCATGTAAATAAGGGAAAGAAAAACTAGGTGGAGACATTAAATCTCCATTATAGAATATAGTAAATAAGCTTTTTCTAACTTCAGTATCCCAAGCTTTATCCCTAAATTCATAACTAGGTATTCCTGTACCATCTAAATAACTTTTATTTATTTTTGGGTGACCAGTTTCTGTTTTGTTTATTCCATAAGTATCAGTATTAATATGTTGTTGCAATAATTTCTTGGCTCTTTCACACATTGACTCCATTACATCTGCAATTAAGTCATAAAATACATTTTCTAAATCTTCATCTGTTCTAATAGCCATTTATATCACCTAAGCTTCTGCTAATATAGGTTTATGTTCTGCTGGGGCAATTTGTTGTCCTAATGCAGGCATATTATTCCATACAATACTTTTACTTATTAATTCTAATTTATCTTCAGGTAAATTATTTATTGTTTCAGATAAATTTTTCATACTTTTTTCCATATCTTCAACACTTGGTAATTTATGAGCTAATATTCCAAAACAATTTTCCATTACCCATTTGTCATATTCTTTTTTTATGCACTCATATATACGTTCAAAATTTATTAAATTAGTTTTTAATAATTCTTCTAATACTGGCGAATTCAAATCTTCTCCACCTAATTCCGCAGTATCAATATTAGTACATAAATCTAGAACATCTTTTATGTATCTTGGATAAATTAAAGCAAATTTATTTTCAATTTCTGAATTATATAAAACCGTAGATTTTATATCAGATATTATAGTGTCACATTTTTCTAATGAAATATAACTATCTATTTTTACAATTTTTTCTCCAACTTTAACTTCTTGTTGTGTATTTTCAGGTAAAGTAATTTTTATTCTTCTTCCCATGATTATTCCACCTTTCATTCTTAAAAAATAAGAAGGATAGCTAGAAACTACCCTTCTCACTATCGTACAAATAAAGTACGGTTTATAAATAACTAATTAAAGTTATAGTTTCTATAATTATTCAGCTGCAACTGGTATATCAAATCCTTCTTTAAATATTTTTCCTTTACTGTCTTTAGATTGTACATATACTTTATAAGTTTTAGCTTCAGTTAAAGCTTCTACCCCAACTTTTAATTCTGCTGACCCAATAACGAATTTATCATTATCTTGAGCTACTTCTCCATCTGGTACAAGAGAATATTCATAAGGTTGAGTTCCACCTACAGTATTCATTGTCAATACAGTTGCCCCACTAGCAACATTTGCATCTCCAACTTTTAATCCTTGTACTACTTCAGCTTGTATAGCTGTTATTTCTGGGTCTACAGGTTGAGCTTCTGCTTTTTTATATACAACTCTTACTACCATTGTATTAATGAATTGTCCACCGAATTGACCACCTATTCTAAAGTGTTTTAATGCTTCAACTTTTAAATAAACTTTGCTATTAACTTCATTTAAAGTATCAACAAATTTTAATGAGCCTACACCTTCTTCTGGAATTAAATATCCTAATCCGTCTACATCAATTCCATTGCTAATAGCATCGTAACTTATTTCAAATTTAGTACCTTGCTCTAATCTTATAGCAGTAGCTATATCACCTGGATTAAATGTATAAGTAGTATAATCAGGATTTCCATCTGGTCTTCTTCCGTCATTTAATGTTTCAAATCCACCATTTAAAACAATGGCTGGCACTTCTTTAGAAACATCTTCTATTACTTCTGGAAGATATACAGACCAGTTTCCATAACCTAAATCTGTATCTAAAGTTTTAGCCATATATATTTCACCAGCATATACTTGTGTACCTTCAGGAACTCTGAAGTTAGCTTGCATATATCCTGGTAATTCTGTTACTGTTCTACAAATATAATGTTCCATTTTTATCTCTCCTTCTATTAATATCTATACATTAATTTACAATAATCTAAACAGCACCATCCACTAGGAGTTTTTGCCCAGTTTCCTTTTATTTGATATGTGTCAAATACTGTGCCATTTTTATAAGTTCTTTTTACTGGATAATTTGTACTAGCACCTGTTCTAACATTTAGAGCACTTGCTGCAACTTTATATCTTCCTAATTTGTATTTAGAACTTACTGGAATAGATACGGGTTTAGCAGCACTTGTATTAGAACTTGCACTTCCTGTATATACACTTGTAGATACATAACCAATTCTTCCTGTTTGAATTACTTTTATTTTGTCTACACTATCACTTACATTTTCTAATATTTCTACACTTGTATTAGTCTTATAATCATATTGAGTTCCTGTTAAATTAGAGTTTGAATATATTTTTGTAGCTCCGGCAAACTTTCTTGTTTGACCTACTGTGTTAACTATAGATACAGGTTCTGAGTATGTTAAATAAGAACTAGCAACCCAACCTTGGTCTACACGAGCCCAACCATTGTTCTCTTCATATACTGTTACTTTTGTTCCTTTAGCAAGACTTCCAATTATGTTTCCATTTGCACTATTTCTAACGTTTAAAGGCATACTTGAAGTATTTACCCATGCTGCTTTTGGTTGTGGAGTTACAGGCTTTTCTGGTTCTACTATTTCTTGCCCATCATTAACTTTAAAAGCATAAAATCTTTGAGCATTAGAATTAGCTTTAAATGTATTAATTTCTACCCAAGCACTAACACCATCTAATCTTACTTTTCCTTGTCTATCTGGTCTATCAAATTTTCCATTATATAAATATGGGTCATAGATTTCTATATCAGTATCATTTGCTCCTACTGCCAAGATAAAATGTCCACCTGTTGTCCATAATCCAGCAGCGCAACATATAACTACAAAATATCCTTCTTTACAAGCTTGGTGTGCTTCATATGAAGAATGTAATGTTTTCATTTCTATTTCCCATCTTTTAGCAATATAACTAAACAATCCATCAGCTGTACCACCTGGTACTCTATATCCATTTTCTCTAGATATATCACACATAACATCAGGAGTAATTGTTTCTCTACAACTTGATACTATCATAGCACCACAAGTAGTTCCACATCCAGAAGTTCCACATGTTTTATCTTCATAACCTGGTGCTGGATAAGGATGATTAGCCCATCTGCTAGCCATTTGGTTGTAATAAATTTTAGCCATACTATTTTCCTCCTTCTGTTTCTATCTCAATATTTTCATATTCTCTGTTTTCAGGATTTTCTATTGTTGGTATTTCTATTGTACCTTCAATTATATCTAATTCTTCTATTGGTTCCATAAAAACACTCCTAACTTTATTTAACTATTTATTATCTTCTTTTGCATTTGTATCTAATGCGATTTTAATACTATCAAATACAGTTTGTATAAAATATTTAATAGTTGTTTCATTTAAAAACATTCTAGCAGGTGTTGGTAATGCTGCAATTATACCATCAAATACTGCTTTGAATTTTTCATTATTCATTCCTTTTTCATAAGCACTTTCAGCTTGAGATATTAAATCTATAGCTGTTTGTCTTAATCCTTTTAATTTTATATTGCTATATAATTTTAGTCCAACTAAACCTAAAAATATAGCCATAATTACTACAATAACTATTATACTTAAAGTTTCCATAATATCACCTTCCTATGAATTATTTCTATTGTAATCTCTCACAATCTTTTTACACTTTTGTATATTTATATATTTCTTTACATTTTTAATATAAAAATTTCTAGAATTAGAACCTTTTATCCAACCATAATAAGAAATCATTGCTCCTGCATCTTGAACCGTCATATGTTTCTTTTTGTATATTTTCTTAGCTCTTCTTTTTATCCTCAATGCTAAATTTCCTCTTAATTCTGTATGAGTTCTATAAAATTTATATCCTAAAAAATCTAACGGTCTGCTATCTGTTCTAAAAATTTGCCAATTTTGTTTCATAACCAAATGTTCATTATTTAAAAATTGCTCAATTTCATTTTTTATATTATGAAGTGTCTTTTTATTTTTATAAAATATAACAATATCATCCATATATCTAACATAATACTTGATATGTAACTTTTCTTTAATAAAATGGTCAAATTTTTGTAAATAAAAGTTTGCAAACCATTGGCTGGTATAATTTCCAATTGGAACGCCTTCATTACAACTGTCTATTATCTGGTCTATTAGCCATAAAGTATCATTACATTTTATAACTTCTCTTATTTTATTTTTTAGAATATTTCTATCTATACTTGGAAAATATTTTGTAATATCAGCTTTCAAACAATATTTTGTATTTTTAAAATCTTGTTTTAATATTTTCTTTATATAAGTAGAAGCCAACTTTACACCTTTCCCTTTTATACTAGCACAAGAATAATAATACATTGGTTTTTGAAGAATTTCTTCAATTTGTAACATTAAGCACCAATGAATAACTTGGTCTGGAAAAAATCTTGGTTTATAAATAATCCTCTTTTTGTTCTTTACGCCATCAATTATCTCCTTTTTTTCATAAGGACTAGGCTTATAAGTTTTGTTCAATAGTAATTCATAAACTTGGTTAATATAATAATCAATATTGTTAATTATTTTCTTTACATTTTCTCTATCTGTTTTTCCTCTAGAAGCGCATTTTATTGCATATCTAATGTTTTCTTTATCATATATTTTTGGATAAATATTTCCTTTTCTTTTCATTTCTACCTTCTTTTTAGGATATTTATTGGTTTTTCATTTTATTTACTAAACCAATCCAATTTTAATCTATTTTTGCCAAGTGGCAAGGAAAATGGTGTGCACAAATAAAAGAATTTCCTATTAGGCGAGAACCGCTGTTAGCATTAGCCTAGGAAGACTCATTGTTCAAATTCCAATACCAGAAACCACAATTAGTACCATTATCCCAGTTACCACCGAAATGGGCACAAAACCCCACAACAGCTCAACAGCACACCAAATCCCTGGGGTTAGCCGCCCCAGACCCCGCTTATTGGTTTAACAAAAGGCGAGAACCGCTGCCAGCATAAGCCAAGGAAGACTCATTGTTCAAATTCCAAAACCAGAAACCACAATTAGTACCACTACCCCAGCCACCACCGAAATGGGCAATTCTATTTCCTGAATTTTGCCAATAATAGTCAGTAACATAAGTACTTTCTGACCCACCAATAACAGCTGCTAAACTAATTAAAGGATTATTATTATCATAACCTAATTCTTTAACCCATCCATTAGTATTTGGTGTGGTATAGCCTACTGGTTTATAAGACCCATCAAACTTATCTACTGCATAATCACTAGAATTATAACTTACATAAGCTATATGGTCTTTTATATTCAATCCATCTATAAACTGCCATATGTTGCCATATATATCTTCTATTCCACGATATATAACAGAATGTTTACTGTCATTAACAAGGCATCCGGATTTCATTCCTAAGCTATCACAACCGCCAGATGTTAATGCAACAGTATTACTTATATTTCCTTTTCCTAATTTATTTTGAGAATTATAATCCGCATATTCTACTATATATAACAAAGATATTAAAAATATATGATAATCTAATATTCCAAATCTATCTCCTACATTTCTAGCGTATGTTCTTGCATTTGTAATGTTATAATTAACAAAAGGTGCCTGCCCACTTCTGCTAAAAACTCCGGAAGAACTTCCACTTACAGTATATCTACCTACACTAAATTGTTGGCTTTCTATATATCCATCTACTTTATTATTAGCAATTGAATAATAATAATATCCACCGTCTTTCCATATTTTATACCAGAATTTTGGTATTCTTGTTAAGACTTGCCCATTATTTCCAGAAAAATCAAAAGTAGGGTCTCCATAAAATGCAGTAATTCTTTGTCCCTTTGTATCATAATTATAAGAAATAATGTCTGACCAAGGATAAATGTTATCAAAATCATTAACAACTGCACTGCCATCATGTGTAGCATTTGCTACCAATCCAACATTATCATTTAATCTTTCTAGTGCACTACTAGAACTTGATATTTGTTTTCTTACAGTATAAATTTTAGGACTTCTTACTAAAGATTTTATTATATTTGCTTCAACTTTTTTATTTTTTCCATCTTGAACTATCATAAATAAATCATTTTGTTCAATAGAATTTGCCGAAGGCATTTCACTAACTTTTATATTTGCCATGTTATCCCTCCTATAAACCTGAAGCAATAATAAATGTAGCTGGATAAGTTTTCCAAATAATATCATCTTTTATTGCCTCTATTTGAACTTGTAAGTTACCACTTACATTTGTTATACTATCATCAATTTTCCATTCTAATTTTATATAATTTTCTAATATTTGTAGTTCTTTTATTTCAATAGTAGCTGTGCCATTAACATCACTTTTTATTACAATGTTAAATTGAGCATTAGATAAATCGTCTCCATTTTCTGTGGTCTTTGGAATTAAAAAATATCTTTTTGAAGCATTGTTTTCCCCTTGTATTCCTAAAACTTCTTGCCCTGCTGGGACAATTATTTTTTTACATATTACATTTATATCTTTAGGTGTACATCCATTATTACAAGACATAGTTGTAGATTGCTCCAATAATGGTGCCGTATTACTATTACAGTTCATATTCAACACCTCCATCTAATGATACTAAAGTTTCTATTCTAGGAAAATTTTTTATCATAACATTATTTATTTTTTTTAAATCAAAATCAGATTTATTAAGATATTCAATACAAATAAAACCTATAATGTTTCCATCATTATCTTTTAATCCCATACCATACTTTGCCTCAATATTTCTTACTGTTAAATATTGATACATCGTTATATCTATATTTTTTAAATCTTCCGCATCTGATATTATGCAACATTCTTTTGTTTCAATTTCATGACACCAATATGCTAGTAAAGACCTAAATAAATCTCTAAAATCAGACATCATAGGAGCGACTCCTAAGTTTACTACTTCATTTGTCATACTCATTTTTAAAAAAGACTTTCCTGTCATATCTTTATTTCCATTATGATACTTTACTATACAAACTCTTGAGGCTCCAGTCTCTAGTAATATTTGATTTATTATATCATTTATTTCTTTCTCTATCTTACTTATATTTTTGCTTTCTACGGGTGTAAGATGTTTTTTGGAAACCCCTTTTATTATATCCTGTATCATAGAATTGTAATTTTCTTGCAATTCTTCATTCCTTTTTTTTTGTTCTTTTCTTTCAGCTTCGTACTCTTTATCTCTTTTTTGATTTCCTTTTATGTAAAGGATAAATACTATTAAAATTGCCAAACCATCAAATAACAATTTTGATAATGCAGTTAAAGTAGCTACATCTATCATGTTGTTTTCACCCCTTTACGCAAAAAAAATAGCAAAGATTAGTAATAAACCAATCTCTGCTATAATTTATTATTGTTTCTTAATTGCACAGTTTTCATAGGTACTTGTATGAATTACTTTTAGTAATATAGAACAATACCTAGAATATGCACATAGTTCATTACTTCTATTGCATTTTAAAACCATCATTTTATTTGGTTGTTTTTCATAAAATGCATATTTACACAAAGGATATTCTGTACAAGCCATTTACTATTCACCTACATTAACTGTAATTATATCTTGTAATCCTTCGTAAGATACAGTAATAGTAGCCGTACCTGTTTTAAGTCCTGTTATTAAACCTTCTTTTGTTACAGAAACTGTCTCGTCGTCTGAACTTTGGAATGTTAATTTAGAATTGTCTAAAGAAACATTTGAATATGGTACACTTCTTATACCTATTATATTAGCTGTAGCTGTTTTTACTCCAGCCATTGAAAATGTTAAAACATTTGGTGATGCAACTATGTCTTCAACTGGTGTTACTGCTTCTTCAGAGTCAGCAATATATTTTACATCAGCATAATAAGCTTCTCCACAATCTGTAGCATATTCTTGCGCTGTACCTGCTAAACTAAATGTAGAAACTGCATCTGAAGTCATATTTAAAGTAATACTTCCATTAAATTTCAATCTAGGTATTGTAATTTGAATATATCCTTCAACTCCATCTTGACTAATTACATGAACTCTCATAACTGCTTTTACTGTTAATGGTTGTGTTTTTGTATCTATTGTTACTTGGTCAACTTCTTCACTGTATTGATAAACAACTTGTAGAGAACCTGTAAAATTACTCATACCAATATCAACATTTTTGTCTGTTGGTTTAATTTTTTTAACCATACCATTTGGCATTCTTACAAAAACATTTCCTAAAGGTGTATCTTTTGTTGCACCAACACCGTTTGTAAAAGAAACACATTCATCAAATTTATAAACGCTAGATGCTCCTGAAAATATTGGTAAACCTGTTTGAAATGCTAAATATTCCATTTTAAATGTTGCACTTTCTAATTCGACAGTTATATTTTTACTATGTTTTATATCAAATAATAGTGCATTTAAATATCCACCTCTTTGTTCAATACTTTGAACTTCTTGAGTTAGAGTAGAATTTGTTAAAGCCAATCCTTCTCCCATGTAATCACCAGTTGTAGGATTGAAAAATAATACATCAGCTACAGAAACTAAAGCTAAACCTTTATTAATTATTCCTGCCATATCTATCTCTCCTTTTATTAAATTTTATCGCCATCCCCTAAAGATGACATTAATCCTTTACTATCAACCAAAATATCATCAAATTTTCCTTTTGGTTCATAGTGATTAATCCAATGTGGTAAATCAGATTTCATTTTTATCATACCACTCAATTCTAATTGTTTATACATATAATAGTCATCCTTATTTAATACGATATGTAAATATCTATTAAATCTTCTTATAGTCATATTTTCCATGTCTGTAGGATTTATATTCATACTATAAGCAACTACAGTAATCAAATCTTCTAAATCTGTATTATCTTTTGCGGCTCTTGTTTGTTGCAATTTTTCTTTCATTTGATACAAAAAATTTTCAGTTTGAGCATCATAATGTTGTGCTTTAATGTCATTTTGTATCATAATCAGTTTTCTAATCTCTTCAAAATCTTCAGAGCCTATCATTATATGAACATACATTTTATCTTGTATATCCTGTAATTTTTTAGCTATTGCTTCTAATTCTTGATTACTTGCCTTTTTCTCTTTATGTTGTGCTAAAAAATTTGTTCTTAAAATAGTATATTCTTTATTCAATAATTCATAATTTTCTGACTTTTGATAAACCTTTATATATAGTTTACCTTCTTGTCTCAATACATCAAAAGGTTGTTCTTCCTTTAAAACTATATTCAATATACATATCAACATATTCCATTTATTTTTAAAATTATCATCTATCAATGATTTCTCATATAAATATTCTAAATAAGGCAATCTTAGAAATCTTTTATTTTTTTCATCTATACGAGAAACATCTAAACATTCATCTGCTGAAGCAAATATAGAATAATAAGGTAATGTTGCCGGGTATAATAATAAACTTTTATACTCTAAAGGCTTATCAAAAGCCAAATTCATTTTATTTTCATAACTAATATTCATTAAATCCACACATCCATTGTTAATTGAAAACCTGAATAGTCATTATTATAACTCACTTGAGCAGCACCCGCAAATCTATCTATTTCATTATTAATAAATATTTGTGATTTTGTTTTATCTAATTTTACACCATTTAATGTTTCAACTATCGTTTGCATAATTGCAACATCTCTTTTATCATGTGCAGAATATGGAGTTTCTATCATCATTTCATTATTATTAACAACTACTTGAAATATTATTCTAGCTAATGCATTCGTTCTACCATAAGAACTGATATTATCTACAAAAACTCTTACTTGAGATTTAGCCTTTACAACTGCATCTACAGTATATTTTTGAAATAATACATTATATTCTTCAGTGTTAAATGAAGTTTTTGCTATCATTTTAGCCTTTTCTTCGTTTGTCAAATCTGTTTTATCTAATGGATTTTGCGAATATTTTAATAGTTTCCAAAAATCAGGGGAATTGTTAAATAAATAATTAACTATTATAGTAGGTAAATCTCTAACTAAACTATAATCATTATAAGCCGTTTTTTCATAACTGTTTTCATCACAAGGAGAATACATTACCAGTTACCTCCTAACCATATTTTTTTATTTATTTTGTTCCCTGTAATATCATCAATACATTCTATTTCTAATGGATTGATTTGATATTGTTTTAAATTTTCTATAGTAAAATTATTTCCATCTATTAATACAAAATTAAAATATTTTTGTGGAACTCCTTTTACTTTTATCGTGAAAGTATCGTCTTGTTTTTCTCCATTAACATAATTGTATATGTTAAATTCTTTTTTTTCTCCTAACATAATTTCTTTTACATTAGGTAATAATACTATGTCATTTAGCGCAGTATCTTCTTTTGGCTGATTATTAATTGCTATGTTATTCTTGAAATCATCATCTTCCAATTCTGGTGCTTTCATCATATATAATTCTAAATAGTTTGGATTTAGTTCATTAAAAAATTGTTTTACCCTAAATCCTACATTATCAAACAAAAATCTATCGTTTACCTTAATTTCTGAAGTATATTTATTTCTTTGTACAATAACAACAATATCTCCTCCAGACTCTACTACCCCTTTATTACCCCATTTAAAGTTAGTATAAGTTAAAGCATCTTCAATTACACAAGGATAACAATTAATTTCTCCTTTATCATCAGTCCATCTTAATGAATTGTTACATTGTAACATTCTGCCTTTGACATTATAAAGATATTCTGTATCTAAAGATGTTAATATCCAAGTAGACAATTCTTTATGATTAAAGTTCCAATGAATATAATCACCAATTTTGAATTTTGGAGTATCATAAGGATATGATTGTAAGTATTTATAACCAACTATTTTATCTTTATCATTCCCTTCATATATCCATGCATCATAGGCAGTATTATAATCAAAATTCTTATATACTACTCTATGGTCTGTACTATTCATAAAGTTATCTTTAGTCAATTGTGTTAGTTGACTATTTGACTCAGTTGTTTCTTCAGAATGAAGTAATGAGTTTATTCTTTGGATACATTCGGTTTTGGTTGATACCTTAGTGGGTGTAAGCATACCGTTCTCGCCCCCAATCCTCCTAAACCTTTTGGTGCAGTACGATAAGTATAGTGACTTATGTCACCTTCAACTTCTCTTTTTGTCATTTGATAAGCAGTGGTTAAAGTTTTTAATTGTTCTGCTTGTGAATGCATTTTTATACTGCCACCATAAGTAGCAAAATTTAATATTTTACTATTAGTCATTTGTTCTTCATAATAAGGTATATTCATTGCTCTAGCCAATATAGCCTTTTCATCAAAGTTTAAGTCCGCATTAAAATGTCCTATATCATATAGTGTTATATTAATTATTTCTCCTGGTGCAGGAGTTATATTTGTCAATGTAATAGTACTATTTATTTCATCCCATTGATAATTTGTTACTTGCCTAATTGGTTGCCCACAATCAGTTTGCACACCAATATAAAAACTTAAATTATCAATATTTGTAGGAGCTGGGTCTAATTTAAATATATTATTTTCACCATCTCCAGTAAAAGAATATTCTGTAAGAGAAAATGGAACTAAATCAAGCAAATCTTTTCTACAATCATATTGAAAATAAGGTATTGCTAATTGCAAATATTTCCAATACAAATCATATAGCATATAAGAAGGTTTATTAGTCAAACGTTGGTCAATTTTAATAACCGAATTAAGACAATATATCTCTTCAAAACTTGTTGCCATTCTTCCACCTCCCCTACAATTTTATATTAACCTCTAATACTATCTATAGCATCTAAAGTAGCTATTCCTCTATCAAATTCCATATTGAAATAGTCTTCAACACCTTTTCTAGTATAATAATCCCAATTTAAAATATGTTTTCTTATCATTTCACAAATTCTAAATACTAAACAGTTTATTATACTACTATTTTTCTTATTATCTGTTAATCTATTTAATTCTCTAACTATTTCATTTAAATCTGAATTAGTTAATATTTCTATTAGTTTTTCATCAGATAAATCAATATGCTTTCTTATATTAAATAAAGCATAACTTTCTGGTTCAACAAAATAGCATAAACCATCTTCAAATAGTTTTTTTACTGAATGTTGTCTGAAAAATCTTTTCATATCAGAAACAGATACAGATTGTTCTTCATTAAAAGCTAATCTTATATCTCCTGCTGCTCCTGTAGGGTCAGACCAACCAATTCCTTGTAGAACTCTACAACCAATTATTACTTCATCTTCTTCATTTCTAACAACGATTTTACTAGAAGGTACACTAGCTTCACTTTTTTCCTTTATAAGGGCTTCCATAGCTTTTTTCATTTCTTCTAATTGTTGTTTTAATATAGAAACTTCATCTATTGATTTTTCTTCACCTTTCTCTATTACTTTTTCTTCAACATTTTTTACCTCTTCAACTTTTTTTGTTGATTTAGCAGTAGTTTTTGTATTTGCCATTTTTATGACTCCTTCCTATAATAATCTATAATAAAATATAAAGGGATAGACTTGCTACCCCTTTATTTCACTTACTAATTAACAGATTGAATTCCGTAGTTAGCTTGTGTTATAATAGCAGCATCAAAACTCATGAAATATTCATAGTTTTGTCTGTATTGTGAACCTTCTGTTGGTTCTTTAGTTTTTACATGAACGAAGTTTTCTCTTACTAATTTAACTGGTTTGTCACCAACACTAGATAATAGAAGTATTCTATCGTTTGGTATAGCTCTTAAAGCAGATGCTGTAGTATTTGTAAATGGTTGTGATAAATCTGTAAATTGGTCAATTACAACGTTATCTACACCATAAGCTCTACCTAAAAATCCTTCTCTTATCATTTCATCTTGGCTTTGTAAACCATAGTTTTGAGTAAGAACTGCACCGATTTTATTGAATGCTGGTAATGTTCCATATGCTGTAACATCAGCTCCACCATTTAACATTCTTAGGTCTTCTATCATTTGAATATAGCTATCTTTGTTCCAAGCAGCTTGATAGAATGGTGTGTTGTTTATAGGTGTAACAGAATATATTTCATCTACAATAAGTCTTAATTGAGCATATAATAAAGCAAAAGCAACTCTTGCTAATTCTCTACCCATATCATAACTATTAGATAATATTCTAATATAATCCATTGTTGTACCAATGCTATATGGCTTTGGTGTAATTGTTAATGAACTTCTTGAATAACTATCTAAGAATGTTACATTTGTTGTGTAAGATGTTCTTTGTGCGATTGGTAATCCTTTTGTTTCAATTTCATATGTTTTACTATCTCCAACATCTACTTCATCAACATTAGCTAATCTGAATATTTGTTCAGGTCTGCTTTTTAATACTATACTTTCTAATACATCTACTATTATAGAGTTATATAACTCAGCAAATGTAGTATTATTAAATGCTCTTATTACATCAGCATTTGTTTCAATTTTGTCTATTCCAGCTTTATCAGCACAGAATGATAATAAAGCTAATTTTGTTTTTTCATTTATTTCATTATAATTACTTATTTCACCATCTACTGAAGCAAAAGTTCTGTCTGCCATTTTGCTTAATTTTCCGTCATGGTTCATAGCATATTTACAAACTTTTTCTAAGTTTTCTTTTATTACTTTAACATTTTCATCTTTTAATGAAAAGTTTCTGATAATATTTAAATTTTCCATCTTATATTTTCACCTCTCCTTATGCCATTTTAGCTCTAACAACAAGTGTTTTAGCCATATCCATTCCAGATTGTCCACCTAATCTGAAATATTTAACAGCTTCTACTGTTAAGTAATTTTTAGCTGTTACTTCTGTACCTTTTGCAGAATATTTTAATTCATATTTTCCAACTTCTGGAATTAAATTATCTCCAGGTACTACTGTTGCTTCTGCAACTGTATCACCACAAGCATCTATTGATAATTCATATTTTGTTTCAGGAAGTAATCTCATAGCTGTAACTACTTCTCCTGGTTTAAATGTGTATTGTGTGTAATCTGGTTGACCATCTGGTCTTCTTCCATCTGATAATGTTTCAAATCCACCATCTAATATGATTGCTAAATCGTCTTTTGTTATATCTGCAACTTTTGTTGGTGCATATACACTTAAATTTCCTCTTATTGAAGCATCTAAATTTTCAGCAACAACTACTAAACCTGCGTGTAATTCATCAGCAGCTGGTACTTTGATTTGTGCTTGCATATAACTTGGATTTTCTGTAACTGCTCTACAAACATAATGTTTTGCCATAATTCATTTCACTCCTTTTTAATTATTTACCTGCAATTTTTGCATGGCTATTAGAAATAATATCATCTAAACTGCTTACTTCTGCTGCTGAAAATTTCATAGTATTTAGTTCAAATAATGGATTAATTGAATACTTCATTTCTTTTTCTTCTTTTTCCTTATTTTTTATTTTCAAAGCAAATTCTGCAACTTTAGCATTAATTTTTTCTTTCATTTCATCCATTGACATTTTTTCAATAGAATTTTTAAGCTCTGTAGCTTCATCTTCTGACATACAATGAGCAAATTTATCTACTTCTGCTGCCATCTCTCTTTCTTCTTCAGCTCTTTTATATTTTTTAAGCTCATTTTCGATTTCAGCGTTTTTGATTTCTAAAGCATTAGCTTTCTTTTTCCAGTAGTCTTTGTCAGAGTCAACATCATCTTCTAAGTCTTCTTCACCTTCATCATCTTTTTCGATTTTATTGGCTTTTTCTTCTTTAGCAAATCCTATATCATCGCATGTGTCAGAGTTTTTAACTTCTTTTTTTTCTTTTTCTTTTACGTCATCTTCTTGTGCATCAGCATCATCTCTAACTTTTTCAATGTCTTTGTTGTCTTTGTCTAACTTGTTTTCAACTACTTCTTTGTCTTTGTCTAATTCTTTTGCCATCTCTTTTTCACCACCTTCATCTTCATTATCTATGTCAAGTTTTTTATATAAACTTTTCACCTTATTAATAACAGCTGTTTCATTATTTTTTTGTGCATAAGCTAAAGCACTAGCTAATCCATATCTATTGTAAACAGCTTTCCCATTTTTTATTTCCATAATTGGATATTTTAGTTTTGAACTTGGTGCATCTTCCCAACCTTCTTGTACATCAGCATAAACATCTTTTACTAAAGATTTATAATTTTTTGCTTCTAATACTTTTTTTCTTAGTTCTGTTTTATTAACTGAACCCCAATTAGTTTCTGACATTGCTTCTTTTGATTTATCTACAGTAATTGTTTCTCCTGTACCATAATCTTTTTTTGCAAATACAGTTATATCTTTAGCAGAAAATTCTTTTGTTGAAAAAGTTTCAGTTGTTTCTTCATAAGTTTTATGAACAGGTTTTTTATTTTCCATATTAATATTAGCTTTACCATCTTTAATTTCATATGGCACTTTAAAATATTCAGCAGTTTCATTATCTCTTATTATAGCAATTTTTTCATCGCTATATATTTCTTCTACATAATATTTTCTGCCTTCCCATTCACCATCATGATATTTATATTTATCTAAATCATGCCATAGTTGTTCTTGAAGTTCTTGATTACTTAAACCTTTCAATCTTCTATCACCCACTCTTTCTTCCTTAATATCATTAATCCAATTTTCCATAACTTCTCCACCCAAAACATCAAAAGTCAATGACTTTTCTTTATTTTTTGAGTTAGACAATGATTGGTCAATTTTATTAACTTGAATTCTATCTATATAAGTTCCATTGACTAAATTTTTAGCCATTGTAACCACTTGAGTTGTGCAACCTTTCCCTATGCTTTTATATGAATTTAGTCCTTCTTGAATTGCATTTTTAACTTCTTCAGGTAATTCATATTCTGCATTTTTTTGAGAAAAGCTTAAATAATATTCATTTGCTTGTTTAAAATCATCTTCAGCCAAAGAAAATCTTAAAACTTCCAAATGACTTCCTTCTATTCCTTCCATTATGCCTTCACCTAATAGAACACAACTTAATAATCTAAATTCATTTATTTTCAATACGCCTGTAATATCATCTTGGTCACCATCAATAACTGCTAATTCAATGCTAACTTTTACATTACCATCTCTTCTTTTTAATATATTCATAATAACAGGAAAATAATTTTTCCATATTACTACTTTAGCAGTTAAATAAGTTTTTCCATTATCTCTTTTTACAAATCTGAATGTAGAACTTTCAGGTATAGTACCAAAAGCTATAAATTTTTTTCTTTCTTCATCAGAATAAGCATGTTCTTTAAAGTCTGAAGATAAAGAAGGTATTATAGAATTATCTAATATACATAATAATGGTTTATTATAAAAAGATTGTAAAGATTTTTCTACACATTCTTTGCTAATATCACATTTATTTCTATTTAATCCCACATGTAGAAAGTCAATTTCTGCTATACTGCAATATCCATCATTTTCTAATAATCTAAAATTATCAGAATTTAAACTAAATTGCAAATTTACTGTTGCTTCACTCATACTTTACTCTCCTTTCATTAATCATTTTGTATTCCATTTAATAAATTATATTCATCTTGTAATATATAAAATTGCTCAGCAAATCCATCAAACATTGCTAAGTTGTCTTTGTATATTTCAGCCTTGTCTCTTAATAATATAGCTTGACTCATAAATTTATTCCATATTCTTAATAATCTTTTTAGGTCACTCTCTACGTTTAAATCTCCATTTATTGTAGCTGTATCAATAGCTGATTTTATTAATTCATATGTTTCTATATGTTCATTAAGATTTACATTAAAGAAATCTATCATAGAATTATATTCTCTTACATCTCTTTTTGTTTCATAATATTTTGGAGCAATATTATATCTCAAAAGAATATCAGCAAATTGGTCTGCCAACAAAGGCATTAAATGTGCATACTTTTCATGAAACACTTTACTAAACGTAACAAAAGACCATTGGCTATCTGCCCAACCTAAAAAACGGTCAAGAGTTCTATTATGATTAAACATAGCTTGTATTAACAAATTAATTTTTTCAATAGTTTCCTCTGCTATAAGCATCATTATTCACCACCTTTAAGATATTATCCATACTAACCTTTATATTATCATTATATGCTATTTCTATTAATTTAATATTGTTCTTTTTGCAATATTCTCTTTTTAATTTATCTCTTTTTTTCTGTTCTTCAAATGCTTTATCTCCACCAAATATTTCAACTTTTTTATAATGTTGTACTCCATTATATTCTATACAAATATTATATTTTGGAAGATAAAAATCAAATCTTAAAGGTGCATTTTTATTTTTAAAAAAACAATCCGAGAATTTATATTGCGAAATAAATTTAATGTTATTTTGTTTTAAAAATGAAGAAACATATTTTTCTCCTTTAGACATGTTCAAACTAGGATGTTCCACGCCTGAGATAAAATCCTTCAAAGCACATTGAAACTCTCTATCTTCACCATCTTTTATATAATTACCCTTATATAAAAAAGTACATTTATTTCTTTTTCCATCAGTAATCAAATTAATACATTCATAATCTGGTCGATTAATTTTACACCAATGATTTAAATTATATTGTGCATATTTATTACATTTATTATATAAATATGATTGTTGTA
>OGQX01001102.1_pt1 | contig 26313 bp, 28 predicted proteins | sample 1553291 | NCBI WGS metagenome assembly OGQX01 (sample SAMEA2580030, study PRJEB22360) | human gut metagenome | biome: human gut; feature: human-associated habitat; material: faeces | place: Denmark | collected 2008/2010
GCCTCTTTTTCTTTCAGTTCTATTTCATTTTTTGAGGGTGGTTGCGGATTTGAGGATAAAGATTATTGCAAGACTGACATTGACATATCTCCGTCAATGACTAGGCAAGTGGATATACCCGCTTTTGAGGCACGTAGAAATTACAGCTATTATAAATCCACCAGTCTATATGAAGACCGTCGCTTTAAAATTACGTTTAAGCTATTAGAATACAATGGTAGCTATTTCAGCAAGACTACAGAAAAGATACCGTATGATTCAACAAAATGGGAGGGTCGAATTTATGATGTGGTAGAACAGATGCCTCATTTCCCAGGAGGCCAATCTGCCATGATGCGGTATATAAATGAGAATTTGAGATACCCAGAAGAGGCAGAGCAGAGTGACGTAGTGGGGCGTGCAGTAGTCTCTTTTATCGTGGAGCCTGATGGATCCCTTTCTGACATAGAGATTAAGCGCTCCTTAGATCCTGCTTTCGACCGTATGGCTTTGCTAGTGGTGCAGGGTATGCCGCGTTGGGTTCCAGGGAAACAAGACGGAAAACCCGTCCGTGTGAGATATAACATCCCAGTATCTTTCCGATACTAGACATAGTGTGTTGCGCAGAGGATAGCAAGTTTACATATGTGCCACTGTTGTCAGCAAAGTGTAAATATTTTAAGCATTACTGACAATGATGGCACGATTTGTCACCATTTGTTTATAGGCACGGATATTGCATTGAGATCAGTGAAGTTCAGAAGTCGGACGAAGGCAACGAAAGGAACCTGAGGACGATGAATGAGCCGAGGATAAATTAAGAACGAATTAATTGATAATTAGGAGGTTTTGACTTATGTTGTATCCGGTATTGAGAGACATGAACAATTGGCTTGACAATGATTTCGACGATATGTTGAACACAAGTTGGATGCCGCGCATGAACGTCACTGCACCTGCTATCAATGTCAAGGAAAATGATAAGGAATACGAAGTAGAGCTTGCTGCTCCTGGTACCACGAAGGATGACTTCAAGGTGAACGTCGACAAGGACGGTTGCCTGACCATCAAGATGGAGCACAAGGACGAGAAGAAGGACGAGAACAAGAAGGAGCACTATCTGCGCCGCGAGTTCTCATACAGCAATTACGAGCAGGCTCTGACGCTGCCTGAGGATGTTGAGAAAGATAAGATTGAGGCAAAGGTTAATAACGGTGTGCTTCATATCACACTTCCTCGCACTCAGAAGGCTGAGAAGGAGACAAAACGCATTGAGGTCGCATAACCCCGGCGTTGCTGCTCAGTGGTATTTAAGGGACTGTTCTCTTCTTGGGGATCAGTCCCCTTTTTATTGTGATTGTATAGCAACCCTTTTGGAGTGACATAAGCAAAATCCTATTTATGTTTGGCCGGTATCGTCAGCATATAGTCTGATGGTACCGGCTTTTTTGCGTCCCTTTCGTTATATTCTCGCCAAAACTTTGTACTTTTGTAACATTATTATGAAGCTGCGGGCAGTCATAGAGCGGATTACGTATCAGAATGGCGAGAACGGCTATTCGATACTGAAGGCACGGGTGAAGGGGAACGGCGACCTCGTCACCCTTGTCGGCAACATGCTCGACGTCACTGTAGGCACTGTGCTTGTCGCGGACGGACAGTGGAAAGCCAACCGTCAGTACGGCAGTCAGTTTGTTGTGGAGAGCTACGAGGAAGCCATGCCCGCCGCACCCACCGGACGTGCTGCCAAGTGCATGACCGAGGCCACGGGCATGGAAGCCAACACCATCCACCGGCTGTTGGAGTTCAACCCTGCCGAGGGCTATAAGCGCAACGACGAGTACCCGCTTGAGGGTGACGCACTCATCATCGATGAGTTCTCGATGATCGACATCATACTGATGAACCCCCTCTTGAAAGCCGTTCCGTCAGACATGCGCCTGTTGCTTGTCGGTGATGTGGATCAGGGCGACCCCGAGAATACGGGGGTAGGTTACAACACTATCATCACCAATCTTGGCGACCACAGTGTGCCCGAAGGATGGGTACAGACGCCTAAGCACAACACGACAGAGGGCAGCACACCGGGAACACCGGGAACACCCATCAACTGGAATGATCCGAGAAATCCTGATGACCCGCAGGCTGGTTATGGCTACATTCCTAACGATACTACTACGGAGGAGACTTTCTTCTTCCATAGTGACCATCTCGGCAGCACATCCTACATTACCGATGACAAAGGTAACATCACTCAGTATGATGCTTACCTTCCCTATGGTGAGCTGCTAGTGGACGAGCACTCTTCATCCGGGGAGATGCCTTATAAGTTCAACGGCAAGGAGTTTGACGATGAGACTGGATTATACTACTACGGCGCGAGGTATATGAATCCTGTCACAAGTATGTGGTATGGAGTGGATCCTTTAGCGGAGACATATGATGAATTAGGTGCTTATGTATATTGTGCAGGGAATCCTATTTCACTTTCAGACGCAGATGGTGAGTCATTCTTTGATCCAGGCGATAATCAGAGTATCTGGTCAGGCGTTAAATCTTTTATTAAGGGAGTTGGCAAGAGCTTCAAAAGTACCTATAATATGGTTCGGCATCCCGTAAAAACAGGACGGGCTCTTTTGCATGCTGTTCGGCATCCCGTAAAAACAGGACGGGCTCTTTTGCATGCAGCAAAAGCAAGATGGAATGCAGGGCTTAATAGTAGCGATATAAATGAAAGAGGTGAAGCTTGGGGAGAAACAACGGGTGATATTGCCCAAGCAGTTGTTGGAGTTGGGGTCACTAAGGCTACTGCCAAGTCTACTTCAGTAGTTGCTAAAGCTGTAAAAGCAGCAAAAACAGCAAGAACAGTAAACAGAAGTTCAATCGTGTTAGGTAGTGGCAAGTCTGCTGTAAAAGAATTTATTGGACCAGTTGGTGAGAAAGAACTTGTCAATTTTACAGGAGATATAAAAGTTATTAAAACAACAAAAGATATAAATTTATCAAGATATTATGGTGGCAAATCTATGGCTATGGGAAGATATTAAACAATGGAGCTATTGATGTTGCTTATGATAGAAATCACCTTGCAATTCTCGAAGAATGGAACACTATGACAGGAGTTGCAATAATAAAAGTTCCCAAAGGTACAATATTGATGCAAGGGAGAGCTGCATCACAGGGAACACTCAAAGGTGGAGGAATGCAATACTTTACGCCATCCACTTCGGGCTTTACTCAAATAAAATAAAATATTATGGCAATAATAAAATCAGAAGATGGCAATCCTTGGGATTTTGCAGATAAATATATTTATCAATCACATGTGATTGAATTTGGAGTCTTGCATAATTTCGCCAAAGAAGGACCTCTTTATGGCAAACTTATAATAGATGGAAGCATAGTATCAAATGCTAAATGTAATGGATTTGGAGGCCCAGTCCTATTTAAGGATGAATTGCTTTATGTTCCATTGTATCAGTATGCAACAAGCAAATTTGACATTGTGGGAGCTTATATAGCAGAGGTTAATTTAATTACCAAATCTGTTCGAATCATTGGAACGAAGTATCCAATGGTATATATAGATCATATGGAAGATTCTTTAATTTATTTTTATGTGTATTGGTGTAAACAGAAGGATAGGTTGGAAAGTATAGATATACATACGAAATTACATATCTTTACAAGTGATGATTTTAATAAGATGAGAAGAAAATATGAATTAAATCAAAAAAAAGAATCGTTTTTTGGTAAATTGCTTTATAGGATAATAGACAAATTTGGAATATGAGACCCTTTTATTTTGATTGAAGGTAGAAATATAAGACTAATAATGTCATAGTACAGGGTGATGGTAAAGTTCTACATAGAACTGCAATTTTTCGGGACAAGGGGCTGGACTAATTTTAGGCATGAGTTTGTGACCTTATGCATAGTTGTGGCATCGACTGGTATTTGCTATACATTCGGCGACATTCACCAAACATATGTGGGGAATTTGCCAAACATTAGTGGGTCAATTGCAAGACTTAGTTTCAAGGACACAATCTTGACGTCTTATATGCAGCAATATCAAGCAATAAAGAGATCAAAGAGAACGTTATAATTGACATGATAGGTCATAAAAAAAACAGAATCGACTACCACAGGCTGACGGACAAGTACATCGTCAGCGTACCGAGCCATATCACCGTCAGCAGTGGCGGCAGGACCTACCGTGAGCGCAGCACGAAGGTAGACGGCAACGGCGAGATCACGGAGATTACGCTCCACAACGGCGACAAGCCGTCTGTCTACGACATGACATACGACAGCTACGGCAACATCACCCGGTTGACCAAGCCGGAGAACTACAAAGGCGAGCGTATGTTCTACGCCTACACCTACGATGACCTCTATCACAGCCTCGTGACAAAGGTCAGCGATGCCTACGGCTACAGTTCCACTACCACCTATGACGGATTGTGGAACGCCCCTGCCACCACCACCGACCTCAACGGCCAGCGAATGGAGTATACCTACGACGCATTGGGTCGACAGGCTACCATACGTGCGCCCTACGAGATAGAGAGCGGGCAGCCCTTTACTATCAAGTTCGAGTACTTCCCCAAGGAGCGCAAGGCACATACCATCCACTACACGCAGGACGGCAACATCGACACCTACACCTTTGCCGACTCCCTCATGCGTGCCGTCCAGACCAAGCAGACGGGCGTGGTTTGGAACGGCGGCAGCGCGTCCAAGGTGAGCATCGTCAGCGGCAGGGCCGTGCTCGATGCCTTCGGCAGGAACATCGCCGCCTACTATCCCACGACGGAGAGCTACGGCAACATCGGTACCTACAACACCGCCACGGGCGACCTTCAGGCCAAGACCGAATACGATACCCACGACCGCACCACCGAGGTGACCCTTGTCGACGGCAGCACAACTAAGAATGCCTACACCATCGGCAGCCACGACGGCGTTCCGATGCTGGAGACGAAGGTAACGGATGCCCTCGGCAGAACGGCAGAGAGCTATACCGATGAGAAAGGCCGCAACCGGGAGACGGTGCAGCATGCCGGCGGTGAGAACATCACCGTGAGATATGCCTACAATCCCGTGAATGAGGTAACGACGGTGACGCATCCCAACGGCAGGGAGACGAAGTATGAGTACGACCTGTTGGGCCGCAAGCTGATGGTGAACCACCCCGATGCGGGCGAGACGGACATGACCTACGACGCGGCGGGCAACCTTCTCACCAAGCTCACGGCGCAGCTCAGAAAGAGCATCTCTGACAAGGGCTGCATCACCTACACTTACGACTATGAGCGGCTGAAGGAGGTTCTCTATCCTGAGAACCTCTTCAACCGGGTTACCTACACCTACGGACAGCCGGGCGACAAGTATAACCGTGCCGGACGGCTTGCCCTCGTGGAGGACGCATCGGGCGGAGAGGCCTACTACTATGGCCGTCAGGGCGAGGTCACCAAGACCGTGCGCACGGTAATGGCGAGCGTGGCGGACATCCGCACCTACGTCTATGGTGCCACCTACGACAGCTGGAACCGTGTACGCACGATGACCTACCCCGATGGTGAGGTCGTCACCTATCACTACAACGCAGCCGGGCAGGTGGAGAGCCTGACGAGCAGCAAGCAGGGCAAGGAGAGTACCATCGTGGCGCAGATAGGCTACGACAAGGACGGTCATACTGTCTATCAGAAGCTCGGCAACGGCACGGAGACCACCTATACTTACGACAAGCAGCGCGAACGTCTGCAGGTGATGAACCTTACAACGGATGGTCAGACTGTCATGGAGAACAGGTACCAGTATGATGCTGTGGACAATATCCTCGGCATCACCAATGCCGCCAACCCGACATCGCTTACAAAACTCAATAGGGCGAAGCTGGGCGGAAAGAGTTCGCATACGTATGAGTATGACGAGCTGAACCGCCTGATTCATGCCACAGGCAAGGCGAAGAGTGCGACCTATGATATGGCAATGACCTTCGGGCGGATGAGTGAGCCGCTCACAAAGGTGCAGAAGGTGGACTCATCCCTCACAGCGAAATCCTATAACTTCGCCTACAAGTACGAGGACGAGAGCCATCCCACCGCTCCCACGCAGATAGGTCACGACCATTACACGTATGATGCCAACGGCAACCCAATACTCGTAACAAATGACAGTACAAATACTACAAGAGAAATGTACTGGGATGAGGACAACCGCCTGATGGTGTTAAGCGATAACGGCAAAACCTCAAGATATACCTATAACGCTGGTGGCGAACGCATCATGAAGAGCTACGGCACGATGGAGGGTGTGTACCTCAACGGTGCACCACAAGGCATCACGTTCCATGAAACGGATAACTTTACGCTCTATCCAGCAAGCATCCTCACGGTCAACAAAAACCGTTTTACCAAGCATTACTTTATCGGTAGCCAGCGTATTGCAAGTAGAATTGGTACCGGTACGTTCAACAACGTCTATGGCGTGAATGGCAGCTACGTAACCGCCGGTCAGCAGGACTATGCCGAACGCATGAACCAAATTGAAAGTCAAAAGGAAGCCTACTATAAAGAGCTTGGTATTGCCCCGGGCGTACCGACGGAAAAGGGCGCTTACGGCGACCCGGAGAACACGGGCGTAGGTTACAACACTATCATCACCAACCTTGGTGACCATAGTGTGCCCGAAGGATGGATGCAGACTCCGAAACATAATACGGCAGAGGGCAGTACGCCGGGGACACCCATCAACTGGAATGAGCCGAGCACCCCTGACGACCCACAGGCAGGTTATGGCTATATCCCGAGCGACACAACTACGGAGGAAACTTTTTTCTTTCATAGTGACCACCTCGGTTCCACAAGCTACATCACGGACGATAAGGGCAACATCACTCAGTATGATGCTTACCTTCCCTATGGTGAGTTGCTCGTTGACGAGCACTCTTCATCCGAGGAGATGCCGTATAAGTTCAATGGTAAGGAATTTGATGAGGAGACTGGACTGTACTACTACGGCGCAAGGTATATGGATCCTGTGGCAAGTATATGGTATGGGGTGGATCCACTGGTGGAAAAGTATGCAACAACGAGTGGATATGTTTATACGTTGAATAATCCTATCAAGTTAGGTGATTCAGATGGAAGAAAAGTAAAACTTACAAATAATGAAGAAGACTTAGCTGCTATACGTGAGACACTCCCCTATAGTTTAAGAGAATATATTACTGCTAATGATGGTTTTATTGATAAACAGAAAATGGAAGAGGGTCTTAACGCTATGGGTGATGACGTAAGTCTAAATTACAAATCATTGTTCGAAATTGTTGCAGATGATAGGACTGTGGAATTTTCATTGCTTGATAAACCACACGCTGTAAATGCAAGCGGCAATACGCCTAAACACATGATAACTTTTGGTCCTACTCTATATTTTGAGGCAGATAATATAGGAAATCCTGCAGAGTGGATTACTCAAGGAGGAACCAGTATCAGCTTAGCTCCTAAGAGTCATAAATGGACAAAATGGGATAGCATGCAAAGGGCTCGCCTCAATGAAGACGAATTACAGTTCTCCCCGAATGAGAACTACCAGGTGCAGATTAATAGTTCCATGTATAAGAATAATGCGACACACAAGAATGGAGCTAAGGCGGTAGCCCACGAGCTTTATGGTCATATTTTATATATGTTTAGAGGATGGGACTCCGCTCATGGTAGTAATAGAAAAGTTGATAATCAAAAATTAGAAAACTGGTTACAAAGAATAGGAAATGAAACAGACTACAACTTCGATCATTAGAACATTAATTTTTATAATGCTTATTTGCAAATTTAACAACATATATGCAATGAATCACAAGGATTCGTTGTATTTACCCTACTTTGTAAAAGACGGGAATGTATGTGTGCTGCATTCATCAGCCACGGATCATTACATTGAACGTGAATTGAGTGAATACATAGAACAAAAATTACCAATTATTAGATATGACTGTACATCCTTCCTTTTCTTTATACAAATGAAAATTAACAAAAAGGGGCAAGCAAAAAGGCTCAAGTTGCTAAATAGAAAAAGTTTCAAAAATAACATGTTAGCTTGGGAGGACGTAAAAAAAATCATTCGCAATATAGATTTCCATCCCGCTGTAAGAGGAAAGCCTATAAATTATGATCTAAAATTCTATTTGCGTTTGGTGTTTTATTAGGATACATTCGTAGATATGTTGACGAAGAAGGTTGGCAAGGAGACCACCTATACTTACGACAAGCGGCGCGAGCGGTTGCAGGACATGACACTTACGGGAAGCGGCAGCACACTGATGCAGAACAAGTACCGCTATGATGCTGTGGACAACATCCTCGGTATCACCAACGCCGCCAACCTGCAAGGACTGAAAAAACTCAACAAGGCGAAGTTGGGAGGGGCAAGCATGCACACTTACCAGTATGACGAGCTGAATCGCCTGATTCATGCCACAGGCAAGGCGAAGAGTGCGACCTATGATATGGCAATGACCTTCGGGCGGATGAGTGAGCCGCTCACAAAGGTGCAGAGGGTAGATTTCTCTCTCACTGCGAAATCCTACAATTTTGCCTACAAGTACGAGGACGAGAACCATCCCACCGCTCCCACACAGATAGGTCACGACCATTACGAGGCAAATCTAAAAAAGGCTAAAATCCATGCAAGTTCAATGAGTAGAAAAGTCTATACCAGAAGATTCGTCAATAGTATTGGAACGAATGCTGGGTCAAAGGCTGGAAGTATAACTTATAAATATATGAGACGATGAATCTAAAAAAAATATTAAAGCTAGAAGCAACATGGTATTTCATGGCCTTAGCGGGTCTGTTGATACTAGTCTATATGGGAGGGAATATCATAATAGATACGTATTTCTATTTGATATCATTAAACGTTTTTGTTTTGTTATTTTCTTATACAATACTTAAAATAAAAAAAAGACTACATTACTATTCTTATGTTGTAGGTTGTACGTTTTTTGTAGTTTGGTTTATCTTTTATAGCACATGCTATCTAAGGAGTAGAAACATGAAAGGCAATCTTACCAGACAACTCCCGACATTGTATTATATTCCAACTGGCACTGCCGGAAGATGGTCAAGTAGTGGAATCGGAATAGAATGCAAAGGAAGTAAGCGTAAAATCCCAACTACTCATGAATCAGATAGATTATTTCAGATTTATGGAGACTCTGTCATCAATCATATCGTAGTACGAATGTTGCTGAAGGAACCCCTTCCTTATGTATATTATGTAGATAGCGTACGAATAAGTTATAAATAACGTCCTTCCGCTTTTCTCGTTGTTTGGACATAATATTTACAAATTTTGTTGCCCGGTAAACGAAAAAATCAAGAGCTGAAAAGAAAGAAAAATTCTCGCTGGATTCTTCCCCATAGTTACTATCTTTGTATTGCTAAACAAAAACGATGGTAACCATGAGCAAAGATTCTAGTTCCTTCTGACATGTTGTAATAATTAGATAATAAAGTTGAAAAACCGAGATAAAGTGAATGAGTTAGCCACAACAACAAAAGTTAACAGATATGTGAAGGGCTTCGATGCCTTTACGCATTTTGTAGTTATGGTAGATGAGGCATTGGTCGGTGACAAGTCTATCAGGCAAGTTGTAGAGGGCTTTGAGACCAACGTAATCCAACTGAATCACCTTGATATCGACTATTTGTTAAGACGCTGCATTTTGTCTGATGCAAACAAGAAGCGGGCAAGCCAATTCATTGGTGACGTTTATAAGGCCCTGTACGAGCAATATTCAGAGCTTTCATTGGATAGCAAGGCTTTTAAGGCCCATCATAAGGGTTTGTACATCCTTGACTCAATCACGACAAGCCATTTCTCCCAAATATATAAGGGCATTGGACGGACGCCCAAAAATATCATGAAGGTAACCCTCAAATCTGTCGGAGCAGGGATTTCCGCGCACTGTTGTCGATGCAGTCTTAGGTGTTACACGCCGAGATGACGAGACCTATGAGGAGTTCGTCCGCCGTGCCAGTCTCAATCCCATCTCCAAGCAGGTGAAGATACATGACCTAGAGGACAACATGGACATCCGGCGACTCAGCGAAGTGACAGAGAAAGATTTGGCAAGACTCAACAAATACCTGAGGGCATATAAGTACCTGACGGCGGAGAGTTAGAATGCAAGTTCGCAATTCAATCCGCATACAAGCAAAAGTTCCCACATTATTGGTGTTTCATGGTGAAATCGGAGCAATCCCACCCACTTGGAGACGGTAAAAAAACAAAAGTACAAAATATTATCTGAATGACCAAGAGGCAAGTGTCTTTCTAAGGAAAACGAATCACCTGTGCAGATATTTGTAGATGGCTAGAATCTCGTTGGAATAGCGCAACCTCTCCAAGGCAGACTGTAAGAGAGTTTTTACTTTGCGCTCGCTGTCAAAGAGTGCGATGAGTTCATCCATGGAATGTCGACGGCGACCAATTCCGAAATAAAGGCGCAGTAGTTCACGCTCTTCTTCCGGCAGCACTCTGTCAAGCATATCGCCAACCTGCTTGTTCAACTCATTGCGATGGACCAGGGCATCCGCCTGAATCCATGGCCGTTCGTCTATCTCGTCCTGCTTCTCCATAAAGAAGTCTTCCCAAAGATCGTTGGCTTGTGTATATTCGTTCTCCTCATCGTAGAGGTAGTTGTCTATCGTCTCGTTGTAGCTCATCGTTGCTCGTTTCCCTTTAGAAGTTCGCAGACGGGATCCTCACTGACAATTTGCGGCTCAGCCTTTCCTTTCAGCACCAGCACTTTCTTGCCGTTGCGGTAGATATGCAGCTGGCGGGAACGGACTACCGCTGTCAACTCCGGGTCGTCTTGTATCGTTTGCCATACATGATGATAGATGCCGTCAGCATCCATCAGCTTATGCCGCAAGTGCGAGCACATGTTGGTCGTGTCAATGTCTGCTGTGTTCATTTCTCAAAAATATATTTTTCCCTTAACCACTTGGGCAGTTTACTGAGTACAAGCCTATAAGACTGATTAATAAGGTCTTTTACCATATCACCATCAATCTCATCGAGAAAAACATCATTCCAATGCACCTTATTTAAGTGGTAAGCCGGACGGATGCCGTCATAATGGTCGCGCAGCGTCTGTCCTTGCTCGGGAGGAAGTTTCACGGCGCAGGTCGGTTCCGGGGCAATGAGCCATATATGCAGGAATATCTTTCCCTCAATACGAAACAGCACACAATCCGCACCATAAGCCTGGTCTTCCGTAGTCCCGGGCAAGGACAAAGCATAAAGACGAACTTCTTCGATATTCATTAGCTGATGAAATTACTTCAACTGTGTTCCATCCTTGAAAGCATTGCCTACTCGCTTGCCGATCTCGAGATAGCCTAAGTGGACGGGGTCGAATGTCAGCAGGTGCATCTTCTCCAAATCCGGTTTGCCATCCTCGGCAAGATACTCTTCGTTCACTCGGATGTTTACGATCTTTGCCACGATATAATAGCCGGTCTCCGACTCATCAATCTTGCGTTCTATGCGGCACTCCATGGTCATGGGGAAGTCGGTGAAGACAGGAGCGTTCACATGCTCGCCCTTTTCCACTTTCCAGCCCGTCTTAGCCACCTTGTTCTTCACTTTCTTTCCACTCACCACACCGACAAAGTCAGCTGCGACCATCGTCTCAGTAGTGGCGAAAGCAATGGTGAAGTCGGGATTGGCATTGAGATTGATGGTTGTCTGATGGTTTCCCATCGAGATCATGATCTTGTCACCGTCCCACTGCCCAGCCCATGCCGCGTTCATAGCATTGGGCGTACCATCTGAATCATACGTGCCGATAATGATTACTGCTTGTGGCATGAACCATGCCTTTGGATCAAAGTTCTTCATATTCTTCTTATTCTAAAATTGTTGCTACTATATGTCTGCTGCCTCCGTCGTTGCGGAACTCGCAGAGGTAGATGCCCTGACAAGTGCCAAGGTTGAGCCGTCCGTCGGTGATGGGAATGTTGATGCTAACACCGGTAATGATGCACTTGGCATGTGCGGGCATATCGTCAGAGCCTTCGAGGACGTGACGATAGTCCGGCATATTTTCCGGTACAAGCCTGTCATAAATAGTTTCCATGTCGTCCCTCACGTCTGGATCCCAATTCTCACAAATGCTTAGTGCACAGCTCGTGTTTTGCACAAAGAGATTGAGCAGTCCCGTCTTTGGTAGCTGCGGCAGGTGCCGGAGCACCTCATCCGTTATCAGATGGAAGCCACGGGACTGAGGCTTCAACTTAAATGCTACTTGCTGTATCATAACCTATAACAGCTACATGATTATTTTTCCTTCGGATAACCAATCTGACTGTTGAGTACGAGGTCGTAGTTGTCGTCAAGTCCAAGCTCTTTCTTCAGTGCTTCCGTGTCCATTGTCATACGGGGCACGGTGTTCAAACCAAGCGCACTGCAAGCTAGGCAGATGTTTTCCGACACATAGCCCGCATCGACAACACCCATGCGAACTTTCGCCTCATTGGGTATCTGCTGCGGGAACTTGTTGTGATTGCTGACCAGCAACAAAGAGACCGGTGCACTGGCAGCAAAACTCTGGCGGCCTGCAACGGCGGTGCGCAAGTCCTTGCTGCTGACTTTTTGCAGACTGTTGTCCTTCGGCTGATAGAGATAAGTGCCGTCCTTACGGACAACGTATACCAGTATGTCCTGCGCGTTGATGGCCGACGGTGCAGTAATTTTGCCCTCTCCGGGACGGTTGATGCCACAAGCTGCCCAAAGCACGGTTGACAGTACATTGTCGGGAATCGCCTTGTCAGTGTATTCACGTGTCGAGTGACGGTTCTGCAAGGCCTGCATCAGCGTCACCTGATTGTTTATGGACGGTTTCGGCAGCTGGACATTGTCCTGTGCCTTGCATGATGTAGCTGCCATGAGAAAAACCGCACATGCGATTGTTAGAATGTTCTTCATATTAAACCTCCTTGAATGCCATAAGCTGATGAATTATTTATTTCAGCCTCAAAAGTACAACTTTATATCGACAAGTACGAGTATTTGGCAGAGAATAATTGTCAATTCAGCTGAAATCTTCCACCGGCGTATTCCTCCTCCTCACCTCTGCTTCCTGCTTCTTCCGTGCTTCCTCAATGGCTTTCTCGTAGCCGGTGAGGGCAGCGAAGGGGGAGAACTGGGCGGCGCGGTTGTACATGCTCATCCGGGGGTGCCGCTGTGAGACGTGGTGCGGAAGATTGATGATGTCGTCGTAGTTGTCTGTCATGCCTTGTGTCCTCCTATCTGATTGTTCCGTTCTTTCTGTGTCGCGCCCTCAGCGTAGTTCAGTCCGCGCAGCAGGGCGTTCTTGCCAAACTCCTTCTTGATCTTCAGTGCCGCCTCCTGCAACCGCCGTTCCTTGGCAGCCGCGTTCCGCTCCTCCTTCTGTTCCCGTGCCTCCGCCTCATAGTCGGTGAAGAGGTCGAGCTGTACGGGCGAGCTTTGCAGTTGCCGCTGTGCCTCGTCCTCACTGATGACGTGGTTGACGGTGATGTTCAGCCGCCGGACGAGCAAGACCGGGTTGACGATGCGGTCGTAGAGCTCGGTGACGGCATGGATGATCTGCTGCGAGGAAGACGTGGGATGCCCCAACGCCTGCGTGCCATGGGCGTGCTTCGGTACACTGCGGCCATACCAGTCGGTAGTAACTTCCCCGTGATATTGCGCTCGGATAGCAGGATTGGTGAGACTCTCGCGGTCGTAGCCCACCGTGAGCACGATCTGGTCGCCCACGAGATGCTTGTCAACCAGGTCGAGCGACAGCGCGTCCGCCATCTCACGCGCCACCACACGGCCTTTCTCCGCCGTATACGCACTTTGCAGCACCTGACCGCTGCCTAAGGAGTTGGTCTCCGGCCTGTACGCCTTGATATAGTCCATCGTCACCGGTTCCCAGCCCCAGGCGTGGTCGATGATGAGCTCTGCGTTGACACCGAACATCCGGTAGAGCAGCTCCTCGTTGTTGACCGACATCCTCGCCAACTGTCCCATCGTCTCGATACCGATGCCGTTAAGCCTTGCCACGATGCCGCGTCCGAAGCGCCAGAAGTCGGTCATCGGCTGATGGTTCCACAACTTCCTACGGTAACTCATCTCGTCGAGCTCGGCAATGCGCACTCCGTCCTTGTCTGCCGGGATATGCTTCGCCACCACGTCCATCGCCACCTTGCAGAGATAGAGGTTCGTGCCGATACCCGCCGTGGCGGTGATGCCCGTCGTGCGCAGCACATCGCGGATCATCGTCATCGCCAGCTCATGCGCTGTCATCTTGTAGGATTGTAGATAGTCGGTCACGTCGGCAAAGATCTCGTCGATGGAGTAGACGTGGATGTCCTCCGGCGCAATATATTTGAGGTAGATGCCGTAGATCTCACTGCTCACCCTGATGTACTCCGCCATCCGCGGCGTGGCGGCGATGTAGTCAGCCTCCCAGTCGGGGTGCTCCAGCAGTTCCTTGGCGAGAAACGACTTTCCCGTGAATGGTCTGAAGCCGATGGCCTTGCGCCGCTCGTAGTTCACCTCCCGCATCTTCTCCACCACCTCGAAGAGCCGGGCGCGCCCACCCAGTCCGTAGGCCTTCATCGATGGCGACACGGCCAGGCAGATGGTCTTCTCCGTGCGGCTCACGTCAGCCACGACAAGGTTGGTCGTCAGCGGGTCGAGTCCCCTGGCGACACACTCCACCGAACTGTAGAAGCTCTTCAGGTCGATGGCCACGTAGGTCCTGTTCTTATCGGTCAATGTGCTGTCTGTCAGACTAATATTTCCAAAAAACTCTGCGGCAGATGGATATTCTCCACATCAACAACCTTCTCAAACAGTGGGGCGATGTCGTCGGGCGTGAATCCGGCGATACCACAGCCGATGGGGGTAACGAGGAATGTCTGTTCGGGATGTGCCTTGGCATAGCTGACAAATTTATCCACATAGGGTTGGATCGTCTCTACCCCGCCCTGCATGGTGGGAATGGCATAGCTCTGACCCTGCGGGCCGTCGCCGTTGCCAAGGACAGCGCCGAAATAGAGACGCGCCGTCCGTGCGGCACCGCCTCCGTGCATACCGGCGAGGTTGCTGCCGAAAACGAAAATCTCGTTGGGCTTGAGTGAGGTGATGTATTCGGGTGTGATGCGGTTGGAATAATCTTTCTCCATAGTTGGTGGTATTTGTATTGAAAACGGCAGCGGACTTGCAGAGACAGGCATCTTTGTGTCGAACTCTTTATCGCACATAATTTCTGACTTGACTTCGCAGGTCGGTGCCACATAATAACGTTTGAAATAAGGGATGACGACATCCTCCATCAGCCTGTGGTATTTTTGTGTCACGGCAGAAGGAGTGATACCCAGCTGTGCGGCCACCTCCTTGCCTTTGAAACCCTCGATGAGCATCATCTGAAGGATGATGGACGAGCGGTGGTCGCGGCCTAACACGTCAGAGCAAATCTCATAGACTGTGTTGCGGAAGTCCTCAGAGAAGTTGTTGTCGGGGACGTCGAAGCGCAGACTGGCCTTCTCCATCCGCTCCTCGAAGCTCTGCAAGCGGTGCTCCTTGTTGTAGTTCTTCAGGCGGTCGAGCAGCACGAAGCGGAAGCCGTTGATCATCCATGTCTTCAGTGTCATGCCGGGCTTGCGGTCCTCCAATTGGCGGAAATCGTGTTTGTCAAGGGAGAGGTAATACTCATGGGCAATGCTGTAGAAGTCAAGTCCCACTTTCCAATCCAGTTCATAGCGCTTATTATATATATGGTAAGCGATGCGGCAGACGCCGTAGAAATAGTCACGGGTGATCTGCGGGTCACGGTTTCGCAATCCTTCGATAATCTCTTCGTCGGACAGCCCGACGGTGGTTTTCTTATTTTGCTCTTTCGCCATCTTGCTACAAAATTAATAAAAAAATTGCTCGGCACTTAATTTTTCCATGCCTTTATTCTTTTAAAAGATAAACCAGCTCGGAAAATTAAGTTTAAAAACAAAATAATAAGGAGAAAAGCTATGAAACGAGTATTCAATCTGATTATTGTCGACGAGAGCGGCAGCATGTGTGTCATCGAGAAGCAAGCCCTCATGGGGCTCAACGAGACAATAGAGACCGTGAAGAAGATGCAAGGACTTCATAAGGACATGGAGCAGCGCGTGACGCTCATCACCTTCGACAGCTCGCACAAGCGTTACGTCTTCGACAATGTGCCCGCAAGTGCCACGCACGAACTCACAAACAAGGACTACCGCCCCGGTGGTGCCACACCTCTCTACGACGCTATCGGCATGGGTATCAGCAAGCTCAACGCCCAGACAACGGCTGACGACCATGTGCTGGTGACCATTATCACCGATGGCGAGGAGAACTGCTCGGAGGAGTATAACCTCACGATGATCAAGACACTCATCGAAAAACTGAAGAAGCAGAACTGGACGTTCACGCTCATCGGCACCGACAACCTCGATGTCGAGGGCATGGCAGGTGCGATGGCGATCGATAATCACTTGGAGTTCAAGGAAGACGAGGTTGGAACGGAAAGAATGTTCGCCCGTGAGTGTCGCTCCCGTGCCCGCTACAACGAGTGCACGGCTTTCGACATACCGATATCAATGGGCAGCTACTTCGATGAAGACGAAACAAAAAGTAGAAAAAAATAGCTGTCTGATGGTTCCGTAGCTCAATGGATAGAGCGTTTGCCTCCGGAGCAGAAGGTTGCAAGTTCGAGTCTTGTCGGAATCTCTGACAGAAGAATCGAATTTTTACTATACCAGAAAAACGTGAAGATGGCAAAGAATAGGATATGCGTTCCCGTTCTTTGCCTTCTTTTCCTATTCAAGCAATTATTCTTATTCCTCTCGCTTGATATTGTTGTCTATCTGTGCCTGCAACATATTATTCATACGTTTCAGGGCATCAATCGTTTCGTCTTTTGCCTTGATGACAGACTCCTTGTTATCCAAATCTTTGCGGAGTGCCTGATTCTCTATCATCAGATTGGTACTGATAGACACGTTGCCGACAAAGTTGTTGTTTCCGGTAACGTTGTTCGTCTTGAATTTGCTGTCCTTTCGAAAATAATCCAAGGGCATGCCGAAAAAATCAGCCAGTGTTTCAAGCTTTGACAGACTGATGTCCTTCGTGCGGTGGAAGTAGCTCATCGTCTGCTTGCTCTTCTTAAAGAGCTGGGCGATTAAAGCCTGTTGCTGTTCTTTTGATAATGAAGCATACAGGTTGTCTATCATTTCCAAATTTAGCATAGTCGTTTACTTTTAAATTGTAATAAATGGGCGATATGACGTTAATAAAACCTAAAATGCTCAATAAGATATAATCTTATTTTTGTACATAATAGATTTTGTTTTAAATTTGCGCACAAAAATAAAAAAAATAATCGAGATAACCAATAGAATTTATGATTTTTCACTATAAATTATAGCAAGATGACAACAGCAAAAATTGCCACCTACTACAATTCGCTAGCGAAAAGAAAGAATGCATCTTCGGCACCACATCAAAGTCTTATACCAAGAGACTTTTTCACTCTGTGCCATCTTAAGATTTTAAGATGGCAGCATAATATCTCGGGGCGACCTACCATCCCCGTGAAGCCACGGGACTACTAAGCAACTAATAAACATAATCTTAAGAACTAATAAAATAACAAACTTAAAAAATAGTATGTTATGAGCTTTATCAAGGACAAATACATTGATATGGTCAAAACACGTGTTGACATTTGTAAACTCGTGCTTGACATGCATCCCGGAGTCACCTTGAAGTCTGCGGGTCCTCATCGAAAAAAATGCTGCTGCGTATTCCATAACGAGCGCACCCCATCCCTCATGTTGAATACCACCCTGAACCGTTTCAAATGCTTTGGTTGCGGCAAGGCAGGCGATGTCATTGAGTTCGTAAAGGAAAGCCAGGGCCTCGACTTCGTCGGAGCGGTAAAATACCTGTTGGATGTTTACTGTCCTGACGTCAATGCCAGCGACCTCATGGTACCACGTACCCCAGAACAGGAAGAGAACGACCGTCTCGCCGAGACCATGTTCATCTACAACGGTATGGCCCATCGCTTCTACGAGAATCAGTATGCAAGTGAGAATGAGGATGCGCTGCGCTGCCGTATGTATGCGGAAGGACCACCTGACGATGATACAAAAGGCCGATGGAACAAGGAGTTCTGCCGTACATTCGGCTTAGGATACAGTCCGCAATTTGGCAATAAGTTTCTCCAATTCGCCAAAGAGAAGAACCTCGACCTCTCCATTCTTGCAAGAATGGGTCTCCTGGGCGAGGACGAGCACCATCTGGGCAGCTACTACGATTTCTATCGTGACCGTCTGATGATTCCCCAGCGCGACCGCTACGGCCGCATTCTGACGTTCACGGCACGAGCCATCAACCCTCATGCCACCATCAAATACATCAACGGCAGGGAGAGCCTTATTTACAAGAAGAGCACATCCGTTTTCGGCATAGACGTGGCCATGAAGGCTGCCCGTCAGTCAGGCAAAGTATATCTTGTAGAAGGTGCTCCTGATGTCATGCGTCTCCAGTCGTTGGGCATAGCCAACGTAGTCGCAACGCTCAGCGGCCACTGGACGAAGGAACAGCTGTCCAATTTCTCATCTTTCGCCTGCAGTCTTTGCTTTATCCCCGACAGTGACATCCCAAAGCCGGGTGAGCAGTTCGGCGCCGGTGAGAAATTTGTCTTCGAGAACGGACGACTTGCCACGGAGATGGGTTTCCAGGTCTCTGTCAGAGAGATCCCCCGTGGGGATGTCAAACAGGATGCGGACTCCTACATCACTTCGTTGGGCAAATGGAATGAGCTCACAGAAAAGGACTTCATCCTCTGGTACGCCGAGAAGCAGTACGCTTCCGATGGCACTAATGACGAACAGCTGAAGGTCATCAGCGACGTCTGTGATATGCTTGTCAACGTCCAGTCAGACGTTCTCCAGGCTTCACTGCTCTCTGACTTGAAGGGCAAATACCGCAAGGGTTCCGTATGGAAGGGCGCACTCACTGACGCTGCCCGCCGGAGGCAGGAGGAGAAACGCCGTCAGGCCAACAGAAAGTCAGAGGAACTTCGGGGATACAACTTCTACCGGCGTGGCAATCATTATTATGATCTTGATCCCCAGGGGCGCGAGCGTGAATGGACAAACTTCGTCATCAAGCCGCTCTTTCTCATCACGGATGATGTCAAGCCCAGCCGCATCTTTGAGTTGCTGAATGAGAGCCATATGCGCCGTACCATCGAGCTGCAGCAGCAGGATGTCACAAAACTCGATCGTTTCAAGGAGAAGATAGAAGGCAAGGGCGACTTCCGTTTCTTCGAGCGTCAGGAGAAATACGAGATGCTGAAAGCCTATATCTACGGCAAGACGGAGGAAGCCCAGAGAGTCCCTCAGATGGGATGGAACAACATTGGCGAGAGCGGCTTCTATGCTTTCTGCAACGGCATCGTCTATAATGGCAAATGGCATCCTGTCGATGAGTACGGCATGATACGCCTCGACAAGGAGAACTTCTATCTTCCTGCCATGTCCAAAATCCACAAGAAGAACAAGATGGCCTATGTGAATGAGCGCCGCTACATTCACGCCCCCAAGCAGGAGGTCACGCCCCGGCAATACTTCACGCTTCTGCATGAGCTGTACGGTGACAATGCTGTAGTCTGTTATTGCTACTATCTCGCTACTATTAACCGTGACATCATCACGGACAGCACGCGTTCTTTCCCCATCCTTAATCTCTACGGAAAGAAAGGCACCGGCAAGACCGAGCTTGCCCTCTCTTTAATCAATCTTTTCCAGCGTAATCCAGAGGTCAGCAACCTTGAGAGTACCACCTATTATGCAATGGGTGACAAGTGTGCGGAGGTGAGCAACATGCTCGTCCATTTCGACGAGTACAAGAACTCCCTGAGCAAGAAGCACATCGATTTCCTCAAAGGTATCTATGACAGTGCCGGGCGCATCAAGCGTTCCGCTGATGGAGAACGGCGGGAGTCCACGAATGTTGATTGCGGAGTAGTCCTCTCCGGTCAGGAGATCCCGACAGCCGACATCGCGCTGTTTTCCCGCGTTCTCTTCCTTGAGTCGCACAAGAGCGAGCATACCAAGGAGGAGACCGACAAGTACCACAGCTTTATGAAACTCCGCAAGATGCACCCCACGAACATCACCGTCGAATACATCCGCTATCGTGAAAATTTCAATGCAGGATGGTGCAACGCCTGGAAGCGTGCGTTGAAGGAGATTAAGAGTGAGGTTGACTACAACATCATCGGAGAGCGCTTCATCAACAACTGGGCGATGATGCTGGCAACCTATTATTGTCTCAGCAACTGCACCGACTCCCTTCCGTTCAACAGAAAGATGGTACATGACATCTGCATCGACCGTCTCAAATACCAGCACTCACTCTGCCACAGCACTGACGAGATAGCCATATTCTGGGCTATGTTCTCCAAGTCGCGGCAGTTGGGAGACATCCGTGAGGGTCAGGACTACAAGATCAAGGCCGTGGACAAGCTGACCGTCACCGTGAAGGGCGAGCCCCGCAAGGTCATTACGTTTGACAAGCCACGTCTTATTCTGTTCATTCGCAGCAGCATCTGTGTTGCCAAGGCCAATATCCAGGCCAGAAAAGAGGGCAAGGTGATGATACCGGACGAGTCGCTCATGTCGTACCTTATGGCTACACCGGAGTATTTTGGCAAGACATACTCGCCGTTGAAGTTCCGTGTGCTGGATGAGCTTGGCACGCCGAAGAGAATCACCAACGACAAGGGAGAGAATGTTCTGGTCTTTGACCAGGAGCGTGTGCTTGCATTTGACTATGATGCCGTATGCGAGTGCAATGACATCAACCTCCAGACAATTACAGAGCGTATCAGCCAGTCACAAAACTCAGTAACTTCTTCAGACGATGCCAACGATGAACTCACAGCATAATATCTTTCCGCTCTTCTTTACCTTGGAACATGTCAACAACGGCTATATTCTCACAGCCAGGCAGGAGACAGGCGGCATGACAGAAGCCGGATACCGCAAAGAAGTGGTTTCAGAAGACAAGATCAACGCGCGTATCGGCCAGCTTCTTCATTTGGATGCCCTCAGCAAGGAGATACCTGTCGTCTTCCATGTCGAGGCGATCGGTGAAGGCACTTATCAGCTCGACCCAGAGGATCCCGCCGACGGCTTGATGGAGGCCAAGCTTGCCTACTTCCATTTCAGCAGCCGTTGCATTCCGGACGATTCCGTACTGTTACTGCACTTCACTGACACCAAGATGATAGAGGTCTATGGAACGGAGGCTGAGCGCGTTGCCAAGGCTAACAGTCTGCCGTTGCTCAGGCCGGGCGGCATTCCGCTTCTCCAGTTCCCCGATACCAGGGAAGGTAAGGTCTCTGTAAGCAATCTTTTTGACAAGCCTACACTTGTAGAGGTCACGTCACAAAAGATTACCGACTGGTACAGAAGTCATCTTGTGCAGATGGAAAAGAAGAACAAACAAACCTCGAACAAATAAAAGACTGAATAGATGAAAACAAAAATCATAGCTGTCGCCAACCACAAGGGCGGTGTCGGCAAAACGACCACTGTCGCCAATCTTGGCAGCATCCTGTCGGTGAAGGGGCATCGTGTCATGCTTGTAGACCTGGATGCACAGGCCAATCTTACGGCTTCCCTGGTCGCCTCTATAGACGGTCCCTCTATCTATGAGGCATTGACAGGCAAGACAGACTGTTTGCCTATAGTATCTGTGAACAACCGCCTTCATCTCGTACCCGCCTCCCTGACGCTGGCCATGGCGGATGTGGAGCTTTCAACCGCCATAGCGCGCGAGCACATTCTGGCTGGTCTTCTATCCAAAGCCAAAGTTGAAGACAACTATGACTTTGTGCTCTTGGACTGTCCGCCGTCTTTGGGACTTGTCACATTGAATGCCATCACTGCGTCAACGGATGTTCTCATCCCTCTGATCTCCGAAGTCCTTCCTTTCAAAGGACTGACGATGATGGGCGACTTCATCAGCATGGTACGCCAGAAGCTCAATCCCCAAGCCCATATCTCAGGCATTGTCATCACGCGCTGGGAGAACAGCAAGCTTTCCCGCGGCATAGAGGAACGGCTCAGAGTGTGGGAAGGAGATGTTGTCTACCGAAGCAAGATTCGCAAGAACGTGCGGCTGGCAGAAGCACCGTTGCAGAACCGCAACATCCTTGACTATGCTTCCGGCAGCAATGGAGCCAAGGACTATACCGCTCTTGCCGAGGAATTCATAGAACGCATGAACCGTGGAAAGGAGGTGGCAGTATGAAAAATAACGATCTGGATGCCCTGTTTACGGGGCTGACGGGAAACACTGACAGCATACAGGAGAAAACCCCCGATAAACAGGTTCCCGGGAAGGGGAATAAGCACACGGTGGGTAAAGACAGACTCCGGCAAAAATCGTTGGAGCAGGCCCGCAACCAGGAGAGGTTCTGCACAATTGTCGATTCCGGTGTCCTGAAGAAAATCCGCACCATCGCCACACGCGAGGGACTTCAAATCAAGGATGTCGTCGAAGCATCCTTCATCAAGGCCATTGACGGCTATGAGCGGAAACACGGGGTCATCGAAGAGAATTCAAAGCGGAAAGCCATCGATTTGTTCTGAACTCGTTGTCTTTAATTGAGCAGGAGCGGCAAGTGTCATTCGGCAGCTTGCCGCTCTTGCTGTCTTATTCCGTAATGTTGGTTCTATCATTATTTTTTCATCGAACCAATTCTTCAATTTAAGCCTCTATTGTGCTGTTTGACAATAGCTTTTCCAGTCTATACTATAGAAACGTGCTATTTTTGTGGTGGAAATATAATCATGTTCATCACAAAAAGACGCGACTATGAGCCCATTTATAATTTTTGCCATCGTTCTCACCATCGCTGAGATTCTGTATTTCTCAGCCGCCATCTACATGGAATTGCATGCCAAGTCCAAGAAAGACAGTGGCTCTACGGAGAACATACCCCTTGAGGACGAGGATGACAGTGCCGTTGTCCGGCCGAGGACAGTCACCGAGAATGTGGAGACCGGAGGTTTCGACATCACCGGCACATCATCCTCACCGGAGCAAGAGCAAATCACTGAGGCCGACGAGACGGATATCACGTCTAAAGCCGAGGAAGAACTGCTACCGGCATCTAATGCGCCAGAAAGCACTGGGGCAGAGAACTGTCGCGCTGGAAGCAACGAGTCTCAGGAAGCTCATTCAGAGCCAGCACCCCAAGAGAAGTCCTCGGCACCGGACAATAGCGAGGTCCTCATCCCGTCCGTCGGATTCATCGATGGTCAGAAGCCGGAGCAGGAAGCACGCCCTTTCGTCGAGGCGGAAGTGTTTAATCAGGAGTTGGTTGAGCCGCAATACGAAGTCAGGAGCTGTGTCGGCACTTCCGCCAATGACGAAATCTCACAAAGATTAGAAGGTATCAACAAGAACATGAAGAAGAACACCATCCTGGGCAACCTTTTCAAATCAAAGGATCTCAGCAACATTATACGAAACAATGCAGAATCCTTGAATATTGACAAAAGAGATGAATACACGCAGTGTTGACCCCAATAGCCGGCGGTATATGATTCTGGCCGCCATGCTCGGCATCTTCAGAGCCTCCCATGCCCGTTGCGGATCGGTAGACTACTCGTGGGGAGCCGACGGCCTTGCCGAAGCCACGGCCTTCGTCGGTACCATGATGATTTATACCGTCGAGATACTCTATGCGGTGGCAAGCATCATGGTCATCATCTCTGCCTTGCAGATCTGCATCAAGATGAACTACCATGAGGGGGACATCACCAAGAGTCTGATGATGCTCTTTGGCGGCATCCTCTTCATCATCGGAGCCTCTATCGTCATGCCCGCCCTTTATGGCTACCAGGACATGAACTTTATCTTTTAGACTATTTACGCGCGACAAAATAGGAAAACCATTCACCAATGTACAACTAAATTTTAATTGCCAATGAAAAAAATTATTAGCAAAGCCGTTTCCAAAGTGAAGGCAGCTGCCTCTTTCGTCTGCGACAAGGCAAAGGCATTCATCATTGCCGTCGCAGCCCTGTTCGGTACCTCTATGCAGGCTCTGGCACAGACGCTTGCCGGTACTGGCTATGATGCGGGTACCAACGCCCTTGAAGAGGTTGCCACGGAGCTCGTGAAGTACGTACCCTACGTCGTCAATCTCTGTTACGCTCTTGCCGGTGTCGTCGCCATTGTCGGAGCCATCTCCGTCTATATCGCGATGAACAATGAGGAGCAGGATGTCAAGAAGAAGATCATGATGATTGTCGGAGCCTGCATCTTCCTCATTGCGGCAGCCAATGCCCTTCCTCTCTTCTTCGGTATCGGAGGCTGATCCCCACAGACCATGACACAGATGAGTGACTCACAGATGGAATGTCAGATGTTCAAGGGACTCCAGCGTCCGCTGGAGTTCATGGGACTGCAAGGCCGGTATATCACCTGGGCAGGCATTACTGCCGCTGTCGCCATCTTAGGCTTCATGCTCGTCTATGCTCTTTTGGGCTTTCTGCTGGCCCTGGTCTTTGCCGCTTTGACCATCACTGTCGGCATTGCCCTGATACTGGTCAAGCAGCGCAAGGGCCTCTACTCAAAGAAAATCGGTAGGGGGCTGTATGTTTTCGCCTGCCGTGAGCGTCTGTAATCACGACGATTGCATGATGCTGGAACTGCAACACTGTTGAATGAAAGGGGGCGGGCACGGACGGTCATATCCGGTGTCTGCCCCTGTCTGCAAACATCATTGACAACTTAAAGAAAAAGTGATGACATTATACGTTATAATCTTCTTTGTGGCCGTCTGTCTGGGCATGTCAGTGTCTGTTTATTGCTTCGGTACGGGCAGCAAGCGCGCAAAGATCTTCAAGGAGATTTACTTCTCCATTGAGGACATAGAGGGAATGGGCGTGCTCTATACCAAGACCGGTGAGCTGTCCGCTGTCCTTTCCATGCGCAACCCCGTACAGAAGCACTGTGCCGACACCGCCGAGTACAGTGCCTACGCCAATGTTCTGACCTCTCTGATGGCCACCCTTGGAGAAGGTTATGCCATCCATAAGCAGGATGTCTTCACCCGTAAAAGATACCGGGGAGAGGACAACGGCAAGCATGAGTATCTCTCTGAGAGTTACTTCCGCTATTTCAAGGGACGTGAGTACACCGACTGCACCACTTTTCTGACCATCACACAAGAGAACCGGAAAGAGCGGCTTTTCAGCTACGATGGCCGCAAGTGGAAGAATTTCCTTGTCAAGGTCGGCAAGGTCCGTGACCAGCTCCGCGACCGTGGCATCTCCTCCCGTTTCCTCTCCGCTGACGAGGTGCGCCATTATGCTGACCAGTACCTTGCCCAGCATTTTACTGACGGGCATGTGTCGATGAGCAACTTCCAGGTCACTGACGACCATATCGGACTTGGAGCGCGCAAATTCAAGATGTACAGTCTCGTGGACGTTGACAACATCGTTCTGCCGTCGCTCATCCGTCCATACACCAATATAGAGGTCAACAACATCACCATGCCCGTTGACCTGATGACGATGGTTGACAGCATCCCGGGCGTGCTGAGTGTCGTCTATAACCAGGTCGTCTTCCTGCCAAGTCAGAAGCAGGAGATGAGCCGGCTGGCCAAGAAAAAGAACCGCCATGCCTCACTTCCCAATCCCAGCAATCAGATAGCCGTCGAGGACATCAAGAAAGTGGAGGAGCTGATAGCCCGCGAGAACAAGCAGCTGGTCTATTGCCATTTCAACCTTGTTGTTACCGTGGCCGCCGATGCCGACCTGCAACGCTGCACGAATCATCTGGAGAACGCCTTCGGGCGTATCGGCGTACAGATCAGCCAGCGCGCCTACAACCAGCTGGAGCTCTTCGTTGGCTCGTTCCCCGGCAACTGTTATTCGCTCAACAAGGATTACGACCGCTTCCTGACCCTCAGCGATGCCGCCAGTTGCCTGATGTATAAGGAGCGTCTTCCCAAGAGTGAGGACACGCCGCTGAAGGTCTATTACACGGACCGGCAGGGTGTTCCCGTGGCCATCGACATCTCCGGCAAGGAAGGTGCCAGGAAGCTCACGGACAACAGCAATTTCTTTTGCCTCGGACCCAGCGGAAGCGGCAAGTCCTTTCATATGGACTTTAATGTCGGCAAACGGTTGCAAACGCCTGCAAGTAATCGGTTGATTA
>OGQX01001103.1_pt1 | contig 26296 bp, 19 predicted proteins | sample 1553291 | NCBI WGS metagenome assembly OGQX01 (sample SAMEA2580030, study PRJEB22360) | human gut metagenome | biome: human gut; feature: human-associated habitat; material: faeces | place: Denmark | collected 2008/2010
CCTGTAACCGGCTGATCCGTAGTCAGCTACTCTATTCAGTTGAGCTACGCGGCCTTGTTTGTTTTACGGGTGCAAAGATACGTACTTTTTTTGAATTAGCAAGAGATACACAAACTTTTTTTGAAAAAAATTACTCGATAAACCGATAATTAAACAGCTGCCAGCCGAGTGTCAACCCCACATTCCACTCCTTTTTCGGTGAGCTATAATGATTTACATATGCAGATATTGCTCCAAAGGGCAATTGGCATATTACAGAAATTTCTCCTATATATTCAAAGCGCGAAAACGCTTTTCCATAATAAGCTTTGTTCAATGCATTCTTTTTAATAGGAAATATCGGTACGAAACCATAAAATTCAGAACGGAATTGGAACATATCATTGAAAACAAAAATAGGCTTGATACCCGCTGCCAAGAATTGGTTGGCCCGGAATGCTTCATTATACATCAGCTTACTATGAGGAGTAGGAGAAAAATCTGCCGCCTGCAACATGGTTGCCGTATAATTCTCCGAAAAGTTCTTCGATGAATACAACATCTCTGCCATCCATCCCAAAGTAAATTTGGGACTCATAGTATGATAGGCATATTTCATATAAGAAATTTGCAGCCAAGATTGCCTTTCTTTAGTCGTAACACTCGTTTCCGTCGGATTTCCCGGTATAAATTTCTCCTTTCCGCTAAAGACCTGTGCCACCAGTTTTTCAAAATACCCTTTAGTGGCATACTGTCGTGCATTCAGCGTACTCCCATAAAAGCCGATAGCCCCTCCCAAAAGGTTGTAGGTACTCCTATCCGAACGGTCCTTGTCAAAATTAATCACGCTGGACTGAAAGTAATTGTCTTGAAGTTTCCCATATCCGATGCTTATTTCCGCCCGTTTATTGGCCAAAAAAGGCAAGGCTACCATCAGCTTGACAAAACGTTCATCTTTAGAGTTAAAAGAGGGCTTATCATTCTTAGAAAAGAGTTTGTCCTTTTTATAATAATCGAATGTACTTAAAGAAGCAATAAGGCGGTAAGAGGTTGGAATACGGGTAGGAAGGTCTATCTTGGCCATAAGCTGCGCATTATTATATACCTTGCCAATCTGGCCGTCAAGGGTTATTTCTTTGGAATAATAATTCAAGTCCTGATAACCCAACCCCAAATAAATCTGATTAGAGCTGGTTGTCGATACACTTCCACCCATCCTTACAGAAAAATTATCTTCCATTTTCACTTTTAGATGCAGCGAATACAAGTCGTTTTCAGAGTCATATACAGCATGAGGTATAATCTCCGATATCATATTATCAGACAGCAAACGGAAATATCCACGTTTCAAATCTTCATATGTAAACACCTCATGGTCTTCGTCATGAAATTCTTTTTTGATATACGCCTGCTGTTGTGGATTGGCGCCCTCTATATAGATGTCCCTAAAGCGGAATTGAGGCAAATTACTGCGGTAGACCAACCGCCTTAAACGAACATTTTCCGCACTTACCCTCCGATGAATACGGCCTTTTATAGAATCCATTAAACTGATAGTCCGGTTATAGCCGATATCGTGCAACTCCTGCAAACGGTCAAAGTCCAAAAGGCTTACATCATCATACTTGAATGTCATAATAATGCCTAAAGAATCCGGAAGAGTATAATCCGTCTTCTGCATAATCATATTTTCAAGCTGGCTCATCAAATCATTCTCTTTCGGCTTACCGGGGTTGGCGGCTACCACGCTACCTATGATGACTTCCGGTTTAAAGTCCTCACGCATAATATCTGTGGGGAAATTATTATAAATTCCACCGTCATAAGCTAAAACGCTATCAATCTCTATCGGTTTGAAAACAAACGGAAAACTCATGGAAGCGCGTACCGCATCTCCCAAATCTCCTCTACGCATAATCAACGGTTTCTTGTTATATACATCGGAGGCAATACACCGGAAAGGCACAAACAGGCGGTTAAAATCGCCGCTGCATGCAGCCGTAGCCCGTGCAAATAGCTCCACAAAGACCAGATTCATCTGAATGGGATTTACCATGCTTGTAGGAAGTATCTGAGGCTTGATATGCAGCGAGTCCTTAAAGGAGAAACGGATATTGAAAAACTCCGGGGTCGGCCGGTTCTGTTTGAAATAATATCCGTATTCGGGTTCTACCTGTCCTGAATACCAGCGTTTGAAGTCTTCGGAACGCAATAAAGCCTCCATATCATCGGGAGAGTACCCCATAGCATAGAGTGAACCTATGATAGCTCCCATAGAAGTACCCGTAATGTAGTCGATAGGAATATTGTTTTCCTCCAAAGCGCGAATGATACCGATATGGGTCATGCCTTTCGCACCTCCGCCACTCAAAACAAGTCCTACTTTCTGAGCTTGCACAAACGGCAGAAGCAATAAACAGGCTGACAAAAACAAAAAAAATCTTTTCATGAATACGGTTTCGAGTGAAATATACTAATTTATTCAATGCTCAAATATAGACAATTGTTTCCAAAAACCTCGTATCCAACGAAAAAAAACAGACCTATTACGAAAAAACAGACAAAAAAAGGGCATTACAACTCATATTAGCTGCAATGCCCTGTTATAATAGAAATCTAAAGGGGCTTATTTAATCAAATCGATGCTTCTCTTTACAAAATTATTCAAAGCTTCACCTTTCAACATGCCATTTTGAAGCAATGCCAAATCAATAAGTTGACGGACAACCTTATTCTGAGCGGCATAGTCGGCAAACAATCCATTTTTCCGGTTTTTCAAATCTTCCCACTTCTTATCCAAATCATTTACCTCATCCTTTTCGATTGTAGGAATATCCTCATCTTTCTTGCCCTCCTGCTTCTTTTTCAATTCATTACGACGAGTATTTACATCGTCCATTTCTTTTTGAATCGGAGCAACGGCAGCCGCACATTCCTTGTCTTCATCAGCCAGAATCTCTTTTACCAGCTTATGGTCGGCATTCAATACCAGGTTGAACATGTCCGGCATTTCGCCATAGAAACTCATTCCTGCCTGGATATTAGCCATTTCTTTCATACGACGCATGTACTCGCTTTGAGTAATCATGACCGGTGAAGCATTTTCACCCAAAGCTTGAGCCATTACATTGAACTCTGTCTTTTCTATCTGCGGCAACTGGCTCTTGAAGATAACAGAGAGAACCTCCTGTTTATCGGCTTCCAAGACATCTTTCGCCTTGTCTTCCTTCACTATCAGATTGTCAACGACATCACTGTCTACACGGGTGAAACGCACTTTCTCGAACTTTTGCTCCAGCATGCTTACCATGGCAACATCAAGCTGGCCGCCCATCAACAGCACATTATATCCCTTATTCTTGGCAGCCTCGATATAGCTGTATTGCTCATCTTTGTTGTTGGCATACAGATAAATCAGATTGCCATCCTTATCCGTCTGGCTATCCTTTATCAAGGTCTTATACTCTTCGAAGGTATAATACTTGTCATCCGTATCGGAAAGAAGGGCGAAATCCTTTGCCCTATCATAGAAATCCTCTTGTGTGAGCATTCCGTAGTTAATGAAGATTTTCAAATCGTTCCACTTCTCTTCAAATTGCTTACGGTCGTTCTTGAATATGGATTGCAAGCGATCGGATACTTTCTTCGTAATATATGTAGAGATTTTCTTCACATTGGAGTCACTCTGCAAATAGGAACGGGACACGTTCAGCGGAATATCCGGCGAATCGAGTACACCGTGCAGCAATGTCAGAAAGTCCGGAACAATACCCTCTACAGAGTCCGTTACATAGACCTGATTGCAATAAAGCTGGATTTTGTTCTTGTTCAACTCTATATTGCTCTTTACCTTCGGGAAGTACAGAATACCAGTAAGATGGAACGGATAATCCACGTTCAGATGTATCCAGAACAAGGGTTCATCGGACATCGGATAGAGGTCGCGATAGAACTTCTTGTAATCCTCGTCTTTTAATTCGCTGGGCTTCAGCGTCCACAACGGATTAGCGTTGTTGATGATGTTATCTTCGGATGTTTCAACCTGCTTGCCGTCTTTCCATTCTTTTTTCTTGCCGAATGCAACAGGAATAGGAAGGAAGCTGCAATACTTCTTCAAAAGAGAAGAGATGCGCGCTTCTTCAAGGAATTCCTTGCAATCGTCGTCTATATAAAGAACGATATCCGTACCGCGTTCTGCCTTGTCCGTATCTTCGATGGTAAACTCCGGACTACCGTCGCAAGTCCATTTCACGGCTTTAGCACCATCCTGATAGGATTTGGTGATGATTTCGACCTTCTTGGCAACCATAAAAGCCGAGTAAAAGCCAAGTCCGAAATGACCGATAATGGCATTGGCATCATTCTTATATTTCTCCAGGAAGTCGTTGGCTCCCGAGAATGCAATCTGATTGATGTATTTATCTATTTCTTCTGCCGTCAGGCCGATACCACGATCGGATACGGTAATCGTATCCTTGCCTAAAGACACATGCACGGTCAAATCACCGAGTTCACCCTTAAACTCACCGATAGAAGCCAGTGTTTTAAGTTTCTGGGTAGCATCGACGGCATTAGAGACTAACTCACGAAGGAAGATTTCATGGTCACTGTACAAAAACTTTTTGATAACGGGGAAGATATTCTCTGTAGTTACCCCAATATTTCCTTTTTGCATACTAAGTTTATATTTTTAGATTTGTATTTTTATTGTTTTGGCAAACTGAACACAAAAAAAATGCCAGTCCCGGAGAACTGACATTTTGACTGTTTTATTATAAAGGCTTGTTAAGCTTTGGTTATACTCAACTCATCTTTTTCCTTATCGACAGAAACATTAACCGTATCACCGGGCTGTAATCCGGCAGACACAATCAGCTCCGAAAGTCCGTCTTCCAGATAATTCTGAATGGCACGCTTCAACGGACGGGCGCCAAACTGCACATCGTAGCCTTTGGCAGCAAGGAATCTCTTGGCTTCATCATCTACAACCATCTTATAGCCAATGGCTTCAATCCGTTCATACAAACCTTTCAGCTCTATGTCCACAATCTTCGTAATGGCATCCAGCGAAAGCTGGTCAAACGTTATGATTTCATCCAGACGGTTCAGGAACTCAGGAGCAAAGGTCTTGTTCAATGCTTTCTGAATCACACTGCGCGAGTACTCGTTATCATCCGTACGTGCCTGTGCCGCAAAACCTACGCCACGACCGAACTCTTTCAACTGGCGGGTACCGATATTGGAGGTCATGATGATGACTGTATTCTTAAAGTCAATCGTTCTGCCATAATTGTCAGTAAGACGTCCCTCATCCAACACCTGCAACAAGATATTGAACACATCCGGGTGAGCTTTTTCAATTTCGTCCAACAGCACTATGGAATAAGGTTTCCGGCGTACCTTCTCAGTCAACTGTCCGCCTTCCTCATAACCGACATACCCCGGGGCCGCTCCAATCATACGGGACACCGTATATTTCTCCATATATTCGCTCATATCAATGCGTATCAGCGCATCGCTGGAACCAAACATATATTTAGCCAACTGCTTGGCCAAATGCGTTTTACCCACGCCGGTAGGACCGAGAAACATAAACGTTCCGATAGGGCGGTTAGGGTCTTTCAAGCCTACACGGCTGCGCAGGATGGCTTTGGTAAGTTTTTCTATCGCAGCATCCTGAGCCACAACTTTTGCCTGCAAATCTTCTTTCATACCTGCAAGCTTAAGACCTTCCGCCTGAGCCATACGTTGCACCGGAATACCGGACATCATCGATATGACATTGGCTATTTCTTCCTCTCCAACGAGCTGACGGTCGTCTTTGAGACGTGCTTCCCATTCCTCTTTCATTTCATCCAGGCGAGCGGAAAGTTCTTTCTCTCTATCCCGATAACTGGCAGCCAGTTCAAAGTTCTGCGACTTTACGGCTTCAGCCTTCAAAACACGTGCGTCTTCTATCAGCTTTTCCTGCTCTTCAATCTCTTTGGGAACATTAATGTTCGTCAGATGCACACGCGAACCGGCTTCGTCCAAAGCATCAATGGCCTTATCCGGGAAGTTACGGTCGGTTATATAACGCTCTGCCAACTTGACACATGCCTCTAACGCTTCGTCCGTATAGCTCACGTTATGGTGGTCTTCGTACTTCTCTTTTATGTTTCTCAGTATCTGTAGCGTTTCTTCCGGAGTAGTGGGTTCTACTATAACTTTCTGAAAACGACGCTCCAAAGCACCGTCTTTCTCAATATTCTTTCTGTATTCGTCAAGCGTGGTAGCACCGATACATTGTATTTCGCCGCGAGCCAAAGCCGGCTTCAACATATTGGCTGCATCCATAGAACCGGCAGCTGCACCGGCGCCTACAATAGTATGAATCTCGTCTATGAACAAGATTACATTCGGATTCTTCTGCAACTCGTTGATAATGGAACGAATGCGCTCTTCAAACTGTCCGCGATATTTGGTTCCGGCTACAACAGAGGCCATATCGAGCATTACCACCCGCTTGTCAAACAAGATACGGGATACTTTCTTTTGAACGATACGCAGCGCCAATCCCTCTACAATAGCCGACTTGCCGACACCCGGCTCACCAATCAGCACCGGATTGTTTTTCTTACGACGACTCAATATCTGCGCCAAGCGTTCTATCTCACGCTCACGCCCTACAACCGGATCGAGCTTGCCTTCTTCTGCCGCACGGGTCATGTCCGTACCGAAGTTATCCAGGACCGGAGTATCATTGGAAGACTTCTTCGATGCAGTCTGTGCAGAAGAAGCCGCGCCCTGTCCTGCATTGCGAGAGGGATGGGACATATTCATGTCTTCATCGTCTTCTTCCTCTTCTTCCGGAAATCCCATACCAGCATTCGGGTTGGTAGATTGCATTGTAAGCTGTTCAAATACAGCTTGATAATTCACCCGGTTTTCTTCCAGGACGGTAGCAGCCAGGTTGTCGCCATCCTTCAGTATAGCCAACAACACATGTTCGGCATCGGCTGTTGCACTCTTTAAAATGCGCGCTTCCAGAATGCACATCTTCAATATCTTAGCGGCCATTGGCGACAATGGCACATCCGCATCGGGCAATAGGGTATCGTCTTCGGCATCTCTCAAGAAGCTTTCAATGCGCTTTTTTACTTGCTTCAAGTCTATATCGAGTTTCATCAATATCTCGATAGCTTTTCCTCCGCCGTCACGTAGCATGCCGAGCAGAAGATGCTCCGGACCGATATATCTATTTCTCAGTCGGTTGGCTTCCTCCTTGCTATAAGTTATAATATCAGAAACTCTTTGTGAAAATTGATTGTTCATATAATTTTTATCTCCTTAATTAAAGGTTTTGACTGACAAAGATACGCATTTCTTTATATTGCATACCATAAACTGGATTAATAATATACAAATCCCGTGCCATAAATCACATCTTTCCGGTTCGCCCTACACATTATATTATAATACGTGGGAATTTCATCCGTACCAACGGTTGGTATTCGATGTACCAACCTAAGAAACTTCATATACCTAAGCTTGGTACGGCTCGTACCTTAGTAAGGTACACCGAGTACCAAAGGGAGGTATCTTTCTGGTACTTGTATCTGTCTTATTTTTAACCGATTATACATCAAACGAAAAACCATACATCCAAACGGGGTTTCAAGCATGGAAATCTGCAACAAAGTTTATGAGGGAAAACTTTTGTATATCGTAAAAAAGCAGTACTTTAGCGTGGTTTTTCACAAACCCGCAAATGTATAATTAATAATCTTTTTAAATGCTTGAACAAGACAGAATTATAAAGATTAACATCGAGGAGGAAATGAAGTCATCGTACATTGACTACTCCATGTCGGTCATTGTTTCACGTGCCCTTCCGGATGTTAGAGATGGTTTTAAACCTGTTCACCGAAGAATTCTTTTCGGTATGATGGGACTGGGAAATACGTCGGATAAACCCTATAAGAAATCTGCGAGAGTTGTCGGTGAGGTATTAGGTAAATATCACCCGCACGGTGACTCATCCGTATATGGCGCTCTCGTCCGTATGGCACAGCCGTGGGCTATGCGCTACATGCTTGTAGACGGACAAGGCAACTACGGTTCTGTGGACGGTGACAGCGCAGCCGCCATGCGTTACACGGAATGCCGCTTGCAAAAGATTGGAGAAGAAATGATGCAGGATCTTGATAAAGAGACTGTAGACATGCAAACCAACTTCGACGACTCGTTGCTGGAACCCACCGTAATGCCGACCCGCATTCCGAATCTTCTTGTCAACGGTGCTTCCGGTATCGCCGTAGGTATGGCTACGAATATGCCGACCCATAATCTGTCCGAAGTGATAGATGCCTGCGTCGCATATATCGACAATAATGATATCGACATCGAAGATTTGATGACTTACGTCAAAGCTCCCGACTTCCCGACAGGCGGTTATATATATGGTATGAGCGGTGTGCGCGAAGCCTACATGACCGGTCGCGGACGTGTTGTAATGCGCGCCAAGGCTGAGATTGAAACATCTTCCACGCATGATAAAATCGTTGTAACCGAAATCCCTTACGGAGTAAATAAGGCCGAATTAATCAAATCCATCGCTGATTTGGCCAACGAAAAGAAGATAGAGGGCATTTCCAATGCCAACGACGAGTCTGACCGCGAAGGTATGCGCATCGTCATCGACGTAAAACGCGATGCCAACGCCAGTGTAGTGCTGAACAAGCTCTACAAGATGACATTGTTGCAGACTTCTTTCGGCGTAAACAACGTAGCATTGGTACACGGACGTCCTCGTTTGCTGAACCTGAAAGACCTCATCAAGTATTTCGTAGAGCATCGTCACGACGTAGTTATCCGCCGTACACAATATGATTTGCGTAAAGCTAAAGAACGTGCCCATATCTTAGAAGGTTTGATTATCGCATCGGACAATATTGACGAGGTAATCAAAATCATCCGTGCCGCCAAAACTCCGAATGACGCAATCAGCGGTTTGATGGAGCGTTTTGAATTGACTGAAATCCAATCGCGCGCCATCGTAGAAATGCGTCTGCGCCAGTTAACCGGACTCATGCAGGACCAACTCCATGCCGAGTATGAGGAAATCCAAAAGCAGATTGCTTATCTGGAAGAAATTCTTGTTAACGACGAACTCTGCCGCAAGGTTATCAAAGATGAATTAATCGAGATTAAAACTAAATACGGTGATGAACGCCGCTCTGAAATAGTTTATTCGTCGGAAGAATTCAACCCGGAAGATTTCTATGCAGACGATGAAATGATTATTACCATTTCTCATATGGGATATATCAAACGTACGCCGTTAAGCGAATTCCGTGCCCAAAACCGCGGTGGGGTAGGTTCTAAGGGAACAGAGACACGCGATGAGGACTTTGTAGAACATATATATCCTGCAACAATGCACAATACCATGATGTTCTTCACTCAAAAAGGTAAGTGCTACTGGCTGAAAGTATATGAGATACCCGAAGGAACCAAAAACTCTAAGGGACGCGCCATTCAGAACCTGTTGAATATAGACTCTGATGACGCCGTAAATGCATACCTGCGCGTGAAGAATCTGAACGACCAGGATTTCATTAACAGTCATTATGTACTGTTCTGCACAAAGAATGGCGTCATTAAAAAAACATTGCTCGAACAATATTCCCGTCCTCGCCAAAATGGTGTCAATGCCATTACAATCCGCGAAGATGACCGCGTAATTGAAGTGCGCATGACTAACGGTGACAATGAGATTATCATTGCCAATCGTAACGGACGTGCCATCCGTTTCCACGAAAGTGCCGTACGCGTAATGGGACGTACAGCTACCGGTGTACGCGGCATGACGCTTGATGAAGACGGACAAGACGAAGTTGTCGGAATGATTTGTATCAAAGACCCTGAAACTGAAACAATCATGGTTGTGTCAGAACAAGGATACGGTAAGCGTTCCGATATTGAGGATTATCGTAAGACGAACCGTGGCGGTAAAGGTGTAAAAACTATGAATATCACCGATAAAACCGGTAAACTGGTAACAATCAAGTCTGTAACAGATGAGAACGATTTAATGATTATCAATAAATCGGGTATCACCATCCGTCTGAAAGTAGCAGATGTTCGTATAATGGGACGTGCTACGCAGGGAGTACGACTGATTAATCTTGAAAAACGTAATGATGAAATTGGCTCCGTATGTAAAGTTACCTCGGAAACCGAAGAGGATATCATTGCAGAAGAGGATAGCGATGCATCAGAAAAAACTCAGAACGATATAGTAAACAATGAAAATGAAGAATAGACACAATATTAATTTAAAATTTTCTACAATCATGAAAAGAGTATTATTTTCAATGGTTTTACTACTTGCGGCAGGCTTTACCTTCGCTCAGGAAAAGAGCGTGAAAGAGGCAAAAAGCATCGCTAACGACGTAAAACCGGATTTTGCACAAGCAGAGAAGCTCATCAATGAAGCTCTGAACAATGCTGAAACCAAAGACAACGCCGAAACATGGGATGTAGCCGGCTTTATTCAAAAGAGAATCAATGAAAAGGAAATGGAGAATGCTTATTTAAGAAAGCCTTATGATACTCTTAAAGTGTATAACAGCGCACTGAATATGTGTAAATACTACTTTAAATGCGATGAACTTGCACAGATTCCTAACGAAAAAGGTAAAATCAAAAATAAATTCAGAAGATCGAACAGTGCTGCTATATTAGCTGCGCGTCCCAACCTGATTAACGGTGGTATCCAGTTCTTTAATTTAGATAAGAATAAAGAGGCTTTGGATTTCTTCGCAACTTATGTAGACATTGCCATCAATCCTATGTTTGAAAAGGAGAATCTGCTTCAAACAGATACTGTATTGCCCCAAATTGCTTATTATGCAAGCTTAGCTGCAGCCAAAATGGAAGATTATCCAAGCGTGTTGAAATATGCACCTTATGCAAAGGAGGACAAAGAAGTGGGTAAATATGCTATGGAATTTATTTCTACAGCATTGAAAGCTCAAGGTGATACTGTCAAATGGATCGCTTCCTTAAAAGATGGTATTCAAAAGTATCCTGAACATTCATTCTTCTTTGGACATCTGATTGATTATTATAGCAATAATAATAAGTTTGACGAAGCAATGCAGTTTGCAGATGATATGTTGGCTAAAGATCCTAATAACACATTCTATTTGTACGTAAAAGGATACCTTTATCATAACATGAAAGATTATGAAAAAGCCATTGAATTCTACAACAAAACCATTGAAGTAGATCCTAACTATGCAGAAGCATATTCCAACTTGGGCTTAATCTATTGCCTGCAAGCTCAGGATTTCTCTGAAAAAGCTACTACTGATGTCAATAATCCAAAATACAAAGAAGACCAAGCTACACTGAAAGTTTTCTATGAAAAGGCAAGACCTAATTATGAAAAAGCAAGAGAACTGAAACCTGAACAGAAAGATTTGTGGCTAAATGGATTATACAGAGTTTATTATAACTTACAAATGGGTCCTGAATTTGATGAAATAGAAAAATTGATGCAATAATTGAATTGCTACTATTTTACCAAAGATAGCTTACATATTCAAGCTATCTTTGGTAAAATTTTCTTCCAAATTAGAGAAGGATAAAGGTTTATTTTAGTTTATGGTGTTATATATTAAACATAATATTGATATTACATCACAAAACATAGGAAATGGGACATGTAATAGTATAACCATGAAAAGATAAAAAATAAGTGGACTCCACTAAAACTAATTCAGCATTTAGCGGTAGCCCACATCCTTACCTAGACAAATTAAAATTATCATTTCAATTAGGCCGCCCATAGATAACCAGCAATGGTGTATCAGAATGGAAAATCATTTTTCTGGCAATTCCTGGATTAAACAAACGAGAAAATATATTTCGCTTATATGATGTCAATGTAATAATATCTATGTGATTAGTTTTAATATATTCATCCAAGCTATTAAGGAAGTCATCATTCTTCACTACATCATAATGAATTTCCAATTGCGGATACTGTTTTTGGAAATACTCTTTAATGCCACCCAACTTTATCTCATTCCAAGTGTCTTTTACATCAGCTAAGTGTATTAAAGAAACAGAGAAGCAAAATGGCTTTAAACTATTAATTAATGAATCAAAAGCTATCAAATCGCGCTGGTCAAAATTCGTAATAAATGCAATACGTTTTACAGCGTTAAATTCTTTGAACGGTGTATTCTCCGGAATGGCTAAAACCGGTACGCGACTACGCTCGATAACTTCAGCGGTTACACTACCAATCAAATCAATATCTTTCTGATTCTTACCACGCGTTCCCATGATGATAATTCTCGGACGATTTTCTTTAGAATAGCGTAATATCTCTTCTTCTGGAATACCTTCTCTCAATACGCAAGTGTATTTTATATCAGGAAACTCTCCGGATGTAACTTTAGCTTTTACTTTATCGGACAAAGCATTCAAATCCGAATGTACTTTCTGCAATATATTCCGGACATTCTCTTCATCACTCAACTGATAGTTAAAAACATCACCGTATGGCAATGAAGTCGCATAAATAGGTGTAAAATATACATGAAGCAAAACTACTTCAGCATCTATGTTTTTTGCAAAATTAAAACCGAACTCACATGCTTTCAATGAATAACTTGAAAAATCGACAGGAATCAAGACCTTATTACTGCCTTTCTCTATTTGGGGCATCTTCTCTCCCACTACTTCTTCGGACAACCATGCCGAGCTTTCCGTAATTTTCAAAGCATGCGGTAAGTCGCTTTCTTTTATACGAACACGCACACCGGAAGATACAACCGGCTGTATTTGATTTACATTATGGATGTAAGTCTCAATACCTTCATTTTCGAGAACATTCTTTAGTATTTGTGCCTTAGCATACGTAAGAATCGCTAATGTTACTAATTTATCTTCCATAAGTCGTCTATTATATTTATTTACAAAACAAACAAGAAATCCCAATTGTTTCTCAGCAATTGGGATCCTTCTTTACTTTCTTTTCTTAAGCCTGAACAGGTTCAGCAGTTTCACCTGCCATTTCATCTAAAATTTTTAAAGCCCGATCAAGAACGGTAGTATCATCAATCATTACTAAACCGCCATCCGGACCGGGTTCTAAGTGAATTCCAACACTTTTACCCTCCTTAAAGTTATGACCGCCAAAGAAATTTCTTACAGTGTCAACATTAAGTCCAAGTTCATCGGCTATTCTATGCATACTACCACTAGGCAATGAGTCTTTAATCTTACGGAGTTCATTAAATGTTATCGTTCTCATATTCATAAATTTAATGGTTAATACTTTGTTATTTCTTTATCACGCTATAAACTTAAGGAAAAAAAAAGATAAAACAAACTATTTATCTGTATTTTTCCATTATATGTTTAACATTCCCATAAATACAAAAAGAACCCGTATGAAGTAAAAGGAAATAGTTTCCTTTATTTCATACGGGCTTCTATATTTAGCAATGGATACTCTTAAATCACTTCTATCGCAGAAGCAGGAATCCACCCTACCTTGCCATCTTCCAAGCGAATCTCTTTCCATTCGCGCATGGAATTATCTTTAATTTCAATTTTATGCCCTTCATGCAGAACGAATAAACCAGTACCACTTTCACTGGGAGTACTCCGTACTGTAACACTGGGAGACAAGACTATCGCATCATTCCTATCCAGTAATTCACTTTTCTGCTCCGAAGCAAAAATATTACTTAATACAGTAAATACTAAAAATAGAATTCCCGCTATAAACCCGCTTTTTTTCCAGATAATCTGTTTGGAAAAAAAGAATAGGGAAAACGAGATAAGCAAAAGAATAAAAAACACAATACCTAATTTAGCCCAAGCATCTACACTTAAACAATTTGTCAATGACTTAACCCAAGCTACAAAAAATATATCAGGTACAGAAACTACCTTATCTATCATCTTGGAACGTGCTATTTCCAAATTAGCGCGAATATCTGCATTACCCGGTTGCAATAACAAAGCGCGTTCATAATTTAAAATAGCCTTTGCTATATCGTCTGCTTTATAATAGCTATTACCCAAATTATAATAAACTTCAGCGGCTTCACCTTTTTTCAATAAGCTCTCGTATATTTGAATGGCAGAAGCATAATCATTACGCATATATGCACTGTCACCTTGTGCTTTCGTAACATTGTCAACTGATTTAGTTGCAGAAAATTCCGTATGCGAACCTATAGACACAGAATCTTTGGCAGAAGCCGAAGTATCTGCCGTTCCTTGCGCCCAAACAGCTAATCCTATCAGTAGACCAAATGCTAAGGATATTACTTTCTTCATCATTATACCTCCCAATTTAATGTTTTATAGAGTTTTCCATTTTACTGATAACTTCCAAAGAATCTGAATAAACTTTATCCATAGCCTGATTATCATCTCCGGGAGCAAAACGGGCAAACTCACAATTGTTCAATGCATCAAGGAAATCTTTTATCAGTGCATCATCAACACCGTAATTGCGAAGCTCTCCCTCAACATTATCTTTAGATAAACGTGAAACCGGAATACTCAATTTATCGCTAATATATCCCCACAATGCTTTCAATACTTCATCGTAAAATGCATCTTTCTTGTTATCTGCCAACAATTTCCCCGCTAACTTCATACGTTTCACTGCAACTTTATTTGCTTTCTTCGTACGCATTTTGGCAACATTGGCATTGGCTGCAATCTGTTTACGATAAACAATGAAGAACAGGACAAATGCAATGCCGGGCACTATGTAAAACAGCCAATAAGCCAAAGAACCGAAGAAGAAATCTCCTTTTTGAGAAAGGGTTACGTTATTCTGCTTGATATAACGTATGTCCTCATTCAAAACTTTCAAATCTTCTTTATTAGTAAAATTGGCAATAGTCTGAGCTGCATTACCACTTCCCTTTTCTACATGGAGTTCGTATTCCTCGGTCGTTAAAGTCTTGTATGTACGAGATTTAATATCGAAATAGCTGAACTTTACAGCAGGAATCTTATATGTTCCCGCATTACGGGGAATGGCAAGATACTCAATCACCTGACTGCCGGAGAGTCCGGCATTTGTCAAACGGAACTTATTATCAACCTTCGGGTCATAGACTTCAAAGTCTTCTGGGAATTTAACTTCCGGAGTAGAGATTAATTTCAGATTACCCGTACCCGAAATAACAAGCCTCACTGTAACAGCATCGTTTGTCTTAACATTCGTACTATTTATAGAAGAAGAAATACTGAATTCTCCCACTCCTCCAGAAAATCCCGAAGGCTTACCATCCGGTAAAGCTTTTACATCAACAACCAATTTAGGAGTCATTAATGTCTTCTTTACTTCTACGTAATTAGAACCACCATTGAAGAAAGCTTCGAAAGGATCGTCCACATGAGTAACCTTGGCTATAGATGCATCAAAACGTGCCGCATCAATCGTTATTTTTCCCGGTTGTTGCGGAAATAATACAAATTGGCGGTATACGGTCGTCTGATAGTTTCTTCCTTTATAGTGTTCAAGACTCCATTTACGGTCATTAGGCAATTCGACTTCCTGAGAATGAAAGCCTTTAAAATCGGGCAGTTTCACGTTGTCAAAACCTCTCAAGTCTACTAAAGTATATATCTTATATGTTAACAAGAGAGCCTCTTGCTCATACAAGTTCGTCTTATTGGCAGTAGCTGTAATAAACAAATCATTATTCGATACTGACGTTCCTGATGAAGCACGACTTGCAGAACCACTTTGTCTTCCACCGTTTCCGGAAGCCCCTCCATTTGTTCTATCAGCAGGAAGTACTTTTACGTGCACAGAATTGGAAACCATCTGATTGCCCTCTGCCGTTATAGTAGCCCCGGGTATAGTAAAACTACCTTCAGCCGTAGCCATCAATATATAAGTAAATGTTATGCTACTCGTAGAGGTTGTCTGCCCATTGATAACTTGCACACTCTTCTGTTGTGAACGACTGGGCCCCATCAGTACATCAAAACCTTTTATAGAAGGAGCCCGGAAATCTCTCACTTTCTGTGTGGTCACTGTATATGACAGTCTGAATTGATCACCTACTGCCACAACATCAGGTGCAGATGCAGTAAACGAAACCTTGCTATCTGCAAAAGCACGCAAACTGACTATCATCAGCACCATCCATAAGACAATTATTTTTCTCATATATTATTTCCTGTTATATTTATTACCAATCTTTTTCCAAACGACCACCTTGAATAACCTGCTGTTTCTTTACTTTATCCTGCACATCTTTTTCATCTTGCATCACAGAATTTAAAAGCTGCTCGGCATTCTCTTTAGACATCTCACTGTCCTTTTTCTGTGGTTGCGGCGGTTGTTGTTGGTCTTTATTCTGCTGTTGATCTTTATTTTGGTCCTTTTTATCCTCCTGCTGGTCCTGTTGCTGCTGTTTATTCTGGTCCTGGTTTTGCTGATTCTGCTGCTGGTCTTTCAGCATCTTTTGCGCCAAGGCCAAATTATAACGTGTTTCATCATCTTTCGGGTTATTACGCAATGACTGCTTATATGCTTCTACCGCTTTGCCATAATCTTTCTGTGATTGAAAAATCACTCCCATATTATGATAGATTTGCGCTAAATCATTCTTGTCCTTTTCTATCTTGGTAGCAGCAACATATTGTTCCATAGCCTCTTGCAGTTTATTCTGCTGAGCCAATGTATTTCCCAAATTAAACATAGAGACTGTAGACTGAGGATTCGTCTCCAAAGCTTTACGATAATTTACCTCCGCATCCACATACACGCTATCTTTAAAAAAACGGTTCCCTTTACGGATAAAATCACGTTCGGCTTTCTGAGCCGAAGCTGTAGCTGCCATTAGCAGCAATAAAAAAAAGCTTATATATTTTTTCTGTAACATACGCATCATTTCTTATTGGAAAACAAATGAATATTACGGAACAGAGGGTTCTTGCGCTCCAATACCAGCATTTCTGCCAACAAAAGCAACAGAATAATCCATGCCACAGCCTGGAACTGCTCATTAAACTCTGTGTATACCTGTGTTTCCACATCAGCTTTCGCCATTTTATTAATTTCCCGGCTAATCGCCTTTTGAGCGCCATTTGTATTATCTACACGCACATAGATACCATTGCCCGCCTTAGCTATCTCCTGACACATCTGTTCGTTCAAACGGGTTACAATCACGTTCCCGTCACGGTCGCGACGATAATCATTTGTTCCTTCTGCTGGGATGGGAGCTCCCTCAGGCATACCTACACCAAGAACATTCACCTGAATACCTTTTTCTGCGGCATCCTTAGCGGCTTCCACTGCACCACCTTCATGATTTTCACCATCGGTAATGACAATCACCGCACGCCCTACCCCCTCCTGCGGGGTAAAACTACGGGAAGCCAAATTAATGGCTGCCCCGATTGCTGTACCTTGTTTGGAAATCAATGAAGGATCTATAGATTCCAAAAACATCTTGGCTGATATATAATCGCTTGTAATAGGAAGCTGTGTAAATGCATCACCTGCAAAAACAATCATACCTACTTTATCATTCTCCATTTTATCCACCAACTGCGCTACAAGTCTCTTTGCCTTCTGCAAACGACTGGGCTGTACATCTTGTGCCAGCATCGAATTGGAAATATCTAATGCAATCATCACTTCAACTCCCTGACGCTTCACTGTTTCCAGTTTAGAACCAAACTGCGGACGCGCCAACAATACAGAAAACAGGCCGATAGCAACAAATACCATCCAAAACTTCACATCCGGACGATACTTGGATACATCCGGCATCAACTGTGCCATCAGTTCCGGATCACCGAATTTGCGGATATTCTTCCGTCGCCGATAATTGGAATACAAGTAGAAGGCTGCTAACAAGGGCAACAACAGCAACAAGTACAAATATGCAGGTTCTTCAAATCGAAACATTTCTTTATTTATTATTTTTACGATTTACTATTTACTAAACTTGTACAAGATACAATATCCTGAGAAAAAGGATGCGTATACTACGGTATCTTCTTCAATATTGAATTACGTAACAGAACTTCCAATAGCACACATAAGAAAGCTGCCAGTGCAAACCAGCGATACTCTTCCTGGCGCTTGCTGTATTCTTTTACGTTCAGTTTCGTTTTCTCCAGCTTATCTATTTCCTCGTATACCTCTTTCAACTTCGAATTGCTCGTGGCGCGAAAATAATTACCATCCGTTGTTCCGGCAATTTGTGTCAGGGTCTTTTCGTCAATCTCAACCGGCATATTGACATACTGCACGGTTCCACCTACCGGATAAGGATATGGAGCCATACCGTTAGTACCTACACCGATAGTATAAACACAGATACCGAAACTTTTAGCTATCTCGGCAGCCGTCAACGGAGAAATATCTCCTCTATTATTCGTACCGTCTGTTAAAAGAATAATCACTTTCGATTTGGCTTTGCTGTCTTTCAGCCGGGTAACCGCATTGGCAATACCCATACCCACTGCCGTACCATCCTCAATAAGACCACATTTTACGTCCTTTATCAAATTCAAAAGCACGGCATGATCTACCGTCAACGGACATTGCGTAAAACTTTCTCCGGCGAATAGTGTGATGCCGACATTGTCATTCGGACGGCCATTGATAAACTCTGCCGCCACATCCTTGGCCGCTTCCAGGCGATTCGGCTTCAAATCTTCAGCCAACATACTGGTAGAAACGTCTATGGCAAGCATTATATCAATACCCTCTATTTCACTATTCTGCCAGCTATCGGTAGTTTGCGGTCTGGCTAAAACGAGAATAATCAAGGTTAAAGCTATTATCCTCAATGCAAACGGTGCATGCAGCAAGTAATTCTTATAGCTCTTGGGAGCATGCGCATATACACGAGCGTCTGAAATCTGAAGCGTGGCTTCACTATTCTTCCGCCTCATGATATACCATACTATATAAGGTATAAGCAACAGCAGCAAAAATAAATATTCAATATTGGCAAAAACCATGATATTTACAATTTTACAAATTATGATTATGATTGAAGCGTATCTCCCTGCTTTTACTTTCAGGCAAAATAGTTATACAGCTCCAAACCTATATATATCAGTGAACCGACAAGTGCTGCCGTTAAAGCAACGATACCTGCACCAAGCAGTATCTTGGTACGCAAGGAACGTTTTTCAATGATAGTAATTTCAGTAGGCTGCGGCTTGGCATTTTCATCTTCTTTTTCCTTTGTTTCATTGATAAAGTCAATCGCATTAATCAAATTTGCGTCATTCTCATTCATCAGTGGATTATGTTTGGCAAACTTCACTAAATCCGCGGTTTGGAACAGGATACGTAAATCCGATATTGCATTTTTATCATTCATTTCCAATAGATTATCAATGATTTCAGAGGAAGTCATTTCCAATGCATTGAAACCGAAGCGGTCTTTTATATAAGTACGAATAGCATCCGTCAATTCTGTATAATACTCCTTCGATTGTCCTTTCTGCCATACTTTCTCACCTTTGATACGTTCTATTTCCTGCATGGCCAACTGATGTGGCGGCAGTTTCGGTTCTACTTTCACCTTGCGAATTATCGGTTTGTTATCGCGAATACGTTTCACAAGATAGATAAGCAGCAACAGGAACGGCACAAACAATACAGCACAAGCGATAGACATATACCAGTCTTCCCATGCAAAAGGTGCCTTCATTACGGGTTTAGGACCAAAAAACTGATCGGGATGCAACGTATCTACCGGCATGGAATACACTTTCAATGCCAAAGCTTTGGAGCGATATGCCTTATTATCAACAAGCACCTCCATTGGGGGCAAATAATATAATGCCGAGTCAAAGGAAGTTACGGTGTACTCCTGAGTTATCAACGAGCGTCTGCCGTCATTCAGCATCTGTGTATCGGGCTTGGCTATATCAACAATTTCCACTCCACGCACCAAAGTATCAGTATAGGCAGGAAGAATAGCGCGCTTATCAGTGTCCAATGAAACCTGAAGCTTAATCTTGGCCTGCTCCCCGATAAGGATTTGCAAGGAATCAATTGTAGCATCCACTGTCACCGACTGGGCTATTACCCTACCCGTCAATGCTGTCAACAGCGTTATCAGAAATAAATATCTTTTCATTCTCCGATTAGTTTCTTTTCGCAAATAAATTCATCAATGCTTTCACATAATCCTGGTCCGTACGTACTGACACATTATCTACATTGCTCTTAGTAAATGTATCATTCAGTTCCGTCTGCTTATTCACCCACCAATCACGATGAGCACGCCGTACGGCACGCGAAGAAGTATCAATCCATTGTTCATGCCCCGTTTCCGCATCTTTTATTTTCATTAGCCCCACAGCAGGCAACTCCTCTACACGGCGGTCGTATACCTGAATAGCCACAACATCATGCTTCCGATTGGCAATAGTCATGGCATTTTTAAAACTCTCCTGGTCGATGAAGTCCGATAAGACAAAAGCCGTACAACGACGCTTCATAACATTCGTAAGATACTCCAAGCCGAGACGGATATTGGTCCGGCGACTTTCCGGACGGAAATCAAGCAATTCGCGAATGATATATAGTATATGTTTACGTCCCTTCTTGGGAGGAATAAACTTTTCTATCCGGTCTGAAAAGAAGATGACACCGATTTTATCATTATTCTGAATGGCGGAAAAAGCCAATGTTGCAGCTATTTCCGTCACCATATCTTTCTTCATCTGCTTCACAGTACCGAACTCCAGACTACCGGAAACATCTACCAGCAACATTACAGTCAGTTCACGTTCTTCTTCAAACACCTTCACAAAGGGTTTATGAAAACGAGCCGTTACATTCCAGTCTATGTCGCGTATATCGTCACCAAACTGATACTCACGCACTTCGGAAAAAGCCATACCTCTACCTTTGAAAGCCGAGTGATACTGGCCTGCAAAAATATTATTGGACAATCCGCGCGTCTTTATCTCAATCTGACGGACTTTTTTTAATAAATCAGTTGTTTCCATTCAGTAATACATAAATAGTAAACAAATTGTTTACATTAGGGCACTTCAACCTTATTCAATATTTTGCTGACGATTTCATCCGAAGTCATATTGCTTGCTTCAGCTTCATAAGTCAGACCGATGCGGTGGCGCAATACATCATGTGCCACTGCGCGCACATCTTCCGGGATAACATAGCCACGGCGTTTGATGAAGGCATAACTGCGTGCCGCCAATGCCAGATTGATAGATGCACGAGGCGAACCGCCGAATCCGATCATATCTTTCAGCTCCTTCAAATCATACTTCTCCGGATAACGGGTTGCAAATACAATATCGACAATATATTTTTCAATCTTTTCATCCAGATATACCTGACGTACGACCTTACGCGCTTCGATAATCTCGTCTGCTTTCAGAATAGGCTTTACATTCAGTCTTTCTCCGTTTATATTCTGGCGTATAATTAATTTTTCTTCTTCCAGTTTAGGATAGTCGATAACTACCTTCAGCATAAAACGGTCTACCTGCGCTTCAGGCAACGGATACGTACCCTCTTGTTCGATAGGATTCTGAGTTGCAAGCACCAAAAAAGGTTCAGGCAGTCTGAATGTTTCCTTACCTATGGTAACCTGACGTTCCTGCATAGCTTCCAATAAAGCACTTTGCACCTTGGCCGGAGCACGGTTAATTTCATCGGCCAATACAAAATTAGCAAATACAGGTCCTTTCTTTACCTGAAAAGTTTCATCTTTCTGGCTGTAAACCATCGTACCGATAACGTCCGCCGGCAACAAATCAGGTGTAAACTGAATACGGCTATATTGTGCATCAATCAATGAAGCCAGTGTTTTGATAGCCAATGTTTTTGCCAAACCGGGCACACCTTCCAACAACACATGTCCGTCAGACAACAAACCGATTAACAACGACTCTACCAGGTGCTTTTGTCCTACAATAACCTGGTCCATGCCCGTAGTAAGATTGGTAACGAAAGCACTTTGTCTTTCAATCCGCTCGTTCAATTCGCGGATATCAATTGTTTCAGCCATAAATCAATGTATTTTAATGTTTAATTTTTCGTTTTCGCCCGGCCATACACCGGTAATTATAATTCGCTTCCAAAAGTACGGGAATAAATTAACCATAGCAACTAATTTTTATTAAAAAACAATGTGAAACCTTTAGATTAAACTACTTTCATAGAGTTTAGAGCCTGTTTAATTTTGTTCAGCATTCTTTTCAAGAGTTCTTCTTTGAAAATATTTTTCTGTTTTTACTAAGAGCATAGCAGGCTATGTAACGGATAAAAAGAGGAAAACAGACCGGGAAGAAACTCAAAAGGAACTGAAAAAATACTTCTTCAAGAACATTTAAACAAGCTCTGAGTATTTAACAAAAAAGAAGCAGTATCTTTTTACTGCTTCTTCACTAATTTAGGTATCTTTATTGTTGTGCCCGCAGGTACATTATCCGGTTTTTTGATAACGTCCGGATTATGTTTTACTATATATGGATATAACGCTTTAGTTCCATAAAAACGAAGAGCCACTCTGGTCAATGTCTCACCCGGCTTTATCGTGTATGTCGCCTGCGTTCCTGCAATGGTATAATTGGTAGAATCGGGTACATACTCAACTTTCTTCTGCTTTTTCGGCTGGGAAACAGATGTAGCAGCTGCCACAGGCTGTTTGACGGCAACCGGTGCTTCCTGCTGTTTTATTACAGGCTCAGCAATCTGCTTCTTCGACACAGTATCTTTTACGGCAATCGCCACACTATCCTTAACACCGACACTATCCATCAAAGCCGTATTACCTGCCTCATTGCCAGCTTCATTGCCAGCGGTTTCCTCCACAGGCGGTTCAGCCGATAGTCCGTCAAACCAATCAGGATAATACAAATAAGCGACGGTCCCTGCACATAGCAATACCACAAGAGCCACGATGGCAATGAAGTATTTCATTGCGGAAGATTCAGCCGGGCCGGCAGTTTTGATAACCTCCACCCTCTCTTCATTAACTTCCTCCGAAGCCACAGTCTCCACAGGAACAACGGCTTCTTCTACAGGTTCCGGTTCGACAGGGCTATCGGTTTTTTCCGCAATCTCCGGTATCTCAACCGTACTACCGGCAACCACTTCCGGCACAACATCTTCCACTTTCTGCTCCGTATCTTCATCTTCCTCACTGCCACTATCTACAGGGGTATCTTCTAAAACAGTACCTTCATTGAGCACTACTGTTTCAAAATGTGCAAACGGCTTATTGATAATATCTTTCAGAGCAGGTTCCGGAGTAAATGAGACTTTGGTATGGCCCTGTATCTCAAAGCGTTCCCCAGTATTGACATTTACACTCTCCCGGCTTTCCACATCAATCAGTTTAAAAGCGCCCAGGCCTTTAATCTTCACATACTTGTCTTTTTCCAACGCTTCTTCAATCAGTTGGAAAAACTCTTTCACAAAACTATCGGCATTCTTCTTGCTCATGCCATGCTTTTCAGCCAGCAAGTCAATCAGATCCTGTATGTTTAGTTTTTCATTCATAATATGGAAGATTTAAAAAGAAAGATTACTTAAACTTATCCTTTAGCAAGGTACTGGGTTTATAAGTCAGCACCAGTTTAGGCGGAACCAGCATACGCTGTTTGGTTGTTGGATTTACGGATATACGTTCCGCTTTCTTTTTCACTTCGAATGTTCCAAAGCCTTGTATGGAAATCGTATTTCCTTCTTCCAGTTGCCGCGTCATATCCGACAGTAAAGATGTAACCAATTCCGAAGTATCCTTCAAAGTATACCCCAACCTGCGTGACAATTCCGAAGTAAATTCTTTGTTATTCAAAATCCAAGCTTTAAAATTGTGAACTACGGTGCTATATTAGCAAATCTTCCCCACATACACAAGAAGTACGAAAGGAAATGTTTAAATAATCCGTCCAAAAAGGTCGAAATCATCGGAGTTTATTATCTCTACCCGATAAAAGCCGCCAATCTCCAGCGGTTCATCACCACATTCAATCAGCACTTCCGGGTCTACTTCGGGAGAATCGAACTCCGTACGTCCGATATAGTAATCACCTTCCAAACGGTCGATTATCACTTTCATCTGCCTGCCTATCTTTGCCGCGCTCAGTTCGGCGGAAATACCTTGTTGGATGGACATCAATTCATCCAACCGGGCTTGCTTTACTTCTTGAGGAATGCTGTCTTCGTAATGGGCAGCGGCATACGTACCTTCCTCCTCGGAATATGCAAATGCCCCCATTCTATCGAAGCGCACCTTGCGGACAAACTCCTTCAACTCTTCAAAGTCAGCTTCCGTTTCTCCTGGATGCCCCACCATAAGCGTAGTACGCAAATGAATTCCCGGCACTTCTTCACGGAACTTTTCTATCAGCCGATAAGTATCCTCTTTGGTAACATGACGGCGCATTTTCTCCAGCATATTATCACTGATATGCTGCAAGGCAATATCCATATATTTACATACATTGGGACGCTCGCGCATCACGCGGAATAAATCCATCGGGAAATGAGCCGGATAAGCATAATGCAAACGTATCCATTCCACACCCGGAATTTCTGAGATTTTTTCAATTAATTGGGGCAACATCTGCCTCTTATATAAATCTACGCCATAATAGGTCAACTCCTGCGCAATAACCTGAAACTCTTTCACTCCGCGAGCCACAAGATACTTCACCTCATCCAGAATTTCTTCCATAGGACGCGACACATGCCGGCCTGTAATAATAGGAATGGCACAATAAGAGCATTTGCGGTCGCACCCTTCCGATATTTTCAGATAAGCATAATGCTGGGGAGTGGTCAATGTACGCTCTATGTGCAGTTCCTCATGGTATGCCTTACCCAAATCCTGCAGCAACTCTTTCCAATTGAACTTGCCGTAAAACTTATCCACCTGAGGAATCTCAATCGCCAGTTCCTTCAGGTAACGTTCCGAAAGGCAACCCATGACATAGAGTTTCTCCAGTTCGCCTTCTTCCTTGGCCTTTGCAAATTCAAGAATCATATTGATGGACTCCTCTTTTGCATCGCCGATGAAACCGCAGGTATTAATTACGGCAATCTCTCCTTTCGGACGCTCGGCATCATGCGTCACATGAAAACCCGCTTCCTCCAACTGGCGCATCAAATGCTCCGAGTCCACTAAATTTTTAGAGCAGCCTAATGTTATGATATCAATGGTTTTCCGTTTCATGCATTCCCTCCGAACAACGAATCGACAAACTCTTTTTTACGAAACACCTGCAAGTCCTCTATACCTTCTCCCAGACCGATGTACTTTACCGGAATCTTAAACTGGTCGGAGATTCCGATTACAACACCGCCTTTAGCCGTTCCGTCCAGCTTGGTTACAGCCATTGCCGTAACCTCCGTTGCCAAAGTAAACTGCTTGGCCTGCTCAAATGCGTTCTGTCCGGTGGAACCGTCCAAAACAAGCAGTACCTCATTCGGAGCATCCGGCACAACCTTTTTCATTACATTCTTAATTTTGGTCAGCTCATTCATCAGACCCACTTTATTATGCAGACGCCCGGCGGTATCTATAATCACCACATCGGCATTATTGGCTACCGCTGAACTCAAAGTATCAAATGCCACAGAAGCAGGGTCAGCACCCATTTTCTGCTTGATAACGGGAACTCCCACACGTTCGCCCCAGATAACCAGCTGCTCCACCGCCGCTGCACGGAAAGTATCGGCAGCACCCAGATAAACGGATTTGCCGGCTTTCTTAAACTGATAAGCCAGTTTGCCTATAGTCGTGGTTTTTCCTACACCATTCACTCCCACTACCATAACCACGTATGGTTTCTTCGTAACAGGAGTTTCAAAGTCGTCCACATCATCCGAGTTGTTCTCTGTGAGCAAAGCAGCGATTTCATCGCGCAGAATCACATTCAGCTCCTTCGCATTCATATATTTCTCGTCTGCGGCACGCTTCTCGATACGTTCTATAATCTTCAACGTAGTTTCTACGCCCACATCCGAAGTAATCAACACCTCTTCCAGATTATCCAGCACCTCATCATCCACTTTCGATTTACCGGCTATAGCACGGGCAATCTTCCCGAACACACTCTCTTTTGTTTTAGATAATCCTTTATCTAATGTTTCCTTCTTTTCTTTTGAGAAAAAACTAAAAAATCCCATAGTCTACTTTTTTGTACAATACATTATGCCACAAAGATATAACAAAATTAACAAATAATAAAAGCCGAAACGATTTAATAGCAAAAAAAATCCCCCCGCCGATATATCGGCGAGAGGAGCTTT
>OGQX01001118.1_pt1 | contig 26001 bp, 20 predicted proteins | sample 1553291 | NCBI WGS metagenome assembly OGQX01 (sample SAMEA2580030, study PRJEB22360) | human gut metagenome | biome: human gut; feature: human-associated habitat; material: faeces | place: Denmark | collected 2008/2010
TTTATTTATATGAAAAAATAAAAGAGAAATATGGAATGAGAGAATCAGCTATGTATCAAGATGTGCCCGCAGGTTATAATGGTATAATTGCCAAATGGTTCACTGGTAGATTATTCGTTTTGCATTGCCCAAGAAAGCTATTTAATACAGTTGTATCAAAGAAAGCTTCACTCATATCCATTCATAAAGGTAGGATATCTGACGAAAAACAAATAACTCCAGATGAGGGTAAGTTTGAATCTTCTTGTTTTCCACAAAAAGGAGGCATGATATTAATACGCGAAGACGGATGTTGGTATGATGACATTAAAAGGAATATAGATTTTTTAATCTCTCCCCTAATTAATGAAAATTTTCCTACAGAATTTAGCAAACATGTTGGGAGGGAATATTCATTTCTATTGGAAGTAGTCCCTAAAACAGGACAAATTATTCCACACCTCTTATTGCCGAAAACATTATCTACCGACGAGAAAATGATTGTATCTTATTTAGAAAAACAAATAAGGAAGTTTCCTGAAAACAGTTTTGGCCCCCTGATAACCATTGACGAGAAAATGTTATATGGTCGATATTTAAAATTTATTGTAAAAGATGAAAAGTTTAAGATTGAAGACTACCTTGAATATTGATATTAAGTCAAGAAACAATACTAAGTCACTGATTTCGAACACTGCTTATTGAAATTGCCACAAAGAAGGACTACAACCATTCTGCCATAGTACAATTCAATATTGAAGATTTCCCTATTAAAGCGAGTTAATATAAACGAAGTATGAAAAATAATTTTTTGGTGAACCTTATATTATTACATGGATATTCATTAGACAACTCTAGTCTGATGTTTGGTAAAATGGGGTATTCTTTAATTCTTTTCGAATATTCTCACTATTTTAAGGATGCTTTAGCTGAAAAACATGCTTTTGAGTTATTGCAAGAGGTACTAGCTTCTCCTATGAAAAGCAATACATTTAATGAAGGAAAAATGGGAATAGCATGGTCTCTTATTCATCTTATTGAAAAAGAATATATTGAAGCTGATTATCTGGAATTATATGGTCAAGAACATAAAGAAATAGTAGCATTCATAAAACAATTAAAAACAGATATGAACAATATTGTATCTAAAAACGACGCTATATCGTTTTTAATAGCTTCTAAATCATATATTCAGGAATCTGATTTTGATGAAATACTTCCCAATTTAATAGAGAACCTCTATGATTACCTAAAACAAATTCCTAAAAGTTTGTTTGAACGTAATTTGTTCTATTACCATGCTACGAAAATGCTCTGTCTTTATAATCTTTATGAAGAATTAAGTATTCGAGGAGAAACATTAATTGACATAATAGTACAAACACATAAAAAATTAATCAGTGATAAACATGTTTGTACTAATATATCATTTGGAGTCAATCTTTTGCAATATGGTTTGTGCCATAAACGCAAAGATATCATAAAGCTGGCAAATGCGATTATAAAATGCTACTTTTCAAATATGGTTTTGGAAACCCTAAACTTAAAAGAATCAATTGATGCTATTTACAATCTGAATAAATTACAACTTCTTAATAAAGAAAGTGAATGGACATCTTTAAAGAAACAATTGTCAAGCCTCTTGTTTAATAAAGAATCTTATTTATATAAAGAAAATCGGCTGACATTAAGTAGACTAAAAGGAGGAATTCCCCAATTGTTACTTATGGAATGTCTTAATTTCCAAGATATAAAATCCACCGGACACTATATAATGCTGAAATGATAGAAAAAAATGTTGTAATCCTCAGAATAGAAACTGGCAATCCATCCGGTGTTGTACGCTATATTCAAATGTTAACAGAAGGTATGAAACATATGAACGGCATTAAAGTTCATATTATTTGTTTAAATACCAGTCTGATCTTTCCCAAATTTGAAGTGACAGAGGATAGGATAATTGCTAATATCCCATATCCTTCTAAATCCAAGCCTCTGAGAAATGAAATATATTGGCTTACTAAGTATTTTAACGTCGTATCCGACTTAATATCTCCCTATTTTAAAAACAGGAAACAATTAATTTGGCATGTGCAAGAATTATTACTAGTAAAATTAGCGGATATTTTAAAGTTATCTTTAGGCGGACATATTTTAACCCATTTACATATCATTCCTTGGAAACTAAGTCTTGAATATAATGAAAGTCTGTTTAAGAAACAGTACTCTCAATGGTTGAATAACACATTCAATTTAATAAATGAAAATCAACTAGAAAAGATTGCATATCCTTTATCTGATAGAATTATATGTGTTTCTTATTCCGCAATGAAACACATTATTTCAGCATATGGTATCCATCCAGACAAAATATCTGTTATATATAATGGTATGGATGATACGGGAATCACCTTGCAGGAAAGAAAATCTAGAACACCAGAGATCCTTTTCGTAGGCAGAATCAGTCGTGAAAAAGGAGTGATTTGTTTACTTAATGCATTAAATAAAGTAGCCAGTAGAGGGTATTTTTGCAAACTGAAATTAGTTGGGCAATGTACCGGATATATGTCATCTCATATCCGCAAAGCATACAAACAACTAAAGATTGACATATTAGGGACTGTTTCTTTTAATGAGCTGAAAGAACTATATACAACAAATACTATAGGAGTCATTCCTTCTTTACATGAACAATGTAGCTATGTGGCTATTGAAATGTCCATGTTTGGTATGCCAATGATCGTATCAGATGTAGATGCACTTTCCGAAATGTTCGAAGATGAAGTAAACGCTTTGAGAATCCCTTTAGTGTTTGATGAAGATTTTGGTTTAGAGCTAGATGAAGAGAAATTAGCAGACGCCATCATCCGCTTGATAGATGATGAAGCCTTAAGGCTAAAACTGAGCACAAATGCAATCAAGAACTACCAAGAAAGATTCACTCTGGAAAAGATGATAGAGAATACGATTAATGTATATGAACAATTAATAGAACAAGACAATGCCTGAAATAACAGTTCTAATGCCCGTCAGAAATGGTGAGAGATATATAAAAGAATCTATTGATAGTGTTTTGAATCAAACACTGACCGACTTTGAGTTTCTTATTATAGATGATGGTTCAACAGACCGGACAGTAGAAATCATTCAAGGATATACAGACAAAAGAATACGTTTAGTCAGAAAGGAGCATCAATTTATTCAAAACTTAAATGAAGGATTAGAGTTGGCTTCCGGCTCTTATATTGCACGCATGGATGCCGATGATATAATGCATACAGAACGATTAAGAATTCAATTAAAACGTATGAAAAAAAATCCGGATATTAATGGGCTAAGATTTTCAGCGATAAGGGCAACGAAAGAAATGTTTCCCACCTTGGATATGGAATCATACACGAACCTGTGTTGGAATTACTAAAATACAACATGCTACTTCATCCTAGTGTGATGATTAAAAAAGAGTTTCTGCTTAATCACCATATTGAATATCAAAATTACCCCTGTGTGGAAGATTATAAATTGTGGTTTGATATAGCGAAAGCTGGAGGAATATTATTTGTAGAACCACAAGAACTATTAATGTTTAGAAGAAGTGATACGCAGGTCACCGTAACGAAGAAAAAGGAAATGTCTTTAGGTTCTATCCGTTTGAGAAAGGAAATTCTTCTCTATCTTCTCTCTGTATATAATAATAAAACATTAAATAGCCTATTATCCGACTTTGAAAATTTAGAAAAGAATAAATGGATGTCTAATGAAGACATTTTTCGTTTTTTTGTGAATCTATTTAATAGAATACAACGCGATACAATGGTTTAATCTTTCAATTGAAAATTAATAAATTATTTTAGATAGAATTAGAACAACCATGAATATCGCTTTTTTATCTTCATCAAACCCTAATGATCAAAATAACTGGTCAGGTACTCTTTACTCTCTATACACTTCACTTCAAAAGAAACATAGGGTGATATGGGTAGGCGAAACTGTGTTTGCTGAGGTTTGGGAATTCCACAAAGCCAATTTCAAAAACAATGAAACATTCTTTCCTGAAAATTATGCGTTGCTTTTTGGTAAATTGTTTTCTGACCTATTGAAAAAGGAATGTTATGATGTAATTATATGCCGAGATTATTTCTTTGCCGCATATCTCGTTTCGGATATACCACTTATTTATATTGGAGATACTACATTTCATCTGTTTAATCAATACATGAACTGGCAGGACAAAAGTCTTACCAAACTAGCCGAACAACTGGAATCACTCGCTATACAAAAGGTGGATAAAATTATTTATTGTTCGGAATGGGCAAAACAGAGCGCAATGCAGGATTACAATGCTGATGCCGAGAAAATAGAAGTGGTTGAATTTGGAGCGAATATCACAGAGAACATCCCGATTCCAGATAACGTATCGCCGATAAATGCACCATGTAACCTCTTATTTATCGGAAGAAATTGGAATATGAAAGGTGGAAATAAAGTACTTGAAATTTATCATAATCTAAAAGGAAGGGGATTTCAATGTACGCTTACTATTGTAGGAAGTGAACCTCCAATGTCCTTACCAAATGATCCGAATATTGAAATATACCCTTTTATCGACAAAACAAACTCCAATGACAGGTTAAAATTCCATGAGATCCTGACACGATCGCATTTTCTGATTCTGCCCACTCGCTTTGATTGTTTTGGAATAGTTTTCTGCGAAGCATGCGCCTATGGTATTCCATCGTTAGGCACTAATGTAGGAGGTGTATCACAGGTTATCAAAGAACGAGAAAATGGATTTCTGTTCAACATCGATGCTTCTTCGCTGGAATATGCTGATAAAATAGAAGAGATATTCAATAACCATATAACATATTCCAAACTAAGGAAAACTGCACGAAAGGATTTTGAAGAACGTTTAAACTGGGATATATGGCTCGATAAAAGCAATAAGATTATAGAACAGCTTGCATCCGAGCATCAACCGGATTTTTATCTTCCGGTTTATGTTATCAATATGAGAGAAAGAGTGGAACGTAAACAACATATTACTAAGGAGTTCGACAACAAGGAAGAATTCGAGTTAAATTGGGTAGAGGCTTCGGCCCATCCTATCGGTGCAGTAGGTTTATGGAATAGTATGATCAAAATCATAAAAATGGCAAAAGAGAAAGGAGATGACATCATTGTCATTTGCGAAGACGACCATTATTTCACGGAAAATTATTCTCCCAAATTACTGTTCAAAGAAGTTACAGAAGCTTATATACAAGGAGCGGAAGTACTTTCCGGTGGTATTGGAGGATTTGGACAAGCGATCCCTGCAGGATATCATCGTTATAAAGTTGACTGGTTTTGGTGCACACAGTTCATTGTTATTTATAATCGTTTTTTTGATAAGATGCTGGATTATTCGTTTCAGAATACTGACACAGCCGATGGAGTAATATCCAAACTAGCCACAAACATAATGGTTATCTATCCTTTTATCTCAGAACAAAAGGATTTTGGGTACTCGGATGTTACTCAGAGTAATATGGAACAGCAGGGTAAAATAAGAGAGCATTTTGCAAGAGCGAATAAACACATGAAATCAATAAGTCTGAAATAAAAGAAAGATTGATGACAATGATAAACTTATTATTTATACAAAATAAAATAGTCTAATGGAAAATCTCATTTTTGATATAGGTTTTCATAAAGGAGAAGATACCCTTTTTTATCTTTTGAAAGGGTATCGGGTAATTGCTGTGGATGCTGACCCTAATTTAATAAATGAATGGCAGAATATTTTTAAGAAATACATAGAGAATGGAAAGCTATTGTTGCTAAACTATGTGATTTCTGACACAAATGACGTAGACACCGATTTTTATATCGGTCCAAATACCATTTGGAGTTCAACTAAAGTTTCTATTTCTTCAAGAATGTGCTGCAAGGCTATTAAAAAGAAGATTAAATCAAAACGGCTGGACCATTTGTTTCATGAATACGGTACTCCTTTTTATTGTAAAATAGATATAGAAGGAAATGACATCATTGCACTGCAAACGATGGAAAAAGTGAGTGAGAAACCTCTATATATATCAGTAGAAACTGAATGCATAGGAGAAGATGAAGATATAGCAGGACACGAATTGGACACTTTGAATGCTTTATATCAGCTAGGATATAGAAAATTCAAGTTAGTTGATCAAAGAACACTTACCGTACTCGACTATAATTGTTTTTATAAGAATAATTCTGAACATAATTGGTTCGAACAAATAGAAACCAATTGTAAGTATGCCGAAGAACTGATAGTTCTCTCCGATACTGATCAACGAGTGAAATTTACCGATTTCTTCCCCGGTTCTTCAGGACCATTTGGAGAAGAACTAGCCGGCAAATGGTATGATTACCCTCAAGCAAAGGAAATGCTTAAAAAGCATAGAGAAGACAAAATGAGACTGAACGAACCGGCATGGACCTTTTGGTGCGATTGGCATGCAACGTTTTAACAAATATAGTTACACATAAAAACAATAGAACTATGAAAATACTACAAGCAATAACCTTGTCAGCATTATTACTTTTGAATATATCAAAGGTATGCTCTCAAGAAGATAAAAAAACTAAAGATTTTTTCAATTCTGGTGGATATATATCTGAAGGATATGCATTGGATAGAAACCAAGTACGATTTAATCAGTCCAGCGATTTTGTGTTTCATCATATTCCTAACGGTAATCTAATATGCATTACTTCAAAACAATTTAGAGCACATGCATTTAGTCGACATTATAATTGCATACTATCAAAAGACAGTAATTTTATTGCATACGTATCTGTGCCTCCCATATTTTGCGGGGATAAAGATTCCATTTATGCTGACTTTAGTTTTAAAACAGGATTTATGATTGAAGTGAATACTTATCATTTAGAAATAATCAAAGGAGATTTTTTTAGGAATACAGGAGAAAGGGTTACTTCTTTGTGTGATCTTCCTCTCATTTATAAATCTTCAAAATATGCTCGTAAAGCATTTAATGCGGATACTGTAATTACATATCCTTTAAGAATGTGGGAAAATTTAGAAAATAAGTATAATCATTGCCAAGTAATGATTATTCAAAAAAAACGTCGCGGATGTATTGTTCTGTATTGCTTTTATAATGACAAAGGTGCCAAAAAGCTAAGTCACTATATCAGATCATTAGAACATGTCTTTTGGTATAGAGAACCGAAAGATTACATTGAAGTAATAGATCCACCAATCATAGATGAATATGAAATACCTCATTTAAAAGCTAAAGAAAGATCCGCTAATAATTAAGATGCAAAAATAAGATGGGAATTTATCCTATTACTTCTATCTTTACAGAATCACACAACTAAAATTTATCAGAATGATTATAATGGCTACAATTATTAAAGTGTAAAACAATGAGAATACTACAAACAATAATCTTATCATCATTATTACTTTTGATAGCATCGAATGCTTATCCTCAAAAAGATAAAAGTCTTCAAAATGTTTTTATCCCAGAAGGTTATGCACTAGATAGAAATCAAGTACAGTATAATCAGCCTAAAGATTTTATATCCTATATCGATTCTTTAGGAAAAAACAAAGTTTATTTAGGATGCTTTCTTGCAAAAGAATCTAAGAGATTACCAAGCTACTATCGCAAATCCTTTCTATCCAAAGATAGTAATTTTATTATACTCACTGCTATTCCCAGTATATTTTGCAGACGCAATGATTCAGTCTATGCAGATTTTGATTTGCTTCCAGAAATGAAAGTTGAGATGAATACTTATCATTTAACCCATATTAAAGCGGACTTCCTTAAAAATACGGGAAAACGAGTCGCTTTTTTATCTGAATTACCTATAACTTATAAGTCTTCCAAATATGCCCGTGAATCCTTCAATGCAGATACTGTTATCACATACCCTTTAAAAATGTGGGAAAAATATGAAAATAAATATACTCATTGCTTGGTCATATTAATTCAAAAACGATATCGTGGTTGTATCCCTCTTTATTGCTTATACACTGACGAAGGAGCTAAGAAACTCAACCACTATATCAAATCATTACAAAAGGTGTTTTGGTATAGAAATCCGAAAGATTATATCGAAGTAATAGATCCTGTCCCAGAGACAGATAATATATTTATTTTGCCAAAGCGAAATGAATCAGATAAAGAATTTTATATTTATCATGAGCCAACTGATACCTATATTCCATATTGAGAACAACAATTATGAAAAATAGAATTATATCACTTTTCATATATTTATTGCCTGGTTTGATCTATGCTCAAAATAATGCAGACGACAAATATGAGATTATGTCTCTAACCGACATGTTGAATCTTTTTAAGGACAGTATCAAGACGTACCAGCAGGTTATAATGGTATAATTGCCGAATGGTTCACTGGCAAATACCTTGAATATTGATATTGAGTCAACAAGCAATATTAAATCATTGATTGTCTATGCAACAATGCGTTTTTATTTCTATATTTGTAGAATCACACAACTTAAATTTAATGCATATGAAACAGAAATTAGTACGAATAGGTATTAGCGGGATACAGAAACAAAAAGAGAGATTTTGCCTTATATTTCCTGTACTATTATTTATATTTATCTTTCCCGCATCATCTATTGCTCAAACTATCGCAGAAGAATATAATTTCAATTTTAAGGGAGGAGAAGAACAAAAGTGGTCTTGGATAAAGAACCAAACCGGATGCTTTACTTATATTGAATCAATGCAAATAAAGAAAGATGATAATATAGTTTATAAAATATCATATACTCCACCTCCATCAAAAAATAAGAATATGATATTTATTACATCTTGCACTATCATGATACCAGAACAGATAAATGGAGATAGCTGCCAAGTATCTATAAAAAGTAAAACAAGAGAGATAACTAATGCATGGCTTACAGTTACAGCTCTCAACAGTAATGAAGTGGCAGTAGCATCTGAAGACAAAAAGCTGGAACATCCGGAATGGACGGATAATGTACTATCATTAAAATTGACGGACGGGAAATATAAAGCCAAAGCATTACGAATTAATATCTTTTATTTTGGAAATAGTAATCCGGATCAACAAATATGTTTAAGTGACCTGCAAATCAATATTGATGGAAAAGATCTGGGGAAACAATCTATTGAAGATCAAACTGTCATTAACACAAACATTCACAAAAGACTTATCAAAAATAAGATTATAAAATTATCTCATGACAATGATAGTACTCTGCTTACGCGAATAAATGAATTGAAAGATAAAAAAATCATAGGATTAGGAGAATGTACTCATGGTTCGCAAGAATTAAAAACTGCGGTTATTCAATTTTCAAAGAATCTCATTCAAAATGGAGATTGCAGGTTTGTTCTGTTAGAGGCTCCCGTTGATGCCTTACTACTGGTCGATGCATATATACAAGGAATTATATCATCACCCGACATTGAAAAACAAATAAAAGAAATCATGCAGATGTTTTTTACAAACAATAGCGAGCTTATGGGCTTTGTGGATTGGTTAAAGGAGTATAACAAGACATCTCTTCGTAAAGTACACCTATCTGGTATGGATTATAAAGACATCATAAGTCCATATTTTTATGACTACCTATTAAATCTATTGGATAAAGAAAAAGGGCGATACTATTTATTAAAACTATATGATAAAGAATTTAAAGATATATTGCAATATGCTCATGAGGATGTTTATTTAAAAACGAAGTTGGGAGAAGAGAATTTTTCGCTTTTTACCCAATACATAGAAACTTGTATCAATTTGGGTATTGGCTCCCAATTGCCTCCTCCTGATTATAGGGATTTCTATATGTTTACTTATACCAAACAACTTGCTGATCATTTCTTAAAAAAAGATGAGAAGCTAATCATTCACGCTCATAGTGCCCATCTTTCTAACTTGGAACGTTTTGATAGTTTTCCGTATAAAGAAATCCCAGCAGGGAATCGTTTAAAGAAATATTATGGAGATAAGTATTACTCAATTGGTTTTCAAGTTGGAAAAGGAACATTTACTCAGGAATCCGCTGGTTATTTTAGCAAGCTGATAGCATTACCATTATCCAAGCCACCATATAATAGTTTTGAACATTTAGCTCTAAGCACAAAAGAAAGTTATTTCTATTATCCATCCAAATATATGGATGACGGTATTGTTGAGTTATTAGTTATTCCAAGAATGGCACGTTATCAGAGACAATATCAATTTCATTCTGTGAAAAACTGGTGTGATGCCTATGTCTTTATACAAGAGAGCACGCCGCTCAAAAATGTAACGACTGGAGAATTCGAAACAATGTTCAAACAATTTCTTAGAATAAAGGAGTTGATAAAAGAATTGAAAGCAAACGAAGAACAATATAATTAATTCTGTTATGCCTCTATTTACAAAAAAAACAACTCTATCATAAAGGATTAAAGTTATGAAGAAATTTCTTTTTTTAAGTATTCTATGCTATGCTTGTAATGTTGTTTATGGGCAGCATTATATTCCAGTCAAAAAGATGATATCTAACTATAAAGAGCAAAAAGCTATCGATACTTTGAAGAATCATGATATTATTTATAATATTGAAGAATCTCCTGAAGCAGGAATATTTATGGAACAATCTCTATTACCATCCGACTTACAAAGACCAAAAGATATTCGTGCGGAATGGTGCTTTGAATATTCTTCAGGACAAAAGGCTATGTTATACTTAAAGAAAATATATTCATCAAAAGAAGGAAAGTCGAATGAAGCATCGATCTATAAGAATAAGTTGGCTGAAAAATATGGAAAAGACGATTTAGGGATTCCTGCAATATGGTATTCGGGGAAGATAACAGCCTTATCGTGTCCCAAAGACTTATTTGGAGAAATTGTGACGAAGAATGTAGCTGAGTTTGACATAGAAAAGGGACAGGTTATATCACGAAACTTTTTAGATATTGCAAAAACCGGAACGATGGAAGGTCCTCGTCGTTCTCGTCCTACTATCAAGTATTCGCCTATTGCCAGTACAGATGGTTGCTGGTATAGTAATCTTCAATATAAACTGGATTTATTAGAAGAGTTCGTTAATGGTAATTTGAAAAAGCATAAAACATCAACCACAAAATTTGGCGTAGATATCTTGTTGGTGACGAATAAAAAAGGGAAAACGACCGGATATTTATTATCACCCAATGAGATCATGAATAAAGAGAATCAAGCTCTGACCGAACAATTAATAAAACAGATCAGCAAGTTGCCTCGTTGGAGTTTCGGATGGTTACAGACGATAAACGGTTCAATTTTTCAGGGACGGTATGTAAAAGCAAACTATTCATCGGGTACAGGCTGGAAGTTCGAGGATTATCTTCATTAGAACAAAGAGTAACTTCTACTCAAAAGTAAAAGCTACTCTTCATTCCATATAAGATTGGGGATATTCAGTAAGTTTCCCTATTTATTTGCTTTAATACGTTGCCCGTCCGCCTGAACAGCGTACAGTTCCGCTCCTTCAATGTCTGCTCCGGCAGGTACAGTAAATACAAACCGATTGGCAAACCATACTTTTTTGCCATCCTTGATTAATTCGAAAGCAACCGCCTGTTCGCCATTAGTCACAGTGTATGTTCTTCCGGAAACGGTATAACTTACAGTCTTGGTGATTTTCACATTGTTCTGGAATGTTTCGAAATACCCTACATCTCCTCCATCTTCGGATATACCTTTTTGATTGCCTCCGGCTCCTGCCTGGTATCTTCGGTCTTCAATGTATTCAATAGGCGGACATTTAGTGGGGAATGTTTTCATATAAGCCAGCGTCTGATTAATCATATCCTGTGTCACGGTATATGAAAAGCTTCCGTAAGCATACAACTTGAAACTGACCGGAATAAAGAATCCCCAGGCATCGAAGAATTCGGTCATATCCATATTAGCGGCTTTTGCTACGTTGCGTGCATACATCAGCTGTGCTGCGCCCGGATCATTGAAAGGTAACCAAAATTCAGGGGTACGTCCTTGTTCGAATATCTTACGGATGGTATTCGGTTTCTTGCCGATACGTTCGAAATATGTCCACAATTGCTGGTTGAGGCGCATATGCATTTCGGAGGCTTCTCCTTGATATAATCCATATTTATTGGCATCATCAGATGTCATGTCCTGAGGGGTAAATGCCAACGTGTTCGGGTCGCGCGGATGCATGAATCTGCTCCAAGGAGTCGGAGGCGCATACCGGTAAGTAGCTAAAGTCCCAATGGAGCTTCCACGTGATCCCCACTGGTTTATCTTGTACACCACATAATTAGAAAAGAGATTATTGCTCGATTCCGTAGTACTGGGCCAGTTGATAGCTCCCTGATGCATGTGTCCGAGTTCATGTCCCGGCCCCCATTCATTGTCCTGATTCTTGTCCATATCACGCGGATCGAAGTTGTTTTTGAAACCCCATCCATCTTTTGTGCTTACATCACCCGCTGCCATATTAATGTAATAATTGGTAGCATAAAGTCCGTCGGTGAAAGTCGTGACATGCATCAGTGAATTGAATTCTCCTGTATTCGAATAAGTATCGATGGCAGCCAGTTCCTGCTCCCAATCTATCAGGTTATCCCATCGTTCCATTCCTCTTACTACTCCATACTGTTTGAAGTTGTCCTGATTTTGCAGCAAGTCTTTCAGTGCTGTAAACAGAATCTTCCTACCTTTCAGCACAAATACACATTTGTCAGATCCGTCCAAAGTGACAGATTTTGCCTTCCGGATATATTCACGGAACAGATCATCGGTTTTATCCACAGTCAGATCCCATACATTGAAGCCTACACGCGCATGTTCCGTTATCTCCACATACTGGGGCGGAAAATGTATTTTCACTGCCGGCATGCCACGGGGATCAAGTTTCTGATAGATGACAAACAGATTTCCCGCACGTGAGAAAGAAAACTTGTTGATTCCGTTTTTCAGGAATCGTTCTTCACCGTCGGGCCCCAGATCCGAACAACACCTTAGTGAAATGGATTCACCTTGCGGTATGCCGTCTGCTAAAACGACCATCTCTTCACCCGCATTGGTTATGATACCGGTAGGGTTGCAAAGAGGCGAGTAGTAATTGGTTCTCAATTTATCTCCCCAATATTCGGGCACACTGTATGCCTGATATGACTGTATCCTGAATCTCTTTTCCGCTTCGGGATAAGTATTGCTCTGCAAAGACTTTGCCAGCACATTGAAGAATGCCGGAAGCCGATTGATGGCTTCGTCGGAAGCGTCCGGGAGGAGTTCACTGCATGAACGGTCGGTGAATACTGTTATCAGTTGTTCGTCAAGCGGATTTTCCGCAGCATGGAAAAATTCCATCTCGTCGCAACTGACGAAATCATTTAATCCGCTTTTAACTTTGAATTGAACAGCCGCAGGTACAACCGGATCGTTCAGCAATATCCTATGGCTGCCTCCTGCTCCTTTAAAATCATAATCTTGTATATGAATAAAATCCGTACTTCCTTGAGGCTTGATGTAAAGTTCGAATGCTCCGAAATTACCGTTACCATTCCGGCTGTGATATAGGATATAGTCTAGCGTAAGCTGATTCTGATCGAACTGATATTCAAGAGTAACGGGGAATTTTGCAGATTGACTCCATGTGGAATGGTAACAGGTTCCGCCGAACTGACCGTCATAAGACTTCGATATATCCTGCCCCGGCTGATGGTCGGTGTCGTATCCACCGGTAACTTTCAACTTTATATCCTTCTCCGGATTTACACCCGAAATATCACTCGATTTCTTTTGTTGTTTGATTTCCGACTGGTCATAAATGTTTGTATTTTCTTTGGATACAAACTTGATCGTAGCATTCCTTTCTGTAGTCAGAGGATTGGAAGCAATGGAGAATATTCGTGTACTGGATGCCAGATCGGCTCTTGTATCAGGTACTTCTTTCTCGGTAATCCAGTCTTTGGCTTCCTCCGGAATAACTACTTCATAGTCTGTATTGGAAAGCAAGTTGACTTCCAGATGATCGTTTCCTGTTCCCGCCACCTGAATGACACGGCTCTCTTCAGCCACTTCAATGATCAGGTCACCGCCTGTCTGCACAACTCTGAGTTTAGCAGTCAGCGCATTATTGGCGATAGTAATATTTCCTTCTCTGACTCCTTTTTCGGGACTGGATGTTGCCGAAACCGTCAGTTCTGTATCCGATGCTTTCCTTGCCGTCAGCCATTCTTTTCCCTCGGTTACCGATGCATTCCACTCCCGGTTCGATTTGACAGGTACGGCTACTTCCCCACCCTCTTTCTTGAATCCAATGGATTTCTGAACTTGCAGCACCGGCTCTCCCTGCAGCTCCTTATCATCACTCTTGCAAGCATAGAGAGTAGTGACTCCCACCAGCAGAATAAGAGAGATACATAGTATGTGTTTTACCTTATCCAATAACATAGTATTTATAATTTTTGTTGTTTTTCCATTTCGTTGACCAAACTATCCAAATCGAAGTCAATGTTATATTCATTCTCTATCTGAATCTTTTTGATTTGCTTCACCAGCGAATGCGGCTTCAACCTTCGGATCATCTCTATTTCCAGAAGCCTGTTCGGGAAACGTTTGCGAATGCCATCGATGTCTTTCATATAAATGCTGTCTGCTCCCTGATAAAGCGCATTGGCGGATTCTTCAAGAATAAATGCTCCCAAACTGTCAGGATATTGTTCGAGCACTGCCCGCAGAATTTCCAGACTTTTTCCGAAACTTTGATGCGCATCAGCATTCATATCTTTAGCCGCCTGAAACAATCCTAACTGAAACAGGTATTCTCCTGTTATCGCTTTTCTCTCCATTGCCAAAGTCTGGACATGCAATGCGGAATCCAGCTCCCCCATCTCAGCCAGTAGTTTAGCTTTGGTACCATAATAATCGGGGTTGAGACTGTCAATCGACAGTGCCCGGTCCAGAAGGCTGATACACTTCCGGGTGGAATCGACATCATAAGACGATTGCAGGATGGCTACCGCCTGTTGATAAAAACTGTCGGCACTGAGATTTACGGGATGGGGACGAATGTCCGGTTTCTGCCGTGAATGACAACCGACGGCTGTGCAGATTAGCAGCAAAACAAGTAATATGATATTCAGTTTCTTTGTTTTCATGTACATGATTCTCAATATTCGGATAATATAAATAAAAAAAATGACTGACAGGGAGTTTTATAGGAAAATGTGTCTAATCTAATCTTATTTCCTCCCCGCCAGTCTTTCTATTAGTTTATCAGATGCCTAACTGCTCTTTGGCCCAGGCTTCATCATGCCTTACTCTGTAGAGATACATCTCAGCCATATTCCACCATGCTTTATTAGCGTTAGTATAGTCCAATGTGGCTTGATTACGGCGACCCGTAGGAGTAAATCGGATATAGTTGTAAGCTTGTTTACCATTCACATTGTTTTTAGCGGTAGCATGACCACCGTTTGATGTCGGTAAATTGAACTCTTCCGTACCCATGCTTTCAAAGTATTCACCGTTGGTACTTCCGTAAATAGTTGCGATCGTTACGTCGCCCCCATTATTTATGCCAGTCTGACGCGCATCATATTCAAAACGAAGCCCTTGCAACGGTTTGTTCAGTTTAATCTGCACGTAATGGGCTTCTGATACGACTGGATCTTGCCATCTGGAATGATAATAAGTTCCACCTTTGCCGTCAATCAAAGCAGGTAAGCCACCTCCATCACCGTCCTGTGTCGCATTAGCAGAAAGCATATCAACAGTGAGAATGACGCGTTCCAACTCGAAAGCTTCGCCGGAAGTACCTGTAATGATTACAGGACTCTCAGTCTCCATTCCCGTAGGACCGTAGGTCTTGAAAGTAAAGGAATATTCACCAGCACACTGATAGGTATCATCTATGATAGCCGATGTTGTCTTGAATCCATCTATTTCTATCTCTTTATTTTCTTTTGTGACCTTATCATAATACGTGATTTTCACTTTACTATAATCCACATCTTCCGGTGCTTCCCATTGCAGAGTGATGTGTCCGGCTCCCGGTGTAGCGGTAGCATTCACCACATTTACAGGAGGAACGGGAACGAATCCTGCTTGTTTCACAGTAACTGTAAAGCTGTTTGGATCAACCGGATCTTTACTTGTGAACGTTATCGTTCCTTCACGGGGTTGTTCTACAACTGCGGTGTTAGGCTCTATGATGAAGCTTTCGGAAGCATCACGCAATGCTCCTCTGGTGAGCGGTGCAGTTGCAGGCTTAATCCATGTTTGAGCATTTTCGTCAATCACATATTCATATTCCGCACCCGCAGGACCGTTCACTTTGAAAGGAATCGTGATCGTTTCGCCCATTGCTTTCACTTCAAAGACCTTGTGTGCATCGTCAATGTCAACAATATATCCTCTCGGCTGCTGCTTGATAATGAACGTGCCGACACAGTTGTAATTCTGTGACGACTGAAGGGTGATTGTACAATACCTCACAATGGTATCAGTATTCTGATCCAAACTGAATACCAGATTTTTCTTGACGATATCTTCCGCTTTTACAGCTTTTTGTCCTTTCTTTGCTTTCAGTTCTTTCGGTTCGTTAAAGCGTACCCAGTTACAGGTATCCGGTACAGTGATGACATCCAGATTCAGATTGGTATTCACCTGGATAGAAAGTGAAGTCGCTTTAGCATCCACCGCCTTCATTCCATCATCCGTCAATCCGGGTATATCGATCACCGGTTCCAAGCCGAACTGTTTCACACTTATGGAATAACTCTGGTGACCGTATGCTATCGTAACTTCTGCTATACGCTGTTTATAGCCTTCATTCTGATCGGCAGAAACCGTGACTTTACCTTCCTGCTTTTGTAGTTTGCACCATTCGGCATTCGAACTTACCGTCCAGTTATCGAGCGCCACGTTGGTCTCCACTTCTATCTCATGTTCGCCGCCGGAAAGCGGAAAAACAACAGCCGCCTGGCTCTCGCTGGGAATGGTCAATGTCAGTACATTGAACTCAGTTTCATAATCAGGACCACAGGAAGAGAGAGCTACGAAAGTTCCCAGGATTCCTGTCAGTCCGATGATTAGTATATTTTTTTTCATATTATTAGATGCATTACAAGTTTTCTACTCTTGGATTGAATTGGTATCTCAGTTTGGCATTTACCTCCCTGTAGAGGTCGGTAGACTTCAAACGGTATTTGTAATGGAGGCGGAACTCCTTATAATAAGTGGAGCGTCCGTCGGGCGTCCGGATGACATTCAATAAATACGTATTGTCATATTCGCCGATGGGTGTGAGCTGCACTACGTCGATGCTTTGATACGGCAGGATAGTGAGTTCCTTTGCCAACGGATTCTCGGGCAACTGTGCTCCCATTTCCAGAATGATGCTCCCCTTATTGATGATATCCAGCGCAGTGGTATAGTCAGTGAAATTTTCATCACCGGCCATCAAACGTACAGAGTTCTCAGAGATAGGAAATACACGGTTGGAATTGGTCGGACGGCGAACTTCACTATACCCATCCGGATTCGGGATAATGACCGTACTACTGGTGTAATTGTAGTAAGTTGCCGTCTGCGTGGACGCATAGTAATTCTCCTTGTGGATACGAAGCAGCACGTGCCTCTTTTTCGGATTACAGTCCGGTGTTCTCAATGAATCTATCTTATATTCGAGAAAATAGATGGAGTCGGGTGAAATCTTTTCCAGATTTTTCAGATACACCGGAAACATAGCCTTGGAAGAGCCGGCGGAAATGTTCATTTCCATCGTTGGAAATTCATAGCATTCTTCCGGCAAGTACTTTGCAAAACGGGCTTTATTGATATCAAAATTGGATTTGTTGTAAGCCCTCAACAGTGTATCGGAATGTTGCAGCACCACTGTTACCGGTTCGTCGGTAGCCTGCGATCCACTCAACGAAGCTACCACGAAAAGGGTATCTCCTCCCTGCTGCAACTCAGCTACCTGGCGATCATATACCAAGTTGGAATTACTGAGTAAATTTACTTCTTTGCGGAACTGTTCCTGATCGAAATCATACTTATCGCAACCACTTATCATAACCAAAGCAGAGCAAAGAATTATAGTTAATATCTTTTTCATATTATCTTTCTGTTATTCTTGTTTTTCATTATCTGTCCCATCCCGGATTCTGGTCCATGGAAGGTACTTTCAGTAATTCAGAGTGACTGATCGGCATAAATACCATTTTGGGCAGTGCGACGCGATCGCGGATATTCTGTTGGTCAATGGTCACGATGTTCCAGAATCCCGGATTGCCGGCGACGTCCGTACGGTCTTTTTGTACATCCAATCCCTGCCAGTTAGACGTATTGGCATCCTCGGTAAGGTAAGTACCCCATCTACGGGTATCGAAATAGCGGTAGCCTTCGTTGAAAAGTTCCACTTGTCGTTCATTACGGATGATCTGCTCAAATCTCTCCACCTCGTTGAAGTCACCCAAAGCCGGACCGGGTAATCCGACACGATAGCGGATCATATTGAAGTATTTAGCCATTTCCTGAATATCACGGCTGACAGTCACTTCGACATCCGTACCTGTCATATCAGGAGTAGTAACGGTGACCGTACCCGTCACCCGGTTCAACGCTTCTACATATTCAAGAAGTACTTCGGCATAACGGATGATGGCAAACGGTTTAGGCTGAGTAACAAATGCGCCTTTCACACTTCCTTTTCCGCTCGACCATGAATCGTCAGGATGGACAAACTTGACGGGAGTGTAGCCGCTGATATTGTAATCATTGACGTTATTTCCCGCACCGGCCAACCCGGCTTGCGTATCATCATGAGAATACCAGAACTGCTGGTTGACATAGGTTGCGTCGGAAGAAGCGGAACTCATAGTCCACAAGCGTCCGGGAAATCCGATGGAAGCATAGAAACGTGCCGAACGGTTGTCATACATCTTCGGAACATCACCTCTCAACTGATAGTTTCCCAGCACTTTATTCGTACCTATTGTCTGACTGAGATCCGCTACATACGGATAGTCTGCCGATGCATTGTGGATGTCTCTGCCATCCATCATCAGGAAGCAATCGACCACTCTCTGAGGTACGGACATGCCGCCCCAGCCTCCGAATTTAACAGGGAACGAGTGGTGCGTGTAATTAGTCACATTTTGGGATGCCATTGCCCAGATAAACTCTTTATTGGTTTGAATAATACCTTCACCGTTGAACATATCGGCAAAAGAATGGTAAGGGTCGATACCACCCGCACCATCGGGGAAAGGAGCCGTAGGAACATTATCTGCCAACGGATAAGGGTATTGATTGTCCGGTGCCACTGTGAACAGTGAATAGTATTCCATATTGATCACTTGCTTTGCGGCAGCGGCTGCTACCGCCCAACGGTCGGGATCATAAGTCTGGTTTACGTAATCGGCACCGTCGCTTTTGCGCTTCCAATTGCTAAAGCACAAGCGGGCGGCATCACCGCCATTGAACAACGGAGAAGCTTGGAACAGGCGCAGACGGGCAATCAACGCTAAAGCTGCCCCCTTGGTAGGACGGTCGGAATAGCTGATACTCTGCTCGGTCGGTCCATAAATACCTTGTGTGGCAAGCTTGAATTCATTGCAAATATAATCCACCGATTCATCGTATGTAGACCGTTCCCTGTCATAGTATTCCGCAGATTCGGAAGTACCTAGTACTTCGTCTCCGACAATGAGCAACGGACCGTAGTTCATCAGTAAATGGTAGTAGGCATAACCGCGCATAAAGTGTACGTATCCGATGTAACGTCTTCTGTCGGCTTCTGTCATATCAGACACTTTATCGATATTTTCCAGCATCCGGTTACATCTTGCCACTACTACATACATGCTATACCATATATCCTGCCGCAGGTTTCTTCCGTTGACAGTACCAACACTGAATTGCGCTCCCCAAAACTCGTTGGTCTGCCATCTGACGGCAATCTCGTCCGAGGCAGTTTCTCCCGGATTCCATGAGTTTCCCCAAATGGCACCCGCGTCGGGAAAACGGGTCGGGGTGTTCCAAAGGTATCCTTCGGCATTTTTCATGCTGTGGAAAATGGAATCTTCCTTGAATGTAGCCTGAAAATAATTGTCTACATCCAGAAAATTGCAGGAACTGAGCAGCAAAGAACTGCCGATCACGGCTCCCAAAAGTATTTTAATTCGATTTTTCATAAATTTTTCAATGTTATGTGATTAGAATCTTAAGTATACCTGGAATGAATAGGTAGCAGGTATCGGATAGACAGCACCATTTGCCGATGCTTGTTCGGGATCGAAATATTTCACATTGTCGAAAGTGCACAGGTTATTCGCCACAAATTCCAGATCGACGGAAGACAATCCTACCGCTTTAATCCATGGCAGATGTTTCAGGCTGTATCGCAAGCTAACTTCCTGAAGGCGCAGGAAAGAACCGTTCCGCCTCCAGAAGGAGGACAATTGAGAATTGTTCTTATTACCTCCGTAAGAGAGACGTGGAAATTCAGCATTCGGATTTTCCGTTTCAGTAGTTCCCGAATACCATGCGGGCGTCCATCTGTTCTTGGGATTGTTGGCTAGTTTGATCACATTTCCCAAGTCTCCATTATAGAACGGAATCCATCCGTTGTCGTTTCCAAGCCCTGCACGATAGTAGTCTACCTTGGCGGAACCTTTGAACAAGACACTAACAGTCAGATCTTTCCACTGGAAGTCACCACCGAATCCATACATCACTCTTGGTAACTGGTTGGAATAAGACAATGGCACCTTATCGTCTTCATTGATAATACCATCGCCGTTGACATCGCGATATTTGATGTCGCCCGGGCGTATCTTTCCGAATCCGCTTTGATCGGGGCTGGTATTGATCTCATCTTTGCTGGCGAATAGTCCCTCGGAGATATATCCGCGTAAGATGTTAAAGGGTCTGCCGGTCACACTGAGATAGTCGTAAGGTAATTTATTCTCTTCAAAATAGTCGATGATATTTTGTGAGAATGTATAATTGGCACGAACCGTAAAACTCATATCCTTATTAATAGTATGGAAAAACTCAATATTTCCGTCCGATCCTACACTGTGCATACGTCCGACATTCGACTTCGGATAAGTCACCATACCTACGTAAGAAGGTAACGTCACACGGTCCTGGAAGATGTGGTCACGAGTATCCCGGAATATGTCGACTGTCAGGGACAACTTGTCGTGAAAGAACTTGGCATCGATACCAAGATTCGCCTTCTTTGCTACTTCCCATTTCAAATTGTCGGCTCCGGTATGGGTTTCTGTGATACCCGCATAACGATATCCCCAAGCAGATCCGGCATGATTGTCTATCAGGGTCAGGTAAGGGAAGCGTCCCTGGCCGGTATAATCGTTGGTAGAAACAATCTGGTCGTTACCTACGATACCGTAAGAGCCGCGAATTTTGAGGAACGTAAACCAAGGTAGTTTCTCTGTCCACCATGCATAAGAGGAAGGAACCCATCCTGCGGCAATGGAAGGAAAGAAACCGAACTGTTCTCCTTTTTTGAACTGTGCAGAACCTGTATAACCGAAATTCGCATCGATGAAATAACGGTTTTTATAGTCATAGGAGATACGTCCGGAAAGGTTCTGATGGCGTTTGGGGATGCTGGCGATACCTAAATCATCATATTTGCCCCATAGAGAGTTTTTCTCATCTTTCATATAGTATTCGAGCAACGCGCCAAAGGTATGGTCTCCGAACGACCGGTTCCAGTTGGCTTTCGCCTCCATATAGTATTGCCTGTAAGAGTTTTCGCCACTTCCGTATGCCATACTTGATTGTGCTGAGCGCAGCGCTTTAATCAAGACTCCCTGTGCGGTTCGTCCGGTAGCACGGTAGAGGTCGGGCCAAATCCTGCGGTATTCGCTGAAGTAGCCGATATGTTCCGTCATCGCTTGTACCGACATCGTCAGTCCTTTCAGAAATCCTCCGAATTCTTGCGTCAGCTTCAGCGTCAGCATGTTTCGGTTGTCCTCGCTTTGCATGTATCCGGTATTATTCAGCATAACATATGGAGAAGCCAATTCACGTGATCCGCCATATACGGGCAGCGTGCCGTCAGAGTAAGTGACCGGAAACAGAAGGGGGGTCAACTGCTGGACGGCTGACCATACCAGATCTGTGTTCCCTCCGCCCGGACTGACATAAGAATTGACATATCCATCTACACCGAAGTATAGCTGGGTCGTCTTGGTCAAATTCATATCGATATTGGCACGATAATTCAGCTTGTTTACGCTCAATGGCTTTTTAAACAGATTTTCCTCTTGGCGATAGGCGGCTCCTTCATCCTGATACCCCAGCGACAAGAAGTATCTAGCAACGTCACCTCCTCCTTTAGCACTGACATAGTAGTTCTGCTGAATAGAATTCCTTTTCATGATTTCATCTATCCAGTTTACATCCGGATAAAGATCCGGGTCCAGCCTGTTTTTGATCAGATCCAGTTCAAGGCGGGTGTACAGATCGTCTTCCCCGGACATCGCTCTGGCTTCATTGGCAAGGAGTGCGTAATCGTATGCTCCCAGGTATTCGGGCAGACGTTTGATATGTGATATTTTCATCGTAGCACGTCCGGTCACCTCTAATTTTCCACTGGTACCACGTTTGGTAGTCACCAATACCACGCCATTTGCTCCGCGTGTTCCGTAGACAGCCGTTGCTGCGGCGTCTTTCAGGATACTGAACGATTCAACGTCGTCGGTATCAATATCTTCCAATCTTCCTTCGAGACCATCGATCAGTACCAAGGCTCCACTGCTGGCTCCGAAAGTACTGATACCGCGAATCCAGAAGTTGGAGATATTTTTGCCCGGTTCACCCGAACTCTGCATAGTGATAACACCTGCCATTCGACCTCCGATCATATTATTGAGGGAAGTGGCGGGAGTTTTTAGCTGCGCAACGTCAATGGTGGTGATGGCACCTACCACAGATACTTTTTTCTGGGAACTCATACCCGTTACCACTACTTCGTCAATCTTAGTCTCGTCTTCTTTCATGACGATCTTAAGCTTTTCTTCGTTTTTGGTAATCAGCATCTCGACATTCTTCATACCCACTGACTGGAATATCAGTGTAGCGTTTTTCGTTACTTTTATCTTGAACTTTCCGTCCAGATCCGCCACTACGCCGACTCCCGGTTCGTTCTTTACATAAACAGCCGTACCTACCAATGGCTCGCCGGTTGCATCCACAATCACGCCTGCCACTGTAAACTGTGTACTCGTTTCGTTCTGACTGTAGCCTGCCAATGGAATCAATGTCATAAGCAGTACAATCAATAAAAGATTTTTTTTCATATATGTATTATCAAAGGTTATTGTATAGACAATTTACGAATCACTTTATTTCCGGTATCTGCGACATATACGATTTGTCCGTCGGCACTAACAGCTACACCGAACGGATGATTGAACAACGCGATATCCGGACCGCCGTCTTTATAGCCCTTCATGCCCGGAAGTCCGATAGGAGTAGTTACCATAGCTCTATCCAAGGGCAATTTGGTATCGATTACTCGTATACAATTGTTACCACAATCAGCGATATACAATTTACCGTCTTCGGTAAAGCAGATTTGATGGGGATTATCAAACTTGGCATTCCTCAGCAAACCGTCTTCCCATCCTGCTCCTGCTACCTGTCCTTCCAATATGGCCTTTCCGGCATAACCTTCACCGGGATAGGTGTTTTTGTCTTTACCTTCCAGATTTCCCACATCCACTCGCCATATCTGATTTCCTTCTGCCATCGCGACATAAAGCATATTTTCCTGTCCTTTGACAGGGCTGAAAGCAAGGTATGAGTCACATGCATCAGGTCTGGTAGAAGTTCCGACTTTCTTGAGTAGGAGTTCACAAGTACGGGTGTTCGGTTTTATCCGCACCAGTTGTCCCTTAACCATCACTGTATAAATGTAATGATCCAGCTTATTCACTACAAAGCAGTGCTTATAGTTACCATCGGCAACGTCTTTAGTTTCATCATTCAGCAGCACCGTCAGGCGGCGCGGCGCATAGCTCACGCTTTTGGCCAAAGAATAATATCCCATACCGCCATCTTCAGGAGCGTACATCGTACCATCCAGGTCCGAAAAAGCAGGAGCATTCAGGATGGCTGACGTACCATACTGAAGTACCAGCACAGAATTACTCTTAATGGAAGCCATGACAATATTTCCGTTAGACTGCGCTCCTTTATCATTTTGACAGGTTACGGATGGATAATTGTTTCCTCCGTGCCATACGTGGCGTTCGGTGATAAAGATATTATCCTCGTCATCCAGACTAATGTAGTTGGGCGCCGACAATGTAGAAGTAGCGATGTCTCCTCCTACCGTAGGCTGGTTAGCGTCCGGCGAAGCTTGTCCTACAACGGTAGTCACGCTCGTCTGCGTCTTGTAGATAAATTGCCTTCCGGCTTGTCCTTCATATTCTGTTCCGTCGGGCATTGTTCGGGCAACAAGAAGATTCATTTCTTTCTTGTACGTCAGTCCCGAAGGAACATACAAGTAGATTTTGTTACCATTTGAACTCACCAAGCCCGCCTGGTGCTTTATCCCATCCGCATCTTCGAAATAAACTTTCAGATTGGTAGTGTCTGATCCGAAGTTGCTGCCTTCGACGATCATAGGGGTAGCGATCCCACCGGAATCCGGATAAAATCCGGTCACCTCAATAGGTTGATCCGGATTGAATACTGCACTTCCTATATTCTTACTATCCGAACATGAAGTCAGATAGACAAATACGGCGGCAAAAAATGTCAAAAAAATAGTTCTTTTTTGCATTGTTTTTCTGTGATTAAAGGTTAATAATTAGTTGGGTTAATATGGATAAGTAGAAAACTTACTATTCTATATCTAGGCATTATGATAATGTGGTAGAAATAAGATGTGCATTTTTACTCTAATACGTTTGTTTTTGGGTGTGTATGCTTTATCTTAATATTTAGTAAGTTTAGGAATATATATAGTTGTGTTTGACTGTTATCATTCATTTGTTTTTCTTGGGGGTATTGAAATTTTTAATGAATTCAATCTCTCTTCAGCACTGTTCTGATCTATGCTGAAGAAACGATAATAAAAATTTAATCACTGCCCGGAGGCGGCCTACAATTTCGCATTATCATAAATAATTATTAAGAAATATAGTCGTAATTGACCGATTAGAATAAGTCGCTCTAGAACTTGGTAACTAAAATAATAAAACAATGATAATCAACAATATACAGCAACAAAAAGATTATATCTATCTTATTACGATCTGAGTAGTAGAATGAAAAATCAAAAAAAACACCGTTTGCCGATAATTAAAATAAAAAAAACATTGCGTTTACCAATTTTATTAATAACTTTACACCGTCTTAAGTGGCACACAAACTTAATAACCTTTGAAAAGCCTATGAAAACAGGAAAAAATACACTTATTGGTATAAAATTACCAAGTTCTAGAGCAACTTATCCCAATCTGTTAAATATAAAAATGAATCATAACAGCCAAACACAACTATTTATTTTCAAATATGCTAAATAAAAAAGGTAGTAGATCCCCAAAAGAATAAATGCATAAGAAATAAAATGCACACCTTAATTTCTACCATATATAATAATATTTTCTCCTTCACCAACAATATCTGGCGAATAGGCCGTAATAAGAAGTAAAGGGTATATTACATAAAAAAAATTCCAGTAACTTGCGATACTGGAATTTTATATAAATCAAGAAAATCTCTTATTCCCACTCAATAGTTGCAGGTGGCTTAGAACTGATATCATAGGTTACGCGGTTTACACCTTTCACCTTATTAATAATATCATTCGAAATCTTACCCAGGAATTCATATGGCAAATGCGCCCAGTCGGCAGTCATGGCATCAGTAGAAGTCACGGCACGCAATGCTACCGCTCTTTCATAAGTACGTTCATCTCCCATGACACCTACAGACTGTACCGGCAGTAAGATAACGCCT
>OGQX01001120.1_pt1 | contig 25980 bp, 28 predicted proteins | sample 1553291 | NCBI WGS metagenome assembly OGQX01 (sample SAMEA2580030, study PRJEB22360) | human gut metagenome | biome: human gut; feature: human-associated habitat; material: faeces | place: Denmark | collected 2008/2010
AGGCTTTGGCGGCAGTTTGAAAACAGCGATATAAATGTAACAGAGTGCAGTCGAAAAAAGGACAGCAGCTGTGACGAATAACAAATTTGCGAAAATGATGACAATGCATGGAGACCTCCAAATAAAATGCTCCTGCCACAAGATATGCGGCAGGAGCATTTTGTGATAATTTGCATAATTAAGCTTTTTTATCGTGAACGGCTTCTAATTTATAGATTGGGTTTCCCATGGCAGAAAATTTTGCTTCATATTCTGTCATGACATTGCCCTCAGCAAACTCACTATGGTGAAGATCGCGTGTCTGCATAAGAAGTGTCCAGCCAGATTCTTTTACAGATTCCAGACTAAAATCAAATAGCGGCTGATTATCGGTCTTAAATTCGACAATACCGCCGTCTGCTAAAATCTGGTCATACAGCCCTAAAAATCGGCTGCTTGTAAGACGGCGCTTTGCATGTCGGTCTTTTGGCCATGGGTCGGAAAAATTTAAATAAATGTGAGTAATTTCGCCTGGTGCAAAAATATCAGGAAGATATTCTGCGTCAAAGCGAAGAAACTTTAAATTCGGAAGCTGAAGCTCTTCCTGCTTTTCAATGGCACGGATCAAAACAGAAGAGTATTTCTCAATTCCGATGTAGTTTATTTCTGGATGAAGTGCAGCAAGCGATGTGATAAATTGTCCCTTGCCCATTCCAACCTCAATGAAGATCGGATTGTTGTTGCCAAAAATTTGAACAGCAACATGTCCTTTGTACTGCTGTGGCTCTTGAATCACGTAGGGATTTACAAGCATTTCCTCACGTGCGCCTCTGACGTTGCGTAATCTCATCCCCGACCTCTCAGTCTTTCATGCGCTCAGCAACGATTGCTTCAATCATCTCTGCGCACTGCTGATAGGTGTAGCGGCTTGTATCCAAAACAAGATCATAATTTCTTGCATCCATCCATTCTCTTCCGGTGAAATGCTTGTAATAATCACTTCTGTATTTGTTTGTCTTTGCGATGCGCTCGGCAGCATCCTTTTCACTGCACTGCATAATTTCCATTTCATGCGCAAGACAATCCTTATACTGAGAGTGAACGAATACACGAACTAAATACGGATAATCTTTTAATACATAATCTCCGCCTCTTCCGATTACAATAAAAGAGTTCTCCTTGATTAATTCTTTCATAACCTTTGCCTGATAGGCAAACAGGTCATCACTTGTCGCATATTCGCTTTTTTCCGGAAGGATATGCTCGCCGTTATAGACCTTCTTAAAGGCGTTAAATAGTGGGCTTTTCTTTGTATCCTCATCGGCTGCAGCAAAGACTGCTTCATTGATGCCGCTGTTTCCGGCAGCCAGGCGAAGCAGCATACGGTCATAGTATTCAATTCCATAATGAGCGGAAAGAATCTTTGCGATGGAAGTACCACCGGCACCGCAGGTTCTGGTAATGGTAACAGCAAAATGTTTCATATTCCAACCTCCCTCAAACTTAATTGCAGCGGTCTGCAAATCAAAAAACAATGGAATTGCAAACCACAAAGCTTCTTATATAAGAAGTATATATGATAGTTACTAAAAAGTCAACGCGTCAAAAACGATCGTAAACGAGAGAAAAACGTCACAGTATGACAAAAAATTAACAAAAAAAATATGAAATTTATTTGAGTTTTTTAAAACAATTCGCCAATGACAATTTTGTATCATCATACTATAATGAATGTGCGAAAAAGGAGGCATGCAGATGAATCAGATTATTCAAAGATTAAGTGAAGTAGAAACTGCAGCATCTTCAATTATTGAGGAGGCAGGTGCAAAGAAGAAGCAGATGGCCAAAGACCAGGATGCCAGAATTGCAGCCTTTGAAAAGCAGGTTCATGAAGAGACACAAAAGAAAATCAGCGCTAAGCAGGCAGAGCTTGAAAAACAGATCGCTGAAGAACTTGAAGCTCAGAAGGAGGAGCTTGAAAAACAGCTTGCTCATATGGACCGTATTTATGAGGAAAGCCATTCGGCGATCGCCAGACAGTTGCTGGCAAAGATTGTGGCGCAATAACTTTTATGGTATCATTAGTGTTGTGCCAAAAAAATCTTACGAAAAGGGGTGATTATTATTTCTGGTATCTTATCTTACAGCGGTATCAGTGCAAAAGCCCGTGCCATGGGAGGAAAGCTCTTAAAGAAGGAGCAGTACGAACAGCTGGCATCTTGTGCGAGTGTCGGTGAAGCAGTTGGCTATTTGAGACAGTTTTCCGAATATGAGCCGCTGCTGAGGGACTTTGATGAACATGACAGTCACAGAGGAATGATTGAGGCGACGCTTATGGGATCGCTTTACAATGATTACAATCGTCTGTACAGTTTCGCCAGAGGAGAGCAAAGAGCGTTTTTGGATTTTTACTTTTTGCACTATGAGGCGGCATATCTTAAGGGTTGTCTTCGAAAAGTCATTTCCGGTCAGAGTATCCAAGAGGATCAGGCATACCGCAGCGCGTTTTTTGCGCGTCATTCGCATTTGGATACAGATGCGATTGAGAATAGCACAACGGTGGATGAGTTGATTGATGCATTAAAAAATACACCGTTTTATCATCCGCTTGACGCCATACGCCATACTGAAGAGCCAAGTTTGTTCGACTATGAGGGCAGCCTTGACGTGTATTATTTCAGTTATATCTGGAAGCAGAAAGATAAGCTTCTTAAGGGAAAAGAAAGACAGATCATTGCGGACAGTTATGGAAGACGAATCGATCTGCTGAATATCCAGTGGCTGATGCGTGCAAAGAAAAACTATCGAATGACAGCACCTGAGCTGTATGCGATGGTTGTTCCTAGCTATTACCATTTAAAACCAGATGACATCACGGCTATTGTAGAGGCGCCTACGTATGAGGAAGCGAGATTACTCATTGTAAACGGCTACTATGGTCAGAAGTACGCAGACGATTTTGCTGAGATTCGTTTTGTGGAAAAGATGTACACTGAGCTGGTAGAGCATATTTTTGAGCTTGCCGGCAGAAAAAATCCATACTCAGTTGCACCGCTCAATGCGCTGCTGTACCGCAAAGAGCATGAAATTGCACGTATTACATCAATTATCGAGGGAATACGCTATGGAATCCCAACAGCAAAACTGATGAAATACGCAGTAACGCAGTGATTGTCATTTTTGTGCAGAAAGTAAGTTTATTTAGGAAAGTCGAGGGGTAACCATGATAGAAAAAATGCAATTCTTAAGCATTACGGGACCCAAAGATGATATTGACAGAGCAATTGAACAGCATTTGTCCAAGTATGATTTTCAGTTGGAAAGTACAATGACAGAGCTTTCTGAGACAACTGGACTTAAGCCGTTCATTGAGATCAATCCGTACCGCGAGACCTTAAACAAAGCTACACAGCTTATGTCCGCAATGGGAGCAAAGGAAACAAAGACGGATAGTTCTATGGATGTCAAAGAGGCTGTAGCTTTAATTGATGATGCAGATGCTAAGATCAAGGAAGCAGAGAAGTCTCTTGAAGCGCTGAACAAGGAAAAGACACAGCTGCAGGCATTAGTGGATCAGATTGTTCCATTTAATAATTTGGGATATGATGTTCACAAGCTGCTTGCATTTAAGTCTGTAAAGTATCGCTTCGGACGAATCCCAGTCGATTACGTGGAAAAGCTTATGCAGTACACGTACGATAATGTCAATACGATCTTTTACGAATGCAAAAAGGATCAGGATTATGTATGGGGCGTATATTTTAGCCCAAAGAATGAGATTGCAAAGATTGATGCTGTTTATAAGGCACTTCACTTTGAACGTTTTCGCCTTCCGGATGAGTATGAGGGTACTCCAGAGGAGGCATTGGCACTCTTGACAAAGCATATTGGTGAGCTTGATGCTAAGATAAAGGAAAAGCAGAGCGAGATTGATCATGTGCTTTCTTCAAAGAAGGAAAAGATCCTTGCTGCAGTGGCAAAGCTTAAGAAGTTTTCAAAGAACTTTGATATAAGAAGATTGGCAGCTGTTACAGGTGCAGATAAGAAAAACTTCTATATTATATGCTTCTGGATGACAGCGCGTGACGCAAAGAAATTTAAGGCGGAGATTGAAAGTGATCCAAATGTGATTTGTCTTATCCATGATGACAACAAAAATCGTGTTTCACAGCCGCCTGTAAAGCTTCGCAATCCAAAGCTGTTTAAGCCGTATGAGATGTATATTCGTATGTATGGTCTTCCAAATTATAATGAGTTTGACCCGACCATCTTCGTTGCACTGACATATTCCTTTATCTTTGGATGGATGTTTGGAGATGTCGGACAGGGCTTAGTGCTCGTAATCGGAGGATTTTTGCTGTATCACTTTAAGAAGATGAATCTTGCAGCCATCATAAGTATGGCAGGTGTATTCTCCACCTTCTTTGGATTTATGTTCGGAAGTATCTTTGGTTTTGAGGATGTAATAGAACCGATTTGGCTAAGACCAATGTCAAAGATGACTGATCTTCCTATGATCGGACGACTGAATACGGTATTTATTGTAGCAGTTGCATTTGGTATGGGAATGATTCTTCTGACAATGATAATCCACATTATCAATGCGGCAAAAAATCACAGTCTCGGTGATCTGTGCTTTGATACAAATGGAATTGCCGGTCTTGTATTCTACGGACTGCTTGTATTTGCCATCGTAATGCTGATGACAGGTCACAGCATTCCAGGCGGTGCACTGCTTGCGGTACTGTTTATTATACCGCTTCTGTGTATTGCATTTAAGGAGCAGCTGACTGATCTTTGTGAGAAGAAAAAGCCAGCGGAGAAAACAGGTCCAGTTATGATTGTTGTTCAGGCACTGTTTGAGTTAATCGAGGTACTGCTTAGCTACTTTTCAAATACTATTTCGTTTGTCCGTATCGGAGCATTTGCTGTCAGCCATGCAGCTATGATGCAGGTTGTTATGATGCTTGCAGGTGCAGAAAGCGGCACACCGAATATTCTTGTTGTTATTCTTGGAAATCTCTTTGTATGCGGTATGGAAGGTTTGATCGTTGGTATTCAGGTACTTCGTCTGGAATACTACGAGATGTTCTCCCGTTTCTACAAAGGTGATGGAAGAGAGTTTGAACCGTATAACACAAAGCAGTAAAAATAGAAATCCAAAAGACTGCAAAGGCAGTCATGGATATAAGACATTTTTGAAAAAAACACAATACAAAGCAAAGATAAGAGGAGGATTTTATTATGTTAGTTAAGATTACATTGTTTGCAGCACTTTTATTAAGCATCGTCGTTCCATTTGCATATTTCTTAAGCGGAACAAAGAATAAGGCACGTTATAAGCTCACAATTGGCACAAATGCAGCAGCATTCTTCGGAATTATGTTAGTAGCATGCGGCTTCATGTTCAGCGGAAACGCACAGGCAGCAGAGGCAGCAGCAGAGACAGCACAGGCAGCAGGCGGTCTTTCCACTGGTATGGGTTATCTGGCAGCCGCTCTTGTAACTGGTCTTTCCTGTATCGGTGGTGGTATCGCCGTAGCAAGTGCAGCAAGCGCAGCATTAGGTGCAATTAGTGAAGATTCTTCTATTCTTGGTAAGTCCCTGATCTTCGTAGGTCTGGCAGAGGGTGTCTGCCTGTATGGTTTGATCATTTCCTTCATGATTCTTGGTCAGCTGTAAAGAAGTAGAAACAACGTCAGGAAAGGCATATTCAATATGAAAATATATTTGGTCAGTGACAATGTAGATACCCTTGTGGGCATGCGTCTGGCCGGAATTGAAGGCTGCGTCGTTCACGAACAGGGTGAATTAAAGAAAGCAATAGACCATGCGCTGGAAGATAAGGAGATCGGAATCCTGCTGCTGACGGAAAAGTTCGGAAGAGAGTATCCAGAATTGATCAATAAAGTGAAGCTGGATCACAAGCTGCCTCTGATCATTGAGGTTCCTGATCGTCATGGAACAGGCCGCAAGCCAGATTTCATTACTTCCTACGTAAACGAAGCAATAGGATTAAAGTTATAATCCATAGTATGATGTAATGTGAAAAAGAATGGAAGGTGATTTAATTGACACTGGAAGAAAAATTAAACCATTTTATGGAAATATCTGTTCAGGATGCCACAATGGAAATGGATGCCTCGCTTAAGGAATATCAGGCTGCGCTTGATGCGCAGTTTGAAGAGCGAAAAGCTATGATTCTTTCTCAGGAAGAGAAAGATCTTGCGGTTGAAGTGGAAGCTGTAAAGAGACAGGGAAATCAGAAACTGGCACATGAGCATCTGGTTAATAAACGTGCGTTAAGCCAGAAGGAAACCGAATTTAAAGATAAGCTGTTTCAAGAGGTTGCTGCTCTTGTAGAAGCTTATAAAAAGACACCTGAGTATGTTCAGGTGATCAAAAAACAGATTATAGATGCAAAATCATTTGCAAAAAATGATGACATTATTATTTATCTGGATCCAGCTGATGCATCTAAAAAGCATGACCTTGAAGAGGAAACAAAGTGCACCTTGACGATGAGCGAGTATTCCTTTGGCGGCGGCATGAGAGCTGTCATTCCAGCAAGAAGCATACTCATAGACAATTCAATGGATTCAAGAATTGCTGAGGTTAGAAATGAGTTCCAGTTTGACGGAGGTGAATACGATGGCCGCTGATGTAAAAGGAATCATCTACGGTATTAACGGACCAGTTATCTATATTAAAGGAAAGACTGCTTTTCGTATGGGTGAAATGGTTTATGTTGGACCGCAGAAACTGGTAGGAGAGGTCATTCGTCTTGACAGTTCAAGAACGACCATTCAGGTTTACGAGGAGACAACAGGATTAAAGCCAGGCGATGAGGTATATTCAACAGGTGCAGCAATTTCTGTAACACTGGCACCTGGTATCCTTCATAACATCTTTGATGGTATAGAGAGACCGCTGAGCGAGATCGCAAAGGCCGGTGGTATGTATATCACAAGAGGTTTAAGTGTAGATGCACTTGACCGTAGCAAAAAGTGGCAGGCACATATTACAGTAAAGCCAGGACAGCATGTATTTGGCGGAACAGTAATCGCTGAGGTTCAAGAAACACCAATGATTGTACACAAGTGTATGCTTCCGCCTGACACTGAGGGTACAGTAGAGAGCGTTGCAAATGATGGTGAATACACCATTGATGAGACTATTGTAACGATCATTCAGAATGATGGAACAAAGAAAGAACTGTCTATGACTCAGAAGTGGCCAATTCGTGTGCCAAGACCAACTAATAAGCGCTATGCAGCATCAGAGCCGCTTATTACAGGACAGCGTATTCTTGATACATTGTTCCCAATCGCAAAGGGTGGTACCGCAGCTATTCCTGGTGGATTTGGAACAGGAAAGACGATGACTCAGCATCAGGTTGCAAAGTGGTCTGATGCCGATATTATTGTTTATATTGGATGTGGTGAGCGTGGAAACGAGATGACTCAGGTTCTTGAGGAGTTTTCAGAGCTTATTGATCCAAAGAGCGGCAATCCACTTATGGATCGAACTGTTTTGATTGCAAATACATCCAACATGCCGGTTGCAGCGCGTGAGGCAAGTATCTACACTGGACTGACACTGGCTGAGTATTACAGAGATATGGGTTACCATGTAGCCATCATGGCAGACTCTACATCACGTTGGGCAGAGGCTCTTAGAGAGTTGTCAGGACGTTTGGAGGAGATGCCGGCCGAGGAAGGTTTCCCAGCTTACTTAGCATCAAAGCTATCTGCATTCTATGAGCGTGCCGGCATGATGCACAATTTAAATGGAAGTGTCGGAAGTGTTACTATTATCGGCGCTGTTTCCCCGCAGGGAAGCGATTTCTCAGAGCCTGTTACACAGAACACAAAGCGTTTTGTGCGCTGCTTCTGGGGACTGGACAAATCTCTTGCTTATGCAAGACATTTCCCGGCTATCCATTGGCTGACATCCTACAGTGAGTATGTACAGGATCTGGCACCATGGTATAATGCAAAAGCAGGAAAGGATTTCATTGCAAACAGAAATCGCCTGATGGCAATCTTAAATCAGGAAAGTGCATTGATGGAAATCGTAAAGCTGATCGGTTCTGATGTACTTCCTGATGATCAGAAGCTGACGCTGGAGATCGCAAGAGTTGTTCGTCTGGGATATCTGCAGCAGAATGCATTCCACAAGGATGATACATGCGTGCCGATTGAAAAGCAGGCAGCGCAGATGCGTGTCATTCTCTACTTATACGACCGTGCTAGATCACTAGTAACGATGGGTCATCCGATGAGCGTCTTAAAGCAGAGCAACATCTTTGACCGTGTCATCAATATCAAGTATGATGTGCCGAATGATCGTCTTGATATGTTTGATCAGTATATGAAGGATATTGATACATTCTACGATGAAGTCATCGAGAAAAATGCGTAAGGAGGAGCCGTTATGGCTATTGAATATTTAGGTTTAAGTCAGATCAACGGTTCTCTGATTGCCATTGAGGGCATGAAGGATGCCGCATATGATGAAGTTGTTGAAATTGTAGTAGATGGAAAGCAAAAAAAGCTTGGCCGTATCGTTGCCTGCTATGAGGATAAGGCGATGATTCAGGTATTCGAGGGTTCTGAGAATATGTCTTTGACTAACACTCATACCCGCCTGACTGGTCATCCAATGGAGTTAGCGCTTTCACCAGATATTTTGGGTCGTACCTTTGATGGTATCGGCCGTCCAATTGATGGACTGGGTCCTGTCAACGCCGAAATTAAGCGTGATGTAAACGGACTGCCGTTAAACCCGGTAACGAGAGAGTATCCGCGTAACTATATTCGTACCGGTATCTCTGCGATTGACGGACTGACCACGCTGATTCGTGGACAGAAGCTGCCGATCTTCTCTGGAAATGGTATGCCGCATGATAAGCTGGCAGCACAGATTGTAAAGCAGGCATCACTTGGTGATAATTCCGATGAAAAGTTTGCTATCGTATTTGCTGCTATGGGTGTTAAGTATGATGTTGCTGAGTTCTTCCGCAAAACATTTGAGGAGAGCGGCGTAAGTGAACATGTTACTATGTTTGTAAACTTAGCAAATGATCCTGTTGTAGAGCGTCTGATCACACCTCGTATGGCGCTGACAGCAGCAGAGTATCTGGCTTTTGAGCAGCATATGCATATCCTTGTTATTTTAACAGATATGACTTCCTTTGCAGAGGCTCTTCGTGAGGTTTCCTCTTCAAAGGGCGAGATTCCTTCTCGTAAAGGTTATCCGGGTTATCTGTATTCTGAGCTTGCTACTATCTATGAGCGTGCTGGTATTGTGCGCGGAATCAATGGTTCAGTTACACAGATTCCGATTCTGACTATGCCAAACGATGATATTACCCACCCAATCCCAGACTTGACAGGTTATATCACAGAGGGTCAGATTGTTCTTGACAGAAGCCTTTTTGGAAACAATATTTACCCGCCGATCAGCGTATTGCCGTCTCTGTCACGTTTGATGAAGGATGGTATCGGTGAGGGCTATACAAGAGCAGATCACCAGTCTGTTGCAAACCAGCTGTTCTCCTGTTATGCAAAGGTAGGAGATGCCAGAAATTTAGCAAGTGTTATCGGTGAGGATGAGCTTTCTGATCTTGACAAGAAGTATCTGGAATTTGGTAAGGCATTTGAGGGTCATTTTGTAGGACAGGGTGATCAGGAAAACAGAAGCATCATTGATACGCTTGAAATTGGCTGGGATCTGCTTCGTATGCTGCCGAGAGAAGAACTCGACCGTATTGACACCAAGATTCTTGATGTTTATTACGATAAAAAGGATGCAGATACAGACAGTGACAAGAAGCAGGCATAAGCTGTAGAGAGGAAGGCGCTATGAATATTAATATGTTCCCTACAAAGGGAAATCTGATCGCAGCCAAGAACTCGTTAGCGCTTGCCAGACAGGGTTATGACCTGATGGACAAAAAGAGAAACATCCTGGTGCGAGAAATGATGGATCTTGTGGATCAGGCGTCCACCATTCAGACTGAAATTGATACGACTTTCCGTGCAGCATATGAAGCGCTGCAGCAGGCCAATATCGAGATGGGTATTCATATGGTGCAGGACATCGCGAAGACAGTTCCAGTGGAAAACACTGTAAAGATCAAGACGCGAAGCATCATGGGTACTGAAATTCCGCTTGTGGAGTATGATAAAGAGGCTAGCGAAGGAACGCCGAATTATGCGTTCTACAGCACCAGAGTCAGCCTGGATGAGGCGCAAATGGCATTCAATCGTGTTAAAGAGCTAACCATTAAGCTTTCCACGATAGAGACGTCAGCGATCCGTCTGGCAACAAACATTAAAAAGACGCAGAAACGTGCAAATGCGTTAAAGAATATCACGATTCCGACCTACGAAGCAATTGTAAAGAATATTACCAATGCGCTTGAAGAGAAGGAGCGTGAGGAGTTCACGAGACTAAAGGTAATTAAAGAGAGAATATCTTAAATTAAAACCCCGGCAGTGTTTGACTGCCGGGGTTTTTTTTCGGGACAGGTACGCTGGCTCTTTTACTGTCCCGGGTGGCTTTCAGGTGATTGACAAAACAAATTCTATATGCTACTATAACACAGTGCTAATACATTAGCATAGTAAAGTAGCTGCAGCGTTCTGCGGCCAAGAAAAGGAGATTATTATTATGAGAAAAATCGTGGCAGCAGCACTTGCTGTAGGAATGGCAGCAATGACAGTAACAGGATGTTCTAGTTCAAAGAGTGAGTCAAAGGAGACGACAAAGGCAACTGCTGAGGCATCAAAGGAAACTCAAAAAGAAACAGAAAAAGAGACACAGAAGGATACTGAGGCTATATCTACAGAAGAAAAGACTAAGGAAGCATCTTCTAAGGCAGACGAAGCAGATACAGAAAAGGCAAAATCAGATGAGGCAGAGAGCGAATCCACCTCTGATCAGAAGACCTTTACAGTAGGATTTGATGCAGAGTTTCCACCGTATGGATATCGCGATGAGAGCGGAGAGTATGTTGGTTTTGATCTTGATTTAGCGGCAGAGGTTTGTGACAGACAGGGCTGGGAGTTAGTAAAGCAGCCAATTGACTGGGATTCTAAGGATATGGAGCTGTCCACTGGTGCAATTGATTGTATCTGGAATGGATTCACAATGAATAGCCGTGAGGATGATTACACATGGTCTGATCCATATATTGATAACAGTCAGGTATTTGTTGTTGCAGCAGATTCAGGAATTGAAAATAAATCAGATTTAGCAGGAAAGGTAGTGGCCGTTCAGAAGGATTCTTCCGCACTGGCAGCACTTAATGACGAAGAAAATAAGGACAATATTGCGCTGAGAGATTCATTCTCACAGCTTATTGAGTATGCTGATTATAATACAGCATTTATGGATCTTGAGCAGGGAGCAGTTGAGGCTGTTGCTATTGATATCGGTGTTGCACAGTATCAGATTGATAAAAGAGAAGAGGGCGCTTATGTAATGCTTGCAGGTGATGACAACAAGTTAGCATCTGAGCAGTATGCAGTTGGCTTCAAAAAAGGAAATGAAGAGCTTCGCGATACAGTTCAGGATACACTTGATGAGATGGTAAAGGATGGAACCTTTGCAGAGATTGCAGAAAAGTGGGGACTTACAGACAGTGTTTGCCTCGGAAAATAATACATAAGCTGGAAAGGCAACGACTATGGATATAATGGCAATGACAGCACAGCTTGCGGAAGGCTTTCTTGTGACTGTCCAAATATTTGTGCTTACGCTTTTATTTTCTCTGCCGCTTGGCATGTTGGTGGCATTTGGGCGCATGTCCAGATGCAAAATAATAAAGCTGATTGCAAAGCTTTACATCTCTGTTATGAGAGGAACACCGTTGATGCTGCAGATTATCGTAGTATATTTTGCACCATATTATATGTTTCGTATGAAGATGGGACCTGGCTACCGTTTTCCGGCAGTTATAATCGCGTTTGTTATCAATTATGCAGCATATTTTGCAGAAATTTATCGTTCTGGTATAGAATCCATTCCAAATGGACAGTACGAGGCAGCACAGGTGCTTGGTTACAACAAAGCGCAGACTTTCATTCGCATTATTCTGCCGCAGGTAATTAAGCGAGTGCTTCCATCCATCACAAATGAGACTATTACACTTGTTAAGGATACATCGCTTGCATTTACGATTTCAATTGCAGAGATGTTCACTGTCGCCAAGCAAATTGGTGCAGCACAGACAAGCGTAATGCCGCTTTTGGCAGCAGGTATTTTCTATTATGTATTTAACCTGATTGTGGCAACAGTGATGGAGTATATCGAAAAACGGCTTTCGTATTATAGGTAGGTAAAAATATGGCAGTTCAAAATAATAAAGCGGAAGGCACAGTCCTTCTGGAGATGAAGCATGTAAAAAAGAGCTTTGACAAAAGTGGTGTTTTAAAAGATATTTCTCTGAAAGTGAGAGAAGGTCAGGTGGTTTCCATTATAGGACCGTCCGGTTCTGGAAAGTCTACATTGCTTCGCTGTGCAACGCTTCTTGAAAAGATGGATGCAGGAGAGCTGATTTATCTTGGCGAAAAGGCAGCGTGGGAGCAGGATGATAAAAAAGGGCAAAAGCGCTGTGTCTACGCGCCAAAGGATAAGCTTAAGCAGATTCGATCTTATTTCGGTCTTGTTTTCCAAAGCTTTAATCTTTTTCCGCATTATTCTGTTATGAAAAACATCATCGATGCGCCTGTATGTGTGAATCATGTGAGTAAAAATGAAGCAAAAGAGCGGGCCAAAAAGCTTCTTGAGCAGCTAGGGCTTTCTGATAAGAAAGTGCCTATCCATGCCAGCTTTCCGGCGGTCAGCAGCAGCGAGTTTCAATAGCACGAGCACTTGCATTGCAGCCAAAGATTCTTTTCTTTGATGAACCAACTTCTGCGCTAGACCCAGAGCTTACAGCAGAGGTGTTAAAGGTCATCCGCCAGTTAGCTCAAAATCATATGACAATGATTATTGTCACACATGAGATGCAGTTTGCAAAAGAAGTTTCCGATCACATCGTCTTTATGGAACAGGGAGTGATCGTGGAAGAAGGAACGCCAGATGAACTGTTTTCATCTGAAAATGCCCGCGTAAGAGAGTTTATCGGAAAGGTTAGTGCTTAATTTTAAAGTAAAGTCTGAAGGTGAATGGATTTCATAATCTTTTTTATTGACAAGCTCACGTTTAAGGAGTACAATAGTTTATTGTATAAGATGGACTAATTTTGTGATCATGGCGTGGGACTGCGGTTTGAAATGGCGGTGAAACGACTGTGAGAACGAGAAATATACAGGAAGAGATGAGGACGCCATGGAGCCAAAAAACAATATAATCTGGCCAAGCTTTAACAGACAATTTGATACAGCAGTGTCCGGCGATAATACCGTGCGCAAGGCAGTTCCTTATCTGGATCGCTACCAGCAGGAACAGCTTGAGCGTCAGCAGGAGCGTCAGAAACGCTGGGAAAAACAGATTCACAAACGTGCAGTACAGAAGGAATTTGAAGAGCGCAGAAGAAGAGCAAATGCACTGACCTTTGCTGAGGCATCAGTAGTCGGTGTTTTGTGTGCTGTGCTTTTATTTGCATGTATTTTTTACGTAGGTCAGCAGGCAAAGTTAAACCAAAGCAATACAAAGCTTGCGTCATTGCAAAAAACATATGCTTCCCTTGTTGAGGACAATAACGCTAAAAGCAGTGAAATTGAAGGGTCAGTTGATTATGAGCGTATTTACGATTATGCAGTCAACGAGCTGGGCATGATGTATCCGGAAAAGGGACAGACTGTTACATATAAGAGAAATCCAGGCAGTTATGTAAAGCAGGGCGAAGAGATTCCGAGCAATTAAGAATGAATAATGCTTTGATTGGCATATTTAAGAAAAACCTCCATAAATATGAGATAGATATCATATTTATGGAGGCTTTTTATGTCTGCTGCTAATTTAATAATGAACAACAAAAGAAATCAATATCGAAATCAGTATCGAAATATGTATCACTTGATTTGCCGAGTCATTAGTATCTGTTTGTGTGCCCTTTTTTGCCTGTCTTTTGGCTGTACATCAAAAAAGGAAGAACGTCTGCAGGAGATTGATTTTACAGTAGTGGATGATGATGAGATTCCAGAAGAATTAAAGACAATCATTGATCAGAAAAAAACAGGAGAGTTCAAACTGACATATGCCGATCAGGATGAACTCTACATAGTGGTTGGTTATGGAAAACAGCTGACCGGCGGCTACAGCATTCAGTTTCCAGACGTATATCTGACAAAAGAGAATATTGTTGTAACAAGTGTATTGCTTGGTCCGGAAGGAGAAGAACCTGCGAATATCAGTTATCCATACGCGGTCATTAAAATCGAATATAGGCCAGAGCCAGTACTGTTCCAGTGAATTACTTTTCTGTTCCATAGTCTTTCATCAAATCCGTCAGGTAATTTTTGATCTCAATGAATTTAGGAATATAAATAAAGAAGTAACCAACACTCATTCCTGACAGGAAAATACAGAGCCAATAGGTCCAGTGGGAAATCTGAGTCAAAAGAATACATAAAAGACCTACGACCCACACGATGATCATACCCTGTTTTAAAGAAAGGTATGGACGGCGGTTTGTCACTTTCTTTTTCAAATACATCATGTAGACTGCACCGAGCGCGATGCCGGCAGCTGCAAGTAAAATGGTGATCCATGGGGAAAGCAGTTCTGGACGCTTAATCATCTTTACAAGTAAGAGGCTGATATAGAAGCCTGTGCCCAAGCCGTAGATAAGCCACGGAAAAATGTTGTTGCGAAAAGGAGAATCCTTTTTCATGCTGAATTTCATATCATTGCCTTTCTGCGAATATTATTTTTAATTAAAATGATACCGTGCCTATGTATAAAAGTCAATAAGTGCTGCAAACAGGAAATCATTAAATTTTTGTAACTATCCAGTTGAAATCTGTCGGCGAAGATGATATACTTACAGAAGATTGTGAAAAAATAATCACACAAGCAATTAAAGGAGGTACTTCAATGTTAGTAACAGCTGAAGAGATGCTTAAGAAAGCAAAGGCCGGCAAGTATGCAGTAGGCCAGTTCAATATCAATAACCTGGAGTGGACCAAGGCAATCCTTGCAACCGCACAGGAACTGCAGAGCCCGGTTATCCTTGGTGTTTCCGAGGGTGCTGGTAAGTATATGACCGGTTTCGGTACAGTAGCAGCTATGGTAAAGGCTATGATTGAGGAAATGAACATCACTGTTCCGGTTGCTCTGCATCTGGATCATGGAACTTATGAAGGATGCTACAAGTGCATCAAGGCTGGTTTCTCCTCCATCATGTTTGATGGTTCTCATCTGCCGATCGAAGAGAATATCGAGAAGACCAAGGAGCTTGTTGCTGTATGCAAGGGCATGGGAATGTCTCTTGAGGCAGAAGTTGGTTCTATCGGCGGCGAGGAAGATGGCGTTGTAGGTATGGGCGAGTGTGCAGATCCAGAAGAGTGCAAGAAGATTGCTGATCTTGGTGTAACCATGCTGGCAGCAGGTATCGGAAACATTCACGGTGTATATCCGGCTAACTGGAAGGGATTAAGCTTTGAGACACTGGCAGCAGTAAGCGAGAAGGTTGGCGATATGCCGCTTGTTCTTCACGGTGGTACAGGTATCCCGGCTGACATGATTAAGAAGGCAATCTCTCTGGGTGTTTCCAAGATCAATGTAAACACAGAGTGCCAGTTGTCCTTCGCAGCAGCTACTCGTGAGTATATCGAGGCTGGCAAGGATCAGAAGGGTAAGGGCTTTGACCCAAGAAAGCTGTTAGCACCAGGTGCTGAGGCAATCAAGGCTACCGTTAAGGAAAAGATGGAGCTGTTCGGTTCTGTAGGTAAGGCTTGAAACAAATAAGACAATTATCGTTCAGGTTTAGCGTGAAAAAGAGGAATATTTCACAAAAGTGAAACGATTCTGGAAAAACACTTGCTTTTCTGAATGAAAAGGTGTATTTTATTGTCATCAGTGATTGAAACAGACAATCACGACCTGACTGGAACAAGGGCGTTCTTATCTTAGTTGATAAGGGCGCTCTTTCTTTTGCTTTATCATAGTAAAGTGGTCGATAATATATCAGTTCAGTCAGGTGGCTCTGCAGAATAGCTTAACAGAAGAAAAGGCAGCAGACAGAGCGTTATATCAGTATAGAATGAGAGGGTTGAAAACATGAGCGGCAGAATTACAGAGTTATTTAACAACAATGTTTTTACAGATGCTGAGATGAAGGCTCGTCTTCCGAAGAAGGTTTATAATGAAGTGAAGGCGTGCAAGCTGGATAAGGGATCTGCAGACATCGTTGCACAGGCAGTAAGAGACTGGGCAATTGAAAAAGGTGCAACACATTTTACACATGTATTTGAACCACTGACAATGCTTACTGCAGAGAAGCATGACTCCTTCGTTTCGCTTCCAGATGAAGATGGTAAGGTCATGATGGATTTTACCGGAAAAGAATTGTGTGAGTCCGAGCCAGATGGTTCATCCTTCCCGTCAGGTGGTATTCGTGATACCTCCCGCGCAAGATCTTATACTTCATGGGATATGACTTCACCGATTTACGTAAAGGAGGATGCAATTGGAACCATTCTTTGTATCCCGGCAGCATTCTGCTCATACACAGGTGAAGCACTTGATGCAAAGACACCGCTTCTTCGTTCTATGGACGCAGTAAGTGAGCAGGGTGTAAGACTTCTTCGTCTGTTAGGAAACACTACATCTACAAAGTTGACTGCAGGTGTTGGACCTGAGCAGGAGTATTTCATTGTAGACAGAGATAAATATTTACAGAGAGATGACCTTGTATTTACAGGTCGTACACTGTTTGGCGCACCGGCTCCAAAGGGACAGGAGCTCGATGATCAGTACTTCGGTGTAATTCCGGAGCGTGTCGGTTCCTTTATGAAGGAATTAAACGAAGAGCTGTGGAGATTTGGTATCACTGCAAAGACACAGCATAACGAGGTTGCGCCAGGACAGCATGAGGTTGCTCCGATTTTCTCTGTGACAAACGTTGCAGCAGACAGCAACCTGCTTTTAATGGATACCTTAAAGAAGGTTGCAACACGTCACGGTCTTGTATGTTTGCTTCATGAGAAGCCATTTGCAGGCGTAAATGGTTCTGGTAAGCACAACAACTGGTCTCTTTCCACAGATGATGGTATTAATCTGTTTAAGCCAAGCAAGAAGCCAGAGACTGATACTCGCTTCCAGTTAGTTGTTGGCTGCGTTATGAAGGCAGTGAAAAAGCATGCACTTCTTCTTCGTACCGCTGCTTCTAACCCAGGAAATGATCATCGTCTTGGTGCAAATGAGGCACCGCCAGCAATTATTTCTATCTTCTTAGGTGATCAGATTGGTGGTGTAGTTGATCAGATCATCGAAAAGGGATATGCAGATTCATCTATTCCAGCTGGAATGCTTGATCTTGGTGTAAAGGAGTGCCCGGCTGTTGATAAGGATCCGACCGACCGTAACCGTACATCACCATTTGCATTTACCGGAAACCGTTTTGAGTTTAGAATGGTTGCTTCATCCTGCAACGTTGCAGAGCCAAACATTGTATTAAATGCAATGATGGCAGAAGCATTCTCTGATGCAGCAGATGCAATTGAGGCAAAGCTTAGAGAAGGTAAGCACACAGATGTTGCTGTTCGCGAAGTGACTGCAGAGTTTATCCGTGAGAACAAAGATATCTACTTTAACGGAAACGGATATACTGACGAGTGGGTTGCAGAGGCCGAAAGACGTGGTCTTCCAAATGTAAAGACATGGGTTGACTCCATCAAGTCTGTTACAGAGCCAACTACAGTAGAGATGTATGAGAAGTTCCACATCTTAACAAAGAGAGAGCTTGAGGCTCGTGCAGAAGTCTTCTATGAGACATACAGCAAGACTTTAAATATTGAAGCAGGTACAATGATTGATATGGTAACAAAGAAGATCATTCCGGCTGTTATCAAGTATGAGAACAATCTGGCTGCATCTGTAAATACTATTAAGTCTGCATACGCAGCAGCAAACATCTCCACTCAGGAGGGTATGCTTCATGAGATTGCAGAGCTTCTTGGTGAAACATATCAGGCATTAAAGAAGTTAAGTGATGTTCACGCAAAGGCTGTTGCTATGGAAGGAAAAGAGCAGGCATTCTATTATAAGGATGTTGTAAAGGAAGCAATGGATGAGCTGCGTGCACCAGTTGATAAGCTTGAGGTATTAGTAGAGCGCAAGGTATGGCCGATGCCAACATATGGCGATCTTCTGTTTGAAATCTAAAAACAAAAGTGATTGTAAATGTGCTTCTGAATACTTAATAAAATATAAAAGAATGCATAGCTGTCCGAAAATTCTTCGGACAGCTATCTTTTTTACTTGACAATCAATAGTAGATAAAGGTAGAATAAGTATATATGTGTACAGAAAGGCGTGGTTATTTCTATGGGGATAACGAATATTTTATTATTGGTATTAGGATATGTTCTACTGTTATTTAGTACAAAGCTAGTCAATGGAGGCGGAATTTCTATTATGAGAAAAGGACCGACATCCGATGCGCAGGAGCGAATTTTTTCCTGGTTTGCACTTAGCTTGATGCCATTTTTAAGCATAGCAATCTCTGGTGGTATATTAGGTCTTGGAAATATGGTATTTACAGCAGCACTGACAGCTGGTGTATTGCAGCTTCTTTTGATTTATGGAATGCTTGGAATCACTGGAACGTACCGTCTCGCAGGCAATGCACTTCGCGATCTTGTGCTTCTTCTTGTTTGCGTTGTGATTCTGATTGTTTGTACTAACTACACCTGGAGTAAAGGTCATCCAGCAAGCACGATCTCTAGGGGAATGGGTCTTTTTCTTTGTGTTCTTGCAGTAGCGTTTACTGTGTGGATGCTTCCTTATTTTATGGGAAAAAACCGTAAGCTTCAGCGCCGTCCTGATACGGATTTTGTTCCGGCAATTGTGTTTACGCTTGTGGGACTTGCACTGGCAGGTCTTGGCGGTGTTCTTCTTATGAATAATACGGCAGCGCTTACCCATGCGCTGAACATAGAGCAGGGTGTGCTTGGTGTTGCTGTGATCGGCGTAGGCCTTGTACTTCCAGAGTATGTGCGTGTAGCAAGAAAGTACTGGATGAACACACAAAAACCAGTATCAATGCATTTGACACTTGCTACTGGAAATCTTGGATTATTGCTTATGATAGGTCTTAGTGCAGTAATTTCACCTATTATTGTTACATTTGCAGGTGCGTACCTGCTGCTTGCATGTGTGGTGGCGATTATCGTATTTGGTATTTTGTTCTACGTAGGCGATGAAGTTGGAAAAATTAAGGCGATCTTGTTTTTAGCTGGTTTTGCTCTTGTTTTTGTGCTTCTTATGAAGTTTAGCCTGCATTAAGCAACAAATTAGGAGAAAGAGAGGGAGAAGTTATGCTGTTTTCGGATATTACGGATTGTGAAATGCTAGTTTATCGATGCATTCAGGAAGCTGATAAGGAAATTGGCCTGGTTGGCATCATGGATGAACTTGAAAAGAAATACCAGAAGGACTGGAAACGTTCAACGGTATGTACATTTATTGCACATTTGATTGAAAAAGGTTATGTAAATGGAAGAAGAGAAGGACGTGTGTTCTACTATTCTTCAGCAATCAATGATAAGAAGTTTTTGGAAGCACAGGTAAAGCAATTCATGAATTTCTGGTTTGACGGATCTCTCGAAGAACTGGTGCAGTATGCATGCTTGGCTAAAGGAATTTCAAAGAAGAATGCAGCTGAGGTTGTAGCTGCGATAAAGGAGCTTGAAAAGAAGTAAGAAGATGCTGCAGAGTTCCCTGCGGCATCTTTCTCATTTATTGAGGTGAAAGGATCTGAAGAATTATGGAAAACCAGAATACACCATTGTGGGATGCCTCGCTTGACATCAATGAACGGTTAGACTGGCTGCTTGAGGCACTGAATCTGGATGAAAAATGCAGGATGTTCTCGACGCTTACACCAGAAGTGGCGCGTCTTGGAATCCGAAGTACTTATCTGGGTGAAGAAGCTGCTCATGGTGTGGAAGCAAAGCATGATCGAAGCGTAAACTGGGGAGCACCGAAGCCGACAACGACATTTCCACAGCCGTTTGGTATGAGTCAGACTTGGGATACTAAGCTTATGGAAAAAATGGGGGCAGCCGTTGGAGATGAGGCACGAATCCTCTATTATCGAGAGGGTGAACATGGCGGTCTATGTCGTTGGGCACCGATGGCGGAGCCAGAGCGTGATCCCCGTTTTGGAAGGACAGAAGAAGGATTTGGCGAAGATCCCCATTTGGGTGGTCAAATGGCATCTGCTTATATAAAGGGGATGCGTGGTGATAATCCTAACTATATAAAAACAGCAGCTACGCTTAAATATTTTACCGGTTATAATTCAGAAGATCGGCCACTTCGTGTATCAATTGATCCGCGCAGCTTTTATGAATATTATTTGGAGCCGTATCGCAGGTGCATCATAGAAGGCGGTGCGGAAGGCGTTATGACAGCAAGTAATGCAATTAATGGCACACCAGCACTTTTTGGCGATCATTTACAGGAGGTACTTCGTAAAGAGTGGCGTTTTAGCGGTCATATCGTTGGAAATGAATGTTCGCTAGAAGAACTGTGTCAGGATGAGCGTTTTTCTGACAGGGAAAAGACAGCAGCGCTTGCAATAAAGGCAGGCGTGGATTGTTTTGCTGATGAGCCTGAGTTTGTGGAAGCAGCGGTGCGCGGTGCTTACGACAGAAATCTTCTTTCAATGCAGGACATTAATCAGGCGGTGCGCCGCAGCTTTGCGACAAGGATTCGTCTTGGTATGTTTAATAAAAAAGAAGATGATCCATTTGCAAATCCAGATGAATCACTTTTAGGCGGCAGTGATCATGCTGCTTTGTCACGTCAGGCTGGACGAGAGGCAATTGTACTTTTGAAAAATGAAGAACAGATATTGCCTATTTCTCCAAAAGAAAAAGAAAAAATTGCAGTGATAGGACCATTGGCAAATGAATGGTTTAAGGATTGGAATGGAGGTATCCCGCCATATCGTATTTCACCGTATGAAGGAATAAGAGATGCATTTGGTGAAGATTGTGTGACTTACACAGATGGAAAAAAGCGTCTTTGTCTTCGTTGTGGAGAGAGGTTTGTCTGTCTGACGCAAGAAGGACGACTGGCGCTGGGTTCGCGCTCAGAGGCTGAGGAATTTGTTATAACTGACTGGGGACAGGGAAAAATGAATCTGCAGGCGGCATCGACAGGATGCTATCTGACAAGCGTAGATGAGAATGGAAAGTTATTTGCAAACCGCAGTGAGGCATTTGGGCGTCATGTAAAAGAATGCTTTTGTGTGGAGATGCTGTCAGATGGACGTTTTCGCCTGACAACATGGCGTGGACGTGATGTGTATTGGGACAGCGAGGGTATGCTTCGTGCAGCAACAGATGAGCAGGTTGGCATTGGCTGGCCAGGAGAAAATCGTGCATTATTTGGAATTGAGCAGACTTGGGATGGTACGGCTCGTGCAGTGACTTTAGCATCAGAGGCTGATAAAGTAGTTATTGTACTTGGAACAAATCCAGTGATCAATGGTCAGATAGGACAGGACAGGGAGAAGTATGGACTTCCAAGTGCTCAGATAGCATTGTTTGAAGCTGTGAAAAAGGTGAATGAGCAGGTGATCGTTGTTGTTGTAAGCAACTATCCGCATGATCTGATGCCGTTACAGGAAGCAAAAGCCATTCTCTTTACGCCGTCTGGCTGTCAGGAACTGGGAAGAGCTATTGCAGATGTTATGTCTGGCTCATATAATCCGTCAGGAAGACTGAATATGACATGGTATTCATCATTTGAAGATCTTCCGGCAAAAAATGAATGTGATATTATTCGCACGCGCCAGACTTATCAATATTATAGAGGCAAAAAACAATATCCGTTTGGATATGGATTGTCCTATACCTCGTTTGTATATGATATTTTCGCAGTGGAGCAGGAAAAGGAGCAGCTTAAGGCTGTGCTTCGTGTGCGAAATACTGGAAATTGTGATGGTGCAAAGGTTATCCAAATTTATGCGGCAAAGGAGGAAGCGTCACTTACACGACCAGATAAAAAGCTTGTCGGTTTTGCATTTGTTATGCTCCATGCAAATGAAGCTAAGGAAGTGACAATTAAAATTCCATTTAGAGAGCTGATGATTTATGATGTGATTACAGAAAGCATGATGCTTTCCGATGGCGGATATCGAATCTGGATAGGAGAGGATGCAGATACACAGGCACAGATAATAGAAAGTGATGGCACTAAGCGTCCAGCGCAGGCTATTGTCTGCCTTGAGGGTGATATTCGTATTCGTCGTGATTTTGCCAATATTACAGGAGCCTGGCTTTATGATGAGTGCAGAAATGTGAGAATCTCAAAACGGGAGGGTGTTCAAGTTGTCTGCATCAGCAATAAGGCGCAGGAAGCGATGATGGAGTACACAATGGGTGATAATGACAGCCTTGGCAGCGAGCTTCATTTGAAGCTTTATGCGATAGAAGGCAGTAAGTTAAAAATCACCATAAATGATAAAGATTCACAGATGTTTGCGCTAAACACGCAGGGCATGATTCAGGAGGTTTGCATAAACCTTTCTGAGGAAATGGCAGTCTGGGGATATGTGGATGAAATCATTACATTGAAGCTTTCTATGAAGGGTGTTATGGGCATTAGTTATTTCTGGTTTGAATAATTACCAATTAAATAATAAGGGAGAATAGATCATGGAAGAAAAGAATACAACTATGGGAACAACTGAAACAATGGAGGATTACAAGGAGGCACTTGAGGCATCCTATCGCAGAATCCGTCCAGGTGATATCGTGACAGGAACAGTTATCGATGTAAATGATCAGGATGTGACAATTGATTTTAATTACTATGCACCAGGCAGAATCCCAGTGACTGAGTTAAGTGATGATCCAACATATCATGTACTGGAAAATGTCGCAGTTGGTGATACACTTACTGCAACAGTTGTAAAGACAGATGATGGTGCCGGAAATATGCTTCTTTCATGTAAGGATGCAGCTGAGGAGTTGGCATGGGATAAACTGCAGGAAGCACAGAAAACAAAGAAGGTTTACCATGTAAAGGTGGCAGGTGCTGTAAATGGCGGATGTGTAGCTTATGTAGAAGGCGTGCGCGGATTCATCCCGGCATCAAAGCTTGCATTAGAATATGTAGAGGAGCCGGCAGATTACTTAAATAAGGAGCTTGATGTTCAGGTAATATCAGTGGATGAGGAAGCAAAGAGAGTAGTTCTGTCTGCAAAGGAGCTTCTTTTGGCGAAAGTTATGGAAGAAAAGAACAAGAAGATCAACAAGTATACAGTTGGCACTGTTATGGAAGGAACAGTTGAACAGTTAAAGGACTACGGTGCATTTGTAAATATTGGTGATGGAATTACAGGACTGGTTCATATTTCGCAGATTAGCGACAGAAGATTAAAGCATCCAAGTCAGGTATTAAAGGAAGGCGATAAGGTTAAGGTAAAGATTATAAAGATCGAGAACAATAAGATTTCCTTAAGTATCCGTGAGGCAGCTGAGCTTACAAGCCGTGAGGTAGAGGAGGAAGGACCAGCTGAGTACGAGGATAACGGTGCAGCAGCAACTGGTCTTGGCGCACTGCTTAAGGGATTTAAGTTAAATTAAGGTCTGATTTAAGAAAGGTGTGATTTTATGGCAGACGAGATGGAACTTTTAAAAGAATGGATAAAGACAAGCAAAAACATTGTATTTTTCGGAGGGGCAGGCGTGTCAACCGAGAGCAATATCCCGGATTTTAGAAGCACAGACGGTCTGTACAATCAGGAATACGCCTATCCGCCTGAAACAATTCTTAGTCACAGCTTTTACAAAAAAAAGCCAGAGGAGTTTTTTAGGTTTTATCGAAACAAAATGCTGTTTCCAAATGCACAGCCAAATGCAGCGCACAAAGCGCTTGCAAGGCTGGAGCAGCAGGGAAAATTAAAGGCAGTGATCACACAAAACATTGATGGTCTGCATCAAAAGGCAGGAAGCAGGGAAGTGCTAGAGCTTCATGGAAGCGTACTTCGAAATTATTGCGAGCACTGCGGTAGATTCTATAGCCTGGAAGATCTTATGGAAAAGAAAGAGTTAGTGCCAAAGTGTAGCTGCGGAGGAATCATTAAACCGGATGTGGTTTTGTATGAGGAAAGTCTAAATCAGAAGACATTGGAGCAATCTGTGCGCTATATTAGTCAGGCTGACATGCTAATTGTAGGCGGAACATCGCTGACAGTATACCCAGCAGCAGGACTGATTGATTATTACCGGGGAAACAAGCTTGTTTTAATCAATATGGCAGCGACAGTGAGGGATGGCATAGCAGATTTGATTATAAAAAGAAAGATAGGAGAGGCACTTTCAGAGGCAGTAGAGTAAGCTTTTACAGGCCTGTCTTAGGAGTATGAAAATGGATTTTGAGGTTGGAGATAGAATTATCATGAAAAAACCGCACCCATGCGGAAGCAAGGAATGGGAAGTTTTGCGTGTTGGAATAGACTTTCGTATTCGCTGCTGTGGATGCGATCACCAGATCATGGTGCCTAGAAAGCTTGTAGAGAAAAACACGAAAAGTATTAAAAAGGTGGAATGAGAGTCCAAGAAAAGTTCACGGAACGCCCATTCACAAAACCGCACTAACGTGTTTTCGTTGCTTCGAAACTTTGTTTTGTTCATTAACGGGCGTTCACTTCGTTCAGCTGATTCGTCCAATCCTCATGCAAGCATGGGATTTGTACGAACACATCTGAACGAGTGAACTTTTTTATAAAAAAGTGCTTGCATTTTCTTTGCAGATATGGTAAAGTTGAAAACTGTGATGTAATATCATATCCTTGCTCTCCAGTAGGTGGAGGGCCAGAGACCAGAAGGAGGTAGAAAACATGAATAAGTACGAGTTAGCAGTTGTATTAAGTGCAAAGCTTGAGGAAGAAGAGAGAGCTGCAGCAATCGAGAAGGTACAGGGCTACATCACCCGTTACAACGGCGTTGTTACCAACGTTGATGATTGGGGTAAGAAGAGACTGGCTTATGAGATTCAGAAGTCTAAAGAGGCTTACTATTACTTCATCCAGTTTGATGGTGATGCAGAGTGTCCAGGTGAAGTTGAGAGACACATCCGCATTATGGAACCGGTTGTCAGATATCTTTGCGTTAAGCAGGAAGCGTAAGCAGGGCGCTTAGGCATCAGGCTTAAGCATTTTAGAAAGGGCATGGTTATTAACTATGAATAAAGTTATTTTAATGGGAAGACTTACCCGAGACCCAGAAGTTCGTTACTCACAGGGAGAACGCCAGATGGCTATTGCAAGATATACACTGGCTGTAGATCGCAGAGGACGCGCAAATACATCCAATGGTGAGCAGACAGCTGACTTTATTCAGTGTGTAGCATTTGACCGTTCAGCAGAGTTCGCTGAGAAATATTTTCATCAGGGAACAAAGCTAGTGGTTACCGGACGCATTCAGACCGGCAGCTATACCAATAAGGATGGCCAGAAAGTTTATACGACAGATGTGATTGTTGAGGATCAGGAGTTTGCAGAGAGCAAGTCAGCAAGTGCAGGTTCAGACAATGGCGGTTACAGACCGGCAATGTCTCAGTCCAGACCAGAGCCGGCAAGCGCAGTTGCAAGCGGATTTATGAACATCCCAGACGGCGTAGAAGACGAAGGACTTCCATTTAACTAATGATGTCAAAGACAGACGGAGAAAACGTCCATAATCAAAGCGAAAATCGCTTGATAGATTGAAAATCAAAAAGGAGAGAAGAACATGGCTTACAATAAGGCAGAAAAAACTGATTCCTCCATGAAGAGAAGAGCACCTCGCAGAAGAAAGAAGGTTT
>OGQX01001121.1_pt1 | contig 25951 bp, 18 predicted proteins | sample 1553291 | NCBI WGS metagenome assembly OGQX01 (sample SAMEA2580030, study PRJEB22360) | human gut metagenome | biome: human gut; feature: human-associated habitat; material: faeces | place: Denmark | collected 2008/2010
TCTTCTTTTTTGCTACAATCTTCTATCTATCACTCCATTTTTCGGAAGAACCATATTTTTTCATTTGTCTGTTGATTGGTTATACTATTGTTCAGGTTCTGTTATTTCACTGGAATGATGCGGCTCCGCAGCAGGGCATAGTCAAACTCGAAGAGATACTTGCCGTCAGCGGGCACGGTCATCTTCTTCATGTTGTCACCGCCATTGGACTTGTTAGCCTCGTTCTCATCGCTGCCGTCGAAGCGCCAGTACGGCTCAGGCCACCATCCCCAGATGTGAGCGACACTGATCGTGAAGCTGATCTGCGTGCCTTTGGTAAGCGTCATCTCGCGATAGAGACGGTAAGGATTGTTCTTGTCCTGGTAGAGCACAAAAGCTTTGTTGTTGGGATTCGTTGTCCAGTTGGGCGTACCGGGCAGTCCTTCGCCTGCCAACACGATCTCGTAAGCCTGTGCACCACTGCCATCCTTGAAGTCGATCTTTTGTGAACCGTCGAGGATTCCCAACGAAGCGGTTGTCGGAGTATAGCTCTTCACGTCGTATTCTCCAGTGACCGTATTGAAATCGATCTCGTAGTAGCCTACCTTGCTCAGCTTGATGGGCTGTCCGACATTTGGGTTGCTGGTCAGCAGTCCTGTTGTAGGATCCACGCCAAAGCAAATTGGCTGGAAGTCGGTCTTCTGAGGGATGAAGCGCACACCTGTACCAGCCTTCTGATTGTAGTAGAGGGCACGATACTGATATTTACCCGTATGCTCGATGAGCATCGGCACGCCATAGACATCACTGGTCAGATCGGCAGCGTCATCGACATCGGCCAGATACATCTTGTCAAAGTCAGGCAGATCACTCACTTTGATCGTGCTCGTCGTGGTCGCCGTGTTGTTGAACTTGTCGCCTACCTTTACAGTCATCGTGTAGGTTGCCTCTTTTTGTGGCATCTCATACACCTTATTATATATATAGGTCGTGCCGCTGATGCTGACGCTGTCGTGTACGTTGAGATCGGGGATGCTCACCACGATATAGTTCAGGTTTTTGTTGTCGGCAACAGCCGTGGTGAGGTTGAGCTTAGGATTCTGCAAGAGCACGGTGAGCTCTTTGGAAGGTGCCTGTGTGAATGTCGGAGCTGTGAAGTCACCGTCGGGAGTGACAAGCACGGTTGTTTCTGTCTGATGTCCTCGCACGTCCTCCACCGTCACCTTTACGGGAAACTGATCTCCGTCTTTCCATTCTGAGCCGGCAGTGTAGTGATAGCTCAGATTGTACTCATGCAGCAACGTGTCGGGATAATAAGTCAGGAAGTCGATGGTCTTGTCGAGGTTCATACCTTCGTTTTCCAGGGTGATGCTCTTCAGTCCGTCAGCATCCTTGGCGACGCCCTCAATGGTGAACTGTCGTCCGGGTTCGGTTTGAATGTGATCCGTAGTCAACTGGATGACGGGAGCCTGGTCATCAACAGCAGGATAGTCATCGTCACTGCTGCACGATGTCATAGACACGGTAGCAAGCAATCCGAACAAACCCGCCAATAATGGCCGGAAAAAGTTTTTGTTCTTATTCATATAAGTACGCTTTAGTAAGTTGATTGTTTATGTTATGTATTTATTGCGTTAATGTTGATTACCTTTTGCGATCCTGTAGCAATCCCTTACGAAAGAAAAAGAACTTTAAATATTGAAGATTAGAGCGGATAAATTGTTTGCTGCAAAGTTAGTAAACATAGGCTGAACGTAGGGTACAATTATCGTGCTTTCAATAGATACAAATCGTGCAAAAGGCTATATTTCGGTCAGCAAGCACCATAATATTGCAAAAAAAATCATATCTTTGCATGGTATGATAAAGATCAATAAACATCTCGCTTGGTTGTTGCTGCTTACCTGCTTCGCCGTGTTGCCGGTTCCAGCCAGTGCTGCCATTCTTGCCTCCTCTCAAGACTATGCCGTCAAGCCTTTAGGTATAGACATGGGCCTGTCGAGCAACTACTGTGTTGCCATCGAGCGTGACAAGTGGGGCTATCTGTGGATCGCTACCGAGGAAGGTCTCAACCGCTTCGATGGTTCTCATTTCTATACCTATTATCAATACCTCACTCCCGGTTTCCATGGAGACGCCCTCGGCAGCAATGCGCTGAGTGCTTTGCTTGACGACACATACAGTCCGGTCATGTGGGTTGCCACACAACGCAATGGACTCAATGCCATCAACTATGCCGACTACTCGATCCGGCACTATACCCATCAGGCCAAAGACGAACACAGCATTGGGTCTAACGACCTGACGGGATTGGCACGAGCCAGTGACGGCGGACTTTGGGTATGCACTTATTGGAATGGTGTTGATCACTTCAATACGCATACCGGACAGTTTACCCACTACTGCCGGCGTACGCTTCCCACTCTGCCAAGCGACCAGGTCTGGTGCGCGCACGATGGCGGACACGGTTTCCTCTATGTCGGACATGTCTACAACGGTCTGTCGGTCATAGACACCCACAGCCGACGTGTCACCAACTACAACCATCGCGATGACATTCCATCGTCCATCAGCGGCAATGAGGTTCATTGTCTCTTCCGCGACCGCATGGGGCATCTTTGGATAGGCACAAATCATGGTCTGGATCTCTTTGACCCCATTCGCCAAGCCTTTTTGCACTTTCAAAATGTTCCGCAACTCAAAGGAAAGATTATGGACATCCGTGAGCTCGGCGACAACTGCCTCTGGATCGCTACAGAGTTGCAGGGTATTGTCATCCTGGATATCTCACGTATCTCAGGCAATAGCCCTGGCAGTTCGCTTATGCCCAACGCCGACGCACTGTCTGCCTCGATGATCATCGGGACTATCACAGAAGGAGCTTCCTCATCACAACTTACCGGCAACGGCATCCGCAGTCTCTGTCCCGACGCCTTTGGCAATGTGTGGGTAGGACTCTACGGTTCCGGCATGGATATGATTACACAGGAGTTGCCAGCCTTCACACACATTACCTATTCACCTTTTCCACAGACGGGACAACTCACTAACAAGAATGTCTTCGGCCTGGCTATCGCTTCCGACGGCTCTCTTTGGGCAGGAACGGATGGCAGTGGCGTCAACGTCTTCAACGGCGGGGGACAGCGCATCGCGGACATGCCAGCGACAATGGGAAGCTGCGTACAGACGATCTACTGCGATCATGAAGGTCGGCTATGGACAGGCTCCTACACCGACGGTGGAAAGGTGCGTGAAACCAATGGCACCATCCACGCCATAGAAGGCCTTCCGGCACACGCCGATGTACGCTGCTATTTCGAAGACAATAAACAGCAGATGTGGATCGCAACCTCGTCAGGACTGTACAGAACAGCTAAGGCAACAAGTCGCGTCGAGGCTTACTGGCCCGTCAAAAGCTATCTGCTCAGGGCGGTCTATGTCGATGACAGGGGCTATGTGTGGCTGGGCACCTTTGGCAATGGCTTTTTGATCTGTTCTCCTTCCATGCGCATCCTGCACGAGATGAATGAGACCAACGGCTTCCCTTCCAGCGATATCTATCACATACAGAACGACCATCGTGGACATATATGGATTGCCACCAATCAGGGACTGGTATGTATGTCTTCGGAAAAGAGGCAGATCCAACATGTCTATGGCAGGCGCGACGGCATGGAAAGCAGTTACGCCCGTGCTTCGATGATGGACGCTGACGGCAACCTATGGGTCAGCACCAATAAGGGAATCAGCTGTCTGCGCCACAATACCAGAGCTTTTATCAACTATTCCTGGCGGGACAACTTGCCAAAAGGCAACTTCAACGACGGCAGTGTATGCGCGCGCGCTGACGGTACGCTGTTTTTCGGCAGTACAGATGGCATCGTCTCTTTTCTTCCTCAAAAAGTGCTGACACAACGACGGCCACCGAAAGTCTTCATCACAGGATTGTCGTTGCCCTCAGCCAACAGCATCGGGCAGGACAGCATCGTGTGCGTTATCGGCAAGAAACAGATCACGGTCGATTACCATCACACCACCTTCTCCATTCTGTTCAGTGCTCAAGACTATGCCTTGTCACATACAGTGGAATATGCCTACCAGCTGGAGGGACTGCACAGCCAGTGGGCGCTGCTCGACGACAGCAAGGTCACGCTCCACGATCTGCCTTACGGACACTACAAGCTACTTGTGCGCTGTCGTCTGCGCAATCAGCAATGGTCGGCACCAACAGTGATGGAGCTCACCATGCAACCTCCGTTCTGGCTCTCTTGGTGGGCGAAAACACTCTATGCGCTTATGGTCCTGGCGGTTGTCATCGCCGCCATACGGCTCTATCTGCGTAAAGTCCGTCTCGAATATCTCTACAACTCGGAGAAGCGAGAACACCAGTTGCAACAAAAGATTACGGAAGAACGACTGCAGTTCTTCACCAACATCGCCCACGAACTGCGTACGCCGCTGACGTTGATCCTTGGCCCGCTCGACGACATGGCCCGCCATTCCGACATACCACGTGACGCTAAACACACGCTGGCTGTGGTTTTCCAAAGCGCGCAAAGACTAAAGGCGCTCATCGACAAGCTGCTGGAATTCAGAAAGACGGAAACGGCGAACAGAAAGTTGCAACCGCAATACGGTAATCTTGTGGACTGTGTACGCGATGTCTGTCTGAAATATGAGGAGTTGAACCGCAATCCCAATGTTGTTATCACTACGATGGCGTCGCAGCCGGAAATCATGATGAACTTCGATAAAGATGTGGTGACGATCATCTTGGACAATCTTATCTCCAACGCGGTAAAATACACGGATCGTGGCCATATCACCATTGCGGCTAGCAGTGAGGATGGCGATGGTCAGTGTCGGGCCGTGCTGACCGTATCGGATACCGGTCGTGGCATCTCGTCGGAAGCCTTGCCTCATATCTTTGACCGCTTCTATCAAGAGCAAGGACCGCATCAGGCATCAGGTACGGGCATAGGACTGGCATTGGTGAAAAACCTCGTCGGCCTGCACCACGGCACGATTACCGTAGAGAGTAAACCGGGAAAAGGAAGTGTTTTCAGAGTAGAAATCTATGGGGAAAACACCGGCGCGCCTGTCTCAGACTCGTCACTTGACAGCGGTGACGTGGCTGCCGAAGCAACAACACACCGACAGCAGCAATCAACGCTTTCCGAAAGTGCGGGGCAAGCTCCCCTTCTCTCAGGAGAAACGAAAGAGGGCGCCGCCAAAGAGAGACTGCTCCTCGTTGTCGAAGACGACCAAGACATCAGAGAGTTCATCGCTTCGGCATTCTCAGGTTCTTTCGACGTCAGACAGGTCAAAGACGGCGAAGAGGGATGGAAGATTGCCCAAGAGACAGCCCCCGACATCATCATCAGCGACATTATGATGCCCAAGATGGACGGCAACGCGCTGTGCCGGAAACTCAAAAGCGATGTGCGCACCTCCCACATCCCCGTCATCCTGCTGACCGCAAAGGACACCGATGCCGACAAGACCGAGGGCTACAATGCCGGAGCAGACTCTTATCTCACCAAGCCTTTCACGGCCAGTCTGCTCCGTGCGCGCGTTGACAACCTGCTCAGACAGCGGCAACAGCTCAACGACAGCATCGATCACGCTGAGGCGGACTTCAGCTTGAAGCGCAAGCAACTGCAAGCCTCGTTGCAGGATATCGACCGGCAGTTCTTCCATCAACTTGATCATCTCATCGAGGAGCGTATCTCGGGGGATGTCGATGTCAGCTATCTGGCAGAGGAGTTGCACGTCAGTGTCAGCACGCTCTATCGCAAGATGAAGGCGCTCACAGGCATCTCTACCAATGAGTACATCCGCAAGTACAAGATGCAATACGCCGAGCATCTGCTCCTCACGGGCCGCTACTCCATCAGTGAGGTCAGCTTCATGGTGGGCATGAGCAGTCCTTCCTACTTTCGGCGCTGCTTCAAGGATGCCTACGGCATGATACCCTCGGAATATATCCAAAAGATGAAAAGGAGTGTATAGGACATTACGTCAACCAGTCTTACCCTCTATTTTAGTTTCGGTTTCAGCTCGTCCGGTGAGTCTTTGGTGTACATGTTCACGGGCGGAGCCGTCTTTGTAAAGAGGTCGGTGATGACCGTGACGGGAAGCGTCAGGGCAGGCTGGAAGCTGTCACTCTCCATATAGTCGATGAGAGCCTTGCGCATCTGTCGGACCACCAGACGGCGGTCGAGGTGGCTGCTGATGTCCATTGTGGTCATCAGCAATTTACCGTTGAGCACGTTGGCCTCTATCATCATGCCGAGCTTGCGGCTCACATGCCACGTATCGATAGGCTGTATGGGCGACTGATAGTCACGAGGCAGTGCTGCGAGGTTCATCACCTGAGCATTGTTGACCAGCTCCCACCAGTTGAGATTGCTCCAGTCGTCGGTGGGAAACTCACGGAACAACGGGTGCTGCGAATCAATGGCTAAGCCCGTGGTATGCGGCGGCCGCATCTTAAACCAACTCGTATTCCAGAAGACGGGCAGGTAGGTCTGCTTCACATCGTTGCCATAGCGTACCTTGCCGGCCGCCGTGATGAAACTACAGTCTTGAAAATCTGCGATACGCCTCTTCCCTACTCTATACCTTTCTGGCTTCACTCTGCTATCTGAAACAGTTCAGACACTATAATGCTCAGCAAGAACGCATCGACACCACGGACATCGTCACCATGACGGTAAGGTATATGAAAGAGAATTACTTCAACCGGCTCAAAGTGAATCGTGCCTGCCAACTCTTATGGACCACTGATCTCAAAATCAATCAGATCTGCACGATGGTAGGCATCGATGACAGCTATTATTTTTCGCGGGTGTTTACCATGATTGTTGGCGTCTCGCCTAAGAAATATCGGCAAACAATCGCAGAGAAAAATTTTGATTCCACAAGTGAATAGACTTTGTGTCCGGCTCCTCTCCCCCCTCGCTTTTCCTAACTTCGCCGTTTCTTGATCCTTGCTCGACCTTAAAGGTTGATCCTTTCCCTAAACTTCAGGAAGCCATCTGCTCTCACTTTCCCCGCAGGCAGGGAATGCTTTACTCGTTTGTACACAGCATGAATGGGAAGTGGACTTCTTTTCCAGTGTTGAATGTTACCCTAAAAAACAATCTATTTAAACCTAATGAACTGAGCCTATCTTAGATGCAAGCATTTGAGGTTTGAGGACCTTTATGAGAGAATCCTCTTATTTCCGAATTCTTGATATGCGTGATAACCATGGAGCAGGGGGACGAGCCCCATGCTCTCAATGGCTTTATTTCATCTTCCAAATCTTCGCCTTGCCACCTTTTACGCTCAACTTGTCGTAGGGCTTGGTGGGGAAGACAAGATTGGTGAGAGCGAACTTGCCGTCGCCGTCAAAGACTTCCACACTGCTCTTGTCGATGAAGATCAGCACGTGGCTGACTTTTCCGTGGGTGGGTGCTGACGTCACTGCGGGGAAGACTTCGCTGAAGTCGGTCTTTCCGCTCTTCATGCGGTCGACGGAGAAACTCTTCTCAGCGGCATCGTAGCGCATGACCACACGCTCGTTCTTGTTGTTGGACAACTCGATGGTAGCGTTACGGCGCAGTCCGCTCACCTCTATCATGCAGGCATCGCCCAAACTTGAGGCTTTCTTGCTGAAGGCCTTCATGATCTCCGGCGACGGCTTCACGCTGAGGTATTCCTCACCTTCGTCGGTGAAGATGCCGAGATCGCGTGGAATGCCATTGCCCGAGCGGTATTGCAGCGTCGGCACCACTGCCGCATACTGCCAGTTGCTCATCCAAGGCAGAGCCACATGGCGACCGTCGGGGGCATTGCTGAACGTGACAGTGGCGTAGTGATCCTTGCCGTAGTCCATCCACTTCGTTGTCTCAGGCTTGTTCTCACAGGTGAACTTATGTCCGTCCCACTGGCCTACAAAGTACTGAGTAGCCGAACCGCCGTAGGGTCCGCCGGGGTTGATGTTGCAGATGAGCACCCATTTACCGTTTGCCATCTGTATCAGGTCGGGGCATTCCCACACACCCTTGTGGCAACCATAGCCTTCGCCAAAGCTGCTCTCGTATTTCCAGTTCTTCAAGTCCTTTGATGAGTAGAAGTTCATCTTCTGTCCCGTGGCCATCACAAGGTTCCACTCTTTCGTGGCTTCGTTCCAGATCATCTTCGGGTCGCGGAAATCCGGCTCTTTGGCCGTGAGGGTCGGGTTGCCGCTGTATTTGGTGAAGGTCTTACCGCCGTCGTTGCTGTAGGCCAGGCTTTGTGTCTGGTTCTCAGCGGCGGTAGTGTACATCGCCACGATGGCGTCTTTGCCGAAGCCTGCCGTGTTGCTGCTGTCGACGACAGCTGAACCGCTGAAGATAGTTCCCAAGGCATCCGGTTCGACAGGCGTGCCCTCGTATTGCCAATGAACTAAGTCGCGGCTGGTGGCGTGGCCCCATGTCATGTTTTCCCAGGTAGAGCCGTAGAGATTGTACTGATAGTAGAGATTCCACACGCCATCCTTATAAAACAATCCGTTGGGGTCGTTCATCCATCCCCACAGGGGAGTATGGTGATAGACGGGTCGGTAAGCCTCTCGGTTGGTGGTGTCGAAGGTGTCGCTCTCCTTCATCAACTGCCAGCAACTGTAGTCCTCAATGTTGCCGACTGTGCGGTAGTTGCCTTTGAAGTTCAGATCGAGGAGCACACTGCCGTCCTTGCCAAACCTGCTGAGATCCAAGGGCACATAGTAGTCGGGCTTGCCTGTGGCGAGTCGCACGTTGATGGCTTGCATGGAGTGTCCGTCCTTGATGATCCTGATCTTTGTCTCGCTCTCCTTCTCCTCCACGGGCAGGAGGAGATAGCGCTTCTGCGTGTCCACGCTCATCATGGCGTGCTTGTCGGAAAGAATGTGGCGTGTGAACCACTGATGGCTCTGAGCCAGAAGGCTGCCCGTGCCCATGAGCAGGGCAGCCAAGAGGATTGAGAATCTTTTCATGTTGGAAACAGATGTGTACTGAATGGTTTACTTGTCGTAGCCTTTATTCTGCGTGTACAGTCCGGGGATGTAGTAGAGCTGGTTGTAGGGAACCGGCCAAAACTCGTTTTTACCCGGCGTGAAGTTCGCGTCCTTGTAGTACTCGGCATAAGGCTGACCGTCGTAGACATCCTTGGCCTCGCTCTTGAAATAGTTGTTGAGAGTTTCGGAGGCGATGCCCCAGCGGCGCAGGTCGAAGAAGCGGCTACCCTCCATACCCATCTCCAGTCGGCGCTCCCAGCGCAGGCACTTGCGGGCTGTCTCCTTGTCCTGGAAGTAAGACTCAGGATAGAGAGCGATGTCGCACTGGTCGGCGGCGTATTCAATATGCTTTTTGATAGAGTTCTTGGCACGCTGACGGATGTCGTTGATGATCGTACGGGCTTCTTGCAGACGGCCCAACTCGATGAGAGCCTCGGCGCGCATGAGCATCACGTCGGTGTAGCGTAGCACATAGTCGTTCATGTCGAAGGCCTGCCAGGGACGGTTGTAGGACTCGCCCTTGGAACGCTGCGGCACTTCCTTCATCGAAGTATAGTAGCCGTAGGTGTTCGGCGTGCGGGAGTTGGCCTTGGTGAGCGTGTATTCCGGCTCATACTTGTAGGGGAAGGTCGGCATGCCCACCGTGTGGAAGAGCCGCGGATCCCACTTCTGTGCTGTCGGCTTGCCATTGACAGGATATTCGTCGCTGTCGTTGTAGTCGGTGAACTCGGGCAGACCGTTGCGGGTCTTATAGGCATTGACGAGGTTCTGTGAAGGCTTGTGGAAGTCCCATCCGCACGACCAGATGCCCCAGCAGCCGTTGAGCGTGTTGGACCAGTTGGCGCGCCCGTAGCGAGTGTGGTCCTCGGAGTAGTCACTGGCCTGCACAGCGAAGATGCTCTCCTTGCTGTTCTTGTAGTCGGGCAGGAAGATGTCGCCATAGTCCTCAAGGTAACCATAGTGTGATGCCTTGACCACGTCGGTGTAGTCCACTACCTTCTGCATATAGTCCTTGTTGATATGGCCCACGCCGTCGGTAGCCTCGTAGCCGTCGCCCCAGGCCAGGGTGAGATAGCACTTGGCCAGGTAAGCGGCGGCGGCAATCTTGTTGGCGCGTCCGCCCTCGCTCTGCTTCTCGGGCAGATTATCGTAGGCAAACTTAAAGTCGTCGATGACTTTGCCGAAGAGCTGGTCGTAGGTATATTGTGTGTTGGAGGTCTTCTCCGTAGCCTTGTCCTTATAGACCTGCTCGTCGATCCATGGCACCTGACGGAACACGGAGATGAGCTTGAAGTAGAAGTGGGCGCGCAGGAAGCGGACCTCAGCTTCGCGCTCTGTCGTTGTCTGCCCCCCAAGCACGTTGTTGCCGTTCTCCTCCAGGGAGACCAGGGCGCGGTTGCAGCGTGACACGGCACAGAACAGACGGTACCAGAGCTCGTCGAGCTCGCCACGTGTGGAGGTCAGCGAAGACCATACCTCGATGTCGTGATAACCTGTGTCGCCCGTTCCGCCACCGCCTTTGAGACAGTCGTCGGATGCCAGGTCGCCGTAGGGCCAGAGGTTGAAGGGATAGGAATACCAGCAGTCGCCGAGCATGGCATAGGCACTGTTGACCATCTTCTCCGGGTCGGAGAAAGCCTTGTCCTCATCGACTACGGCGGTCGGTGTGTAGTCCAGAAAATCGTTGCAGCCGGTTAGGCTCATGGTCATGGCAGCTGCCAAAGCGATGACATATATCTTTTTCATGATGTGATACCTTATTATATATATAGATGTGATGGTGTTAAAATCCTACTTGCAAACCGAAGGAGACGGAGGAAGAGAGAGGATAGTTCCAGTCGGGGTTCTCAGGATCGGGGCAGGTCAGCGAGCTGCTCTTGATGGTCAGCAGGTTCTGCCCGGAGACATAGACGCGGGCACTGGTCATGTGGAGCTTGCTGAGCAGCGATGCCGGCAGGCGGTAACCCATTTGCAGGGTGCGGAGCTTCAGATAAGATCCGTTCTCCACGAAGTAGGAAGAGGCACGGCCCTCGTCCGCGCGGTTCATCGTGCTCAGACGTGGAATCGACGAGCTGGTGTTGTTGGTGTTCCAGGCACCGAGCAGCCGGCTGCCCTTGTTCGATCCCGGGTCGGTGATGGCCCAGAAGTCAGTCTGGAACTTTTGGTTGTTGTACACATCCTGGTCGGCAACGCCCTGCCAGAACATGGTCATGTCGAAGTCTTTATATGTCAGACCGATGTTCAGACCGTAGGAGAAGGCGGGCACCGGATTGTAAATCCACGTCTGGTCGTCGCTGGTGATCTTGCCGTCGTGGGTCAGGTCCTTATATTTCAGACCGCCGAGGCGTGCGTTGGGCTGTCCGGAGGCGTCGACCTCCTCTTGTGTCTGGAAGAGTCCGTCGGCGACATATCCTACGATGGAACCGTAAGGCTTGCGGCTCTGTACGAGGTTCTGCGTCGTCGTGTGGGCATAAGCGCCTGTCGTTGAGGAGGGCAGATAGGTGACGCGGTTGCGGAAGAAGCTCAGATTGCCGTTGAGGTCGAGGCCGAGGCCGCAGGCCAGCGTCTTTCTGTAGCCCAGGGCGAACTCCATACCCCAGTTGCGCAGCGAGGGGCCGTTCTGCCACTGGTTGCCGCCCTCACCCGTTGCTCCAAGGTAAGCGGGATTGATGAGCATGTCCTTCACGTTCTTGATATAGGCGTCAACAGAACCGTAGAGTGAGTTGCCGAGCGTGGTGAAGTCCAGACCTACGTTGTACTGCGTGGCGGATTCCCACTTGAGGTTGGGGTTGGCCAGCTGTGTGGCACGGTAGCCGGAGGGGAAGGTGCCGGAGCCTTGCAGGGCGAGGTCATAGGCGGTGGAGGTGACGCGGTCGAGGCCGTAGTCTACGACATAGAGGCCGAACTGCGCGTTGTTGTCGATGGCCTGGTTACCGGTCTGTCCCCAAGAGAGACGGAGCTTGGCGTCGTTGAGCCAGTTGTAGTGGAGCAGCTGAGAGAAGCGGAAGCCGAGGGAGGCAGCGGGGAAGGTACCCCAGCGGCTGTTCTTACCGAAGCGGGAGGATCCGTCCTCGCGGATGGTGAACGATGCCAACAGCAGGTCTTGCCAGTTGTAGTCGATCTTGCCGAAGAAGGAAGCCAGGCGATAACCGAACTTGGCTCCGCTGTTGTTCATCGTGCCGGTGGCAGCGTTGGGCCACATATAGTCCACGTCTTCCAGGGCATACCCCTCGGAGTAGGCCGAGAAGTCGATGATGCTCTGCTTCGAGAGTTCGCTGCCCAACAGCATGTTGAAGCGGTGGTCGCCGGGGAGCGTGAAGAGATAGTTGGCGGTGTTGGACCATACCCAGTTGGTCTCGTTGTTGTTGGAGAGCGTCGTCTTGGCGATGTTGTTGCGGACCACGTCCGACTGGTAGGTGTGGGTCAGCGCATTGATGAACGATGTCTTGTAGTCGATACCGAAGTTGGACTTCAGCGTTAGGCCTTTGATAGGCTTCAGCTCTACGTAGGCGTTGCCGAAGATTCTCCAGTAGTCGAGATGGTTGTCGCGGTTGTCATACTGCTCACGGGCCGGGTTCTCACGGTCGGACATGGAACCGACCGGTCCGGCGAAGGTCTTTCCGTCTTTCTCATATACCGGTACGACGGGCGGCATCTTCAGCGCGTTCTCCATCGGAGCGCAGTCCACCTGTGTAGAATAGGTGACGGTGAGGTTCTCGCCCACGGTGACCATCTTGTTGAGATTCCAGGAGGTGTTCAGCCGGGCGGCGATGTTCTGGAAGCTGGTGTATTTCAGAATTCCGTCCACATCCTTGTATCCCAAGGAGAACATGGCACTGTGCTTGTCGTTGGCGTGAGAGAGCGAGAGGTCATAGTTCTGCGAGAAACCAGTGTGGGAGATGGCGTCCACCCAGTCAGTGTCAGAGAAGGGCATGGTCTGCCGCTCGTTGATATATCCGTTGTAGCGTCCGGCGGCCGTATAGGAAACGGTCTTGCCGGTTGCCGGGTCGTAGGCGGTGACCGGAATGCCGTTGGCGGCCTTGAGGTCCACGCCGTAGTTGCTGGCATAGGCCACGGGGTCCAGTCCGTCGTTGAGGGCGGCCTGTGCCATGGCGGTGAGATAGCTGCCGGTGTTCAACAGCTTCATCTTCGACTGGCTGGTATAGAACTGTGCGGTGAGGTTGGTCGAGAAGTCGATGGCGATCTTGTCGCCTTTCTTTCCCTTCTTCGTCGTGATGATGATCACACCATTCGAAGCGCGTGAACCGTAGATGCTGGCTGAGGCTGCGTCCTTGAGCACCTGCATGCTCTCGATGTCGTTCATGTTGAGTGAGTTCAAAGCCATGTTGGTCGGTACGCCGTCAACGATGAACAGTGGGTCCTGCGAGGAGTTGAACGAACCGATACCACGGATGCGTACCGTTCCCGTGCCGATAGGCGAGCCGTTTGTGGTGACGGTCATGCCCGGCACCTTACCTTGCAGGGAGCGCATGGGGTCGGGATCAGGAGATGTCTGCAGGTCCTTTGTGTTCACCACAGCCACCGAACCGGTCAGGTCGGCCTTGCGCTGAACAGTGTAACCCGTGACGACAACCTCGTTGAGCTCTTTGGCATTCTCCTTCAACTCGATGGTCATGTTGCTACCGGCTTTCAGTTCCTGCGTAGCATAACCTATATAGGAGACGACCAGCGGAGAGCCCTGTGGCGCCTTGAACGAGAAGTGGCCGTCGAGGTCGGTGACGGCACCGTTGGATGTACCTTTCTGGATGACGGACACACCGATGATGGGCTCACCAGTAGCATCCTTGACTGTACCGCTGACGATGATGTCCTGTGCCCAAGCCGACACACTGACTGTTGCCAACGTCATACCGAGCAACGCTCTTCTGAAGTGTTTCATGATTTTAAATTTTAGTTATTAATCCGTAGGGACGATTTGATTTCGTTTGCAAAGTTATGGAATATTGACATAAGTCAATTCAACGATCTGCTCAGAGGATGAAACAATTGATACATGTAACAATATTCGAAGCATTGGTCAAAAATGTAAGATTACGCTTATTGTCCAGCGAAAGATTTCGTTGACTCTTTTATTTCAAGAATTTGAGAATGAGAGAATACTTCCATCTAAAGGAGTTAAAGAGAATGACCAGACGAAAGCAACGAAGCTGTTTTTATTCTTCGATTCTTATCAATTCACAGTAATGCACGGGGTATTCTATAATTCTCTAATTCTTGAAAAAAAAGGAAATAGCGTGTGATAAGGCTCCAACTTCATAACGTAATAAACGCAAGAACCCCAATACACCCTATATATAATAAGGTGTACTGGGGTAGCTTGTTTTTCTCCTTTGCAGGAGTGAGCTATGATAGTGGAGCGAACTACTTCACTCTGTTGAGCAGGCTCTCTGGCAATTTAGGCATGGCGCCGGGCTGAGTGCAGACGAAGGCGCTGACTTCCACAGCGAGCTTATGGGCGTCCTTGATAGGCATTCCGGCAAGGATGGCAGAAGCAAAAGAGCCTGTGAAGCTGTCGCCGGCACCGACGGTGTCGTCCACCTCCACCTTGGGTGTGGGCTGGAAGCTCTTCACGCCGGGCGCAAAGACATAGCTGCCGTTGGTGCCGCAGGTGAGCACGAGCATCTTCAGGTTGTACTTACCGAGGATGAGATAGCACTTGTTCTCGATGTCGAGACCGGGATAACCAAAGAGACGGCCGATGGTGACGAGTTCCTCATCGTTGATCTTGAGGATGTCACAAGCTTTGAGACTGTCCTGGATGATCTCTTTGGAGTAGAAGTTCTGGCGCAGGTTGATGTCGAAGATCTTCAAGCATGCCATCGGCGTGGTGTCAATGAAGCGGTGGATGGTGTCGCGCGATATTTTATTGCGCTGTGCCAATGATCCAAAACAAACACAGCCACAGTGCTTGGCGATGTTTTCTATCTCAGGTGTGAAGGGAATGTTGTCCCAAGCCACGTTTTGTTTGATGTCGTAGGTAGGTACTCCTTCTTCATCAAGTTCCACCTGTACGGTACCTGTCGGATAATCGACACGCGGCATGACATACTTCAGATGCTTCTCGTCGAACTCTTTGAGCGTTTGATCGCCGAGCGCATCGTTGCCGATAGCGCTGATGGCGTACGCGTCATTGCCAAACTGACTGGCATGATAAGCGAAATTAGCGGGTGCACCACCCAACTTGCTGCCGTCGGGCAGACAATCCCACAAGGCCTCACCGAGGCCGACAATGACTTTGTTCATAGTTATTATTTATTTGACGTTCTTGATATAGGTAAAAAGATAAGCTACACCTACAGCCATGACGAGCACGGCACCGGCTTGTCCCATTGCGTCAGAGGCAAAGCCCATGATAAGCGGGAAGACCGTACCACCGAAGAGTCCCATGATCATCAGACCACTGACCTCATTTTGTTTGTCAGGCACACTCTGCAAAGCTTGAGCGAAGACAAGCGAGAAAACGTTGCTGTTGCCGTAGCCTACAAGTGCGATGGCAATATACAGTACAAGTTTGGTGGTTCCAAAGAACAGTCCGCACATCGAAAGGGCCATCATCATGATGGAGATGACAAAGAACAGCCGGTTGTTGACCACACGCAGAAAGAAAGAACCTGTCAGGCAGCCGAGGGTACGGAAGATGAAGTAGAGCGAGGTGGCGAAGGCGGCATCGTTGAGCGTCATCCCCAGCCGCTCCATGAGAATTTTCGGTGCTGTCGTGTTGGTGCCAACATCGATACCCACGTGACACATGATGCCGATGAAGCTCAGCAGCACGATGGGCTTACCCAGCAGGCGGAAGCAGGCAGCGAACTGCTTGCCCACAGTTGGAGAAGTCTCCCCGGCAAAGGCAGGTCCTTCTTCCTCAATGGGTGTAGAGAGCAGGAACAGCGAAGCGGCGATACCGATAATCATATAGATAGGGAAGAGCACACGCCAGCCGAGGCCAAAGGAAGGGATGGCCTGAGTAGCGCCCCAAGCAGCGATATAGGGAGCCATGAACGAGGCGATAGCCTTGACAAACTGGCCGAAGGTGAGCGTAGAGGCGAGATGTCCGCCGCGAACCACTGTGGCAACAAGGGGGTTGAGCGACGTCTGCATGAGCGCGTTGCCGATCCCCAAGAGCGAGAAGCTGACGAGCATCAGTCCAAAGCTCTCACCGAAGAGCGGCAACAAGAGCGACACCACAGTGACAACGAGTGAAAGTAACACCGTCTTCTTTCGTCCGATCTTATTCATCAGCACACCCGTCGGCACAGAGAAGATAAGAAACCAGAAGAATACCAGAGATGGGAAGATATTGGCAGTGGCATCGTTGAGCCCCAGGTCACTCTTCACATAATTCGATGCTATGCCCACCAAGTCAACGAACCCCATGGCAAAGAAGCAAAGCATGACACTGGCCAGAGCCAGCTTGTTGATTTTGTTGTTCATGTCTTTATTAATTTAGGTTTTTTGTTCTATATCATTAAAGACCGCCTTCGTTAAAAAAGGACTATCCTTTAATTGCTGGCACGAAATTACGAAAACAAATTCAATGTTATGTTATGCATTCATACAAATGCTGTAACTTTTTCGACATGTATCAATATTTTCATCGAATGAAACAATTGTTAAGTCTTTCGATACCCTTAAACTTACTCTTTTGCGTCTTCCTTGATGTCTGTTGGGTATTTGCCGTATTGCTTCTTAAAACAAGAAGAGAAATATCCAGGTGTACCGAAACCTACCTCATAGGCTACTTCTGCCACAGTCTTGTCGGTGGCTTTGAGCAATTTCATGGCCCGTTTGAGGCGCATCTCTTTCAGCAATTCCACAGGAGACATGCCCGTCATGGCCTTCACCTTTCGGTAGAGCTGCACACGGCTGATACCCATGTCAGCCCCGAGGTCGTCCATCTTCAGTTTGGTGTTGCTCATATTCCTAAGGATAGCCTGGCGCAGTGTGTCCATGAACATCTTGTCGGGCGTGCTGAGCTTTTCTTCTTGTTCCTGGTTTTCATTCGTCTGTTGCTTTTCTGCGGAAAAGACTTTCTTGAGTTTCTGCCGATTGGCGAGCAGGCTGGCGATATGCGCGAGAAGCACCTCGGCACTGAAGGGTTTGGTGAGATAGGCATCAGCCCCTTGGCTGAGTCCTTCGGCCTGTTGCTGTTCTGTGCTGCGCGCTGTTAGCAGGATGACAGGGATATGGCTGGTCAAGGGCTCCGTCTTGATCTTGCCACAGAAGGTCAGTCCGTCCATCACTGGCATCATCACGTCGCTGATAATCAGGTCGGGCACACTCTCGCGTGCCAGTTTCCAACCGCTCTGTCCGTCGCTGGCTTCAAGCACGTAATAGCGGTTGAGGAGCAGCGTGCGCAGGTAACGGCGCATGTCATCGTTGTCGTCAACGATCAATACAGTTGCGAGCTCGTCACTTTGGTCGCGCACGACGATGTCATGTTGCCCGTCCTGCACCGACCGTCGGCTGATGGCGTGTGCGTCATCGGGCTGTGACTCTTTAATCATCTTTTGCGTTTCCTTTTGGAATTGCAGCACATCGGTGACCAGATGCAACAATTGTTCCGCATTGCGCTGTACGATGTCGAGCAGTTCATGGTCGCCCACGCTGAGCGTCTTGCTCTCACTAAGTTTCTGCAGCGGGCCGTTGATGAGTGTCAGAGGCGTGCGCAGCTGGTGACTCGCATTGGTGTAGAAGTGGTTTTGTTCATCGCCGAGTTCCTTCATCCTTCGGTTGGCGCGGCGCGTGACTACTATGGCACGCCACCCCAACAGTACTGCAACCAAGAGTGCCAAGGCCACTAAGAGCGACACGATAAGCAGCGCACGCTGCTCGTGATAGAGTCCAAGATAGTCTTCAAGCTTATTCTGAATAGTGATAAGGTAATCGTTCTGCTGCTTCATGGCATTGGCATTGAGGGCAATCTCATTGACGTTCTGTGGCGTGACGACCACGCTACTGATGATGTTCGTGCGCTTGAAAGGCTTGTGCTCGAGTATCTTCAGCGCCAACGCTATAATCTCTTCACCATGTGTAGGATAGATGTAGCTGGCGGCAAGCTTACCCTGCTGTATGGCATCAATGCCCTCGCCCGGTAGTGCATCGACACCGAGGAAATAGATGCTTTTCTCCATTCCAAGCTCACGGGCTGCCTTATAAGCACCGAATGATGCCAGGTCGCTTTGGCAGAACACCACATCTAGGGGCTTGCCTGATTGCAGCCATTGCCTGGTGGCCGCATAGGAATCCTCCAGTGACCAGTTGGTCTTGATATGGTGGAAGTCAATCTTAGGGTGCTGTTTCATCACAGCGGAGAAGCCCAGATAGCGCTCGCGGTCAGGCGACATCACCAGTTGTCCGGTGATCTCCAGTACTACCGGTCGTCGGCTTACGTGTATGCTGTCGCGGCACAGATGCAAGGCATAGGTGCCGATGGCGTGTCCAGCCTCCACGTTGTCGCCGCCGATATAGGCTGTGTAGTCGTTTGATGAAGTCTTCCGCTCAAAGAGGATGACGGGGATACCACGTTTCTTCGCCTTTTCCACGCAGGGTGAGAGCGGACGATATTCGTTGGGTGAGATGACGAGCAAGTCCACGCCGGCATTGATGAGGCTGTCGATCTGCTGCCGCTGCCGGTCGGTGTTGTTGTCAGCGTTGGTGATGCACACTTTCACGTCGGTGTCGTAGAGATGCTGTGCGGACAGCATCTCGTTGTTGACTTTGTCGCGCCAGCGTCCGCCGACACACTGCGACACACCTATTTTATATTTATAGGAGGCGCGCGGTGTGCAACCCGTGATGAGCAGCATCATGGATATTAAGAGGAGTGGAACTATCCGTATGGTCTTAGGTTTCTTCATGTGGTATTGGCTTTTACGAGGGTCTTAGGTCGTTGTATCCATCAGTAGAACCTTACGTCGCTGATGACCGAGGAGCCGACAGCATCGTTGAGACGGCGTGTGATCTGTGTGTGCATCATGCTGAGGTCTTGTCGCAGCGCGGGGTTGTCGATCTTCACGTGCAGCACTTGGTTGCGGATGAACTTCTCGCGGGTATAGCTTGAAATCATGTGTCCCATGACCTCATCCCAGGCATCCACGATGCGCCGCTGTAGCAGTGGCGTCTCCAGTCCTTCCTTTCTGAGCATTTCCTTCAGCAGGTCGCCAATCGGTTTTACTTCGCGCTTAAACATATATTCAATGATGAGTGTTGAATGATGAATTATTCCAATGTTGAATGATGAATTATTCCAATGTTGAATGTTGAATGATCAATGATGAATGGTTTCGCGTGCATGGTGAGTGACTTCTCGTATTTGGCGAGTGGACAGTGAAGAAAAAAGGTGCTGTGTGAACTGCTTCAAGTCAACACTCAACATTCATCATTAGAATCACTCATCATTCAACACTCAACATTGTATGGCATTTCCGTCCTCCACATGGAAGAGCTTGTAGTCCTCACCGACATGTTGCAGGATATGGTCAAGATGAGCGCGGTTGGTGTCCGTGATGAAGATCTGACCATAGTCAGGTCGGGCTACGAGCTTGATGATCTGCTCCACACGACGGGCGTCGAGCTTGTCGAAGATATCGTCGAGCAACAGCAGCGGCGTGGTGCCTGATGCCGTCTTCTTCAGGAAAGAGAACTGAGCGAGCTTCAATGCCAGCACGTAAGTCTTTGTCTGCCCTTGGCTGGCCTCGCGCCTCATGGGGTAGCCCTCAAGGAGCATCTCCAGGTCATCGCGGTGGATGCCGTGGAGCGAATAACCCACGGCACGGTCTCGCAGACGGTCGCGGCGAATTACATCGAGCAGAGGACCACGCTGACCGTGAGAGACATAGTGCAGGGAGACGGCCTCGTGGTGATCGGAGAGCGTGTCGTAGATCTGCTGAAACACCGGTGTCATTTCTTCCACAAACTGGCTGCGCTTGTGAAAGACCTCCTCTCCCGCCGAAGCCATCTCCTCTTCCCACAGGTCCATGAGCGAGGCGTCAGGCTCCGTTTCCATCTTCAGCAAGGCGTTGCGCTGCTGCAATGCTTTGTTGTAGCGCGTCAGTGCGTCCATATAAGTATGGTCATACTGCGCGATGACCACATCCATGAGCCTCCGCCGCTCCTCACTTGTACCGCTGACCAGACTGTTGTCTGAGGGTGTGACAAAGATGAGAGGGATGAGTCCGATGTGTGTCGAGAGCTTCTTATAGTCCTTGTGGTTGCGCTTGAACTGCTTATGCCGTCCTCGCTTCATGGCCGCGTAGATATTCTCCTGCTGTCCCTCGTCGCCCTCATAGTCGCCCTCGATGACGAAGAACTCCTGGTCGTGGTTGATCACCTGTGAGTCGATGTTGGTGAAGTTGCTGTGGCAGAACGAGAGGAAATAGACCGCGTCGAGGATGTTGGTCTTGCCTTCACCATTGTTGCCGATGAAGCAGTTCACCTTCGGCGAGAGCTCCAGCGCAGTGCTCTTTATGTTCTTGTAATTGATGATTGATATCTTCTTCAGTCTCATAATCCTATGGGCTCTATTTGGGCTTTGCCTTGCCTTACATGTGCAAAGATAAGAGTTTTGAAGCTAAAAAGCGAAAAAAGAGTCGCATAAATTTTAGTATTCGAGGGAAAATTGCTAATTTTGTACCGATATATTGCGCCGTGTCTGCTGGAGATGGTGCAGCTGTGTATCAACAATCGTCAATGGAATAACAAAAATCATTTCAAATAAATGGCAAACAACAACGGTCAGGCAACATTTGACGCTGCCTTTAAGTCACAAGAGTTTTTCGACAAGAACAAGAAGATTTTACTGGGTGCTATCATCGCAGTGTTAGTCATTGTCGCAGGATATTTCTGCTATAGCGCATTCATCGGCGGTCCCCGTGAGGAAAAAGCCAGTACAGCATTGGCCCGTGGTCAGGAGTACTTCAATGCCGAGCAGTTCGACAAGGCCCTCAACGGCGATGGCGCAGGCTACAGCGGTTTTGTGAAGATTGCCGATGACTACAGTTCTACGGATGCCGGCAACCTTGCCAAGCTCTATGCCGGACTGAGCTATGCTTATCTGGGCAAGTGGAACGATGCCGTGAAGTATCTTGAGGACTACTCTCCCAAGGGCGACGCCATGGTCAGCCCCGCCGCTATCGAGGCTCTGGGCAACGCATACGCTCATGTCGGACAAATCGACAAGGCCGTGAGCAAGCTTCAGGAGGCTGCTGACAAGGCTGACGACAAAGCAGAGGACGGCACCAACAACAGCCTGTCTCCTATCTTCCGCCTGCAGGCTGGTGAACTGCTCGAGTCTCAGGGCAAGAAGGCCGACGCACTGAAAGTCTATCAGGACATCAAGAAGAAATATGTCAACTCACAGCTTGTTCAGAGCAACGAGATCGACAAATACATCGAGAGAGCCAGCATCTAAAGCCGGGCTCTTTCACAACGTTAGGAGGATTTAGCTAAAAATATTATGGCTACAGCATTACATCATTTATCTGATTACGATACAGCCAGCGTACCCGATGCCAGCAACATGTGCTTCGGTATCGTTGTCGCTGAGTGGAACAAGGACATCACAGGCGCACTGCTCGACGGTTGCGTGTCTACCCTTGAGAAGCACGGTGCGCTGCCCGAGAACATCCATGTCAAGACGGTGCCCGGAAGCTTTGAGCTTGTCTATGGCGCACAGCAACTGTGCAAGAACGACGGTTTCGATGCCATCATCATCCTGGGCAGTGTCATCCGTGGCGATACGCCGCACTTCGACTATATCTGTCAGGGCGTCACCTTCGGCATCTCCCGTCTCAATGCTACACAGAACATTCCTGTGATCTTTGGACTGCTGACTACAGACGATCACCAGCAGGCCCTGGACCGCTGTGGCGGCAAGCTCGGCAACAAAGGCGATGAGTGCGCCGTCGATGCCATCAAGATGGCAAAGTTCTAATGGTTGTATATCATCTTTATCAGCAGACTTTATGATTCTCTACGATCTCTTGCAGGCCTATCGTTTCGACGAGATCATGGCCACCATAAATAATATGTATCCCGGTACATCGGGCTACCGTGACCAGCTTCATCTGGCCTACGACCTGTTGCTGAACATGCGTCCCGTGCCCTCCAAGAAGCCGATACGCTTCAAGATCATCGACGGACCGGGCGATCTGAAGTATATGGGAGCAGAAGACCGCGACTTCAACACCACGTGGGAGGTCTGTCTCGGCAAAAACCTCGTCAGAGAGAAAGGCGTTGACCTCACCGACGATGAGCTTGTCGCCAACTGTCTGGTCAACATCTGCTTCACAGCGCGCCACCCAAAAGCTTTCGACAAAGCCTTTGAGGAGCTGCATCAAGAGTAACATCCTTTATCTTTCTTCTTATAGTCAGGACAGGAGAGATCCTGCCCTGATTTTTTCTTCTAACCATCTCACATTTACCAATTATTTACTACCTTTGCATCCATGAATACAGAAATGAATCTCAACGTACTTTCCGAGAATGATCTTCTTTGGTTGAGAGAAAAAATCCAGTCTTCCAATCATATCGTGATAACAGGCCACTCACGTCCCGACGGCGACGCGATGGGCTCATGCCTTGCCTGGGCTACCTGCTTGCGTGAGGCTTTTGGCAAGGAGCCTACCGTCATCATGCCCAATGCCTATCCCGATTTCTTGCAGTGGCTGCCGGGCACACATGCCATCATCCGTTACGACAAGCATCCCGAGAAAGTGGAACAAGCCCTCAATGAGGCCGATTTGCTCTTTTGTATCGACTTCAACGATAACAACCGTGTCGACACCATGGCAGAGATTCTCACCGCCTGCCAGGCACCGCGTGTGCTCTTCGACCATCATCTCGGCCCACAGATGCAGGCCGACGTGAAGGTCAGTTCCGAAGAGTTCTGCTCGGCTTCTGAGGTTGTCTTCCGTACCGCTTGGCAGTTAGGTGTCTTCGAACAGCTCAGCAAGACCTTTGCCATTTGCGACTATTGCGGCATGATGACCGACACAGGTGGCTTCACCTTCGCGTCCTCACGTCCGGAGATCTTCTACATCATCTGTCAGCTGCTCACGAAAGGCATAGACAAGGACAAGATCTATCGCAACGTGTTCAACAACTACAGCACGTGGGCCATACGCCTGCGCGGCTATCTGATGTCGCAGAAACTCAATGTCTTTGAGGATCTTCACGCATCCTACTATACGCTGACACGTCAGAACATGCTCGACTTCCACTACAAGCGTGGTGATGCAGAGGGACTCGTCAACGAGCCGCTGCGCATCAAGGGCATGAAAGTCAGCATCTCGCTGCGTGAGGACGACCGCATCGACAACAAGATATGGATCAGTCTGCGCTCTGTCGACGATTTTTCGGTGGAGGACATGGCGCGCCGCTTCTTCAACGGCGGCGGACACTTCAATGCCAGCGGCGGGCATCTCGACTGCTCGATCGAGGAGGCAGAGAAGATCACACGTGAGGCCTTTGCATATTATAGTGAGCAACTGAAGGGCTGATAAAGGCATTTAATGTTTTTTATTCCTCTATATCAGTACTATCCAGCCTTTTTTTGCTACCTTTGCAATATTAATCAACAATAACAATAGACAGACAATGAGGAAACTGGGCTTTTTGTGCCTGATGCTGATAGGCTTGATGATGGTCGCCTCCTGCCACGATGAGGAGACTTATGCTGACCAGAAGAAGCGTGAGAGATCAGCTATCAACAAGTATATCGCTGACTCGGCAGTGAACGTGATCTCGGAAGAAGAGTTTCTGAAGGACACGACAACCGATGTGAAGAAGAACGAATGGGTGCTCTTTGAGTCTTCCGGCGTTTATATGCAGATCGTGCGCCGTGGCTCCGGTAAGCCTTTGGCTTATGGCGAGAGTGCAACTGTCCTGTGCCGCTTCACCGAGCGTAACTTGCTAACCGACAGCATCCAGTTGAGCAATGTTCTTTTCCCGAGCGTTTCTCAGACGTTTGATAAGATGAGTGTGGAAAACTATTCCGGCACCTTCCGTGGATCGTTTGATAAGAGCAGTCTGATGTATCGCGCCTACGGCAATGGTTCGACAACCGTTCCGCAGGGATGGCTCGTCCCGCTGACGTTTATCAACATTGGCAGATACATCAATGCCGGCGACGAGATTGCTCAGGTGCGCATCATCGTGCCTCACGACATGGGACAGGCCTATGCCACAGCCAGCGTCTATCCATGTCTCTACGACATCACCTACCAGCGTGGGCGATAACCGACAGTAAACTATCATAGATGATTATCAATATATGACTCTGATTAAATCTATTTCCGGCATTCGCGGTACGATTGGCGGCCGCACAGGTGATACTCTGAATCCCCTGGACATTGTGAAGTTCACTTCCGCTTACGCTACGTTCATCCGTCGCAGCGCAAAGTCTAATGCCAACAAAATTGTCGTTGGGCGTGACGCCCGCATCTCCGGCCCGATGGTCCGCAGCGTTGTCTGCGGCACGCTGATGGGCATGGGCTATGATGTCCTCGACATCGGCCTGGCAACCACGCCGACCACCGAGCTCGCCGTGCGCATGAGTGGTGCTGACGGCGGCATCATCATCACGGCCAGCCACAATCCACGTCACTGGAACGCGCTGAAGTTGCTCAACAACGAGGGTGAGTTCCTGACTAAAGCTGACGGCAATGCCGTGCTGGACATTGCTGAGAAGGAAGACTTTGAATACGCAGATGTAGACCATCTCGGACACTATACACACGACGACAGCTTTAACCAGCGTCATATCGACAGCGTGCTGGCTCTCGATCTCGTGGACGTGGATGCTATCAAGAAGGCTCACTTCAAGGTGTGCGTTGACTCGATCAACTCTGTCGGCGGCATCATCCTGCCCCATCTGCTCGACGCCCTCGGCGTGGAATATAAGTTCCTCAACGGCGAGGCCAACGGTGATTTCGCCCATAATCCGGAGCCCTTGGAGCGCAACCTCGGCGGCATCATGAGTGAGGTAGCCAATGGCGGTTATGACCTCGGCATCGTCGTTGACCCTGATGTAGACCGTCTGGCCTTCATTCAGGAGGACGGTAAGATGTATGGAGAGGAATACACACTGGTGACAGTGGCTGACTACATCCTCGACCATGTCAAGGGTTCTACCGTGAGCAACCTGAGTTCTACACGTGCCCTGCGTGATGTCACAGAGCGCCATGGCTGCAAATACTACGCCGCAGCCGTCGGCGAGGTGAATGTCACTACGAAGATGAAGGAGGTAGGAGCTGTCATCGGTGGCGAGGGCAATGGTGGAGTCATCTATCCCGAAAGCCACTATGGACGTGACGCCCTCGTGGGCATCGGCCTCTTCCTCAGCAGCATGGCGCAGAAGGGTATGAAAGCCAGTCAGCTGCGCGCTACGTTCCCGAACTATTTCATGGCAAAGAACCGCGTGGACTTGCAGCCTGATACAGACATCGACGCTATATTAAATAAGGTGAAGGAGCACTTCGCTTCTCAGCCCGACGTACAGGTTACTGACATCGACGGCGTGAAACTCGACTTCCCCGACAAATGGGTGCACCTGCGCAAGAGCAACACTGAGCCGATCATTCGTGTCTACAGTGAGGCTCACACTGCCGAAGAGGCTGACGCACTCGGCAAGGAGCTCATGGCGTTTGTGAAGAAGTAGAAAAGGAGCCTCACCCCCATCCCCTCTAAAGCCTCACCCCCAACCCCTCTCAAGCCTCACCCCCAACCCCTCTCCGAGGGAGAGGGGAGTGATATGTTGGCTAAACAATTCATAAGCGGTGCCTATATGGATGAAAGTTAGGTATTAGAGGAAGAGTAGTATGGCTGAAAAGGGGCTTTCATGAGAGTTCGCGACTAATAGCTATGCATAAAAGACGAAGAGGGTGTATCATAATTAAGTTTTATGGTGCATCCTCTTTTCTTTTACAATGA
>OGQX01001133.1_pt1 | contig 25694 bp, 15 predicted proteins | sample 1553291 | NCBI WGS metagenome assembly OGQX01 (sample SAMEA2580030, study PRJEB22360) | human gut metagenome | biome: human gut; feature: human-associated habitat; material: faeces | place: Denmark | collected 2008/2010
ACTCCAGTGTAGACTAGTTTATTGTATAGCATTCTTTTAAAGTTTGAAGTTATTGGCATGATAACGGTATCGAATTCACTACCTTGGGCTTTATGAATACTAATGGCATATCCATGTCTAAAATTAATAAATTTATCAGGAGTGTATTCTACGATATTGCCATCATAATTTATATTTATTTGATTTGGTATTTTTTTGCCATCTGATACAATAATTTCTTCAATATATCCAATATCGCCATTGTAGACATTATTGTCAGGATCATTAACTAATTGAAGGACTTTGTCGTATTCTCTATAGACAACATCTTTGAAGACTATTTCTTTTTTGTTTTTGGCTTTGGGATTGAATAACTCTTGGAGCATGATGTTTAGGCTGTCTATGCCATTTATGCTCTTGTACATCGGAGCTAGTACTTGGATGTCCATATCGGAATAGCCTTTTTTAATTGCTTTGGTTACTACTTCTTTGATGTAGGATAAGGTATTATCATTGTCACTATTTATGAATAGGTAATCATCTTTTTTTATGAATAAGTCTTCGCTAATGTTTTTGCTTTTTATGTCATAGGCTAGATTTAATATGTAGGATCCTTCGGTTTGACGATATATTTTGTTTAGACTTATTACTGGAAGACAATCACTATCTATTAAATCTTTTAGTATTTGACCTTCGCTAACGCTTGGAAGCTGATAGTAGTCCCCGACGAGTATAAGATGAATATCTCTTTTTGTTCCTTTTAGAAGTGCTTCCATAAGAAGAGTATCAATCATACTTACTTCATCTACGATGATGTATTTTTCTTTATTTGGATTATATTCATCTGTAGCAAAGGTATTGGTATCTTTATCCCAACCTAGGTATTTATGTATGGTATAGGCGGGAAGATTTGTTGTTTCCATCATTTTTTTTGCCGCTCGTCCAGTGGGAGCAAGGAGTGCTATATCGGTGTCGCGAGCTTTCTTACTATCCATAATGATACTGACAATGGCTTTGATTATGGTTGTCTTTCCTGTACCTGGTCCTCCAGTAATGATGGTGATGTTATTGTTTACACCACTTTCAATGGCTTTTAGCTGAATATCATCATAAGTTATTTTATTAAATTTATCGTTATCAATATATTTCATTATACTGGTATTTGTCATAATTGGCATATCGTTTAGGAAGCAGATTTTTTCACAGATGTATTTTTCAGCTTCGTAAAAATGTTTTAGATAGTATCTTTTTTCTTCAATAACTATTTTACCTTCACGGACTAACTGTAGAATTAGGTAATCAAACTTTTCTGGAGTAATGCTAACGTAACTGGATAAATTAAATGATATTTCTTCTTCGGTTAGATAGGTGTCGCCATTATTAAAGCAGAGATTTTTCATGACATATATTATTAGTGCTTTTACTCTGCGGTCATCTTCTTCATTAATTCCCATTCCTATGGCTATTTCATCTATTTTGGTAAAGGGCATTTCATCTGTTTCAATTAGTTCATATATATTAGTATTTACTGTATCTAATATTTTATTATTGTATTTGTTTAAAAAGCTTAGGGATTCTTTCATTTCAAAACCTAACTTGGTTAATTCTATTACAATACTGGATGTATCTTGATAGTCTTTTAGTACTTCATATATTTTGTCTATTTTTTTGTCTGTTAGTCTTGGTATTCCTACAAGGCAAGATTTGTCTTCGAGTATTTTGTTTATGACATCTTCTTTTAGAATACTTACTATTTTTTCCGCTGTTTTTTCTCCGATGGGAAATAGATCGCTTGATAGGAATGTTATTAGTTCTTCTTCTTTGGTGGGAACATTTATGTTAAAACTATTTACATTCATTTGAAGGCCATATTTAGGATGATTAGCTACTTCTCCATATAATATATATTCTTTTTTATCGCTAAGTCTTGGAAGAGTTCCAGTAATATTTATTACATCTCCTTCTTCAAACTCGGAAAATGTACTTTCTTTTACCTTGAATAGTCCTACCATGTAGCTATTTATTTCATTACGATATATTTCTTTATATAGCATTCCTTTGACAAAATTTTCTTCCATTTGATACATCCTTTCTTCTTAATAATTATATCAATTTAGGAAGGTAAAGTAAATAAAAAAGAATGGTTATTAATAAAAAAAACTATCTCATAAAACGAAAGAGAACTATCATTTACTTTTTTTGATAGTTCGTTATTAGTTTACTAGTTTTATATAAATAATCAATCATTTTATTTATTTTTATACACATTTTATATTCGTCATTTTCTAACTCTATCTTACTGGGAATAGCTATCTGGCTGAATAAAAGTAATCTTTCTTCTTCTTTTAATGGATAACTACTTTCGTAGTAATGGAATAAGTCATCAAAGTCTAATTCTAGATAGTGATTCTTATAAAAGGATAATAAATCATATATAGGACTATCTATTCTACTTTTATTCCAACTAATAAGATAGGGCTTCTCACTTTTTATATAATGATCAAGTGTAATGTTATTATGAATATTGACCACTCGCTCATTTTTGCTATCTTCTATTTGTTTATACCATTCTTCTATTTTGTCTCTGGAATAATAGATGCTTTCAAATATTATATTTATATTTCTCGCTATTAAATATGAAGATGGCGACATATATACTTCTTTTTCTATTGATGTGATTAAGTTGGTGTAATAGTTATTTAGATAGTCTAAGTTGTTTATAGTAGTTTCGTATATTTCTTTGTTGTGGTCAATGTCTACTTCTCTATAAAAAGTAGTTTTACTGTGAAGGAGACTAAGAAGATATATTAGGTCCATGGCTTTTTGTTCTTTTGGTTCATAACTATTTTTAATGTATGGGTATAGTTCGTATTTTTTATCAAGAACAACTGGTTCGGGAAAATAGTCAAAGGAACGGGATTTTAAATAGCTATATGTTCTTTCTATGTCATCTTTTTTTCTTTCTTTAACCACTAATTTGTCATCTATTATTTTGGCATTTGATAGAATGGTAATTTTATTTATGGGAATATTATACTTAGTAAGTATTTCGCGTAGATTGTTATTCACCTTTTTTTGGAATTATTACTTTTTCCCCTGGCTTAATATTGTTTATATCGTTATAGTTTTCGAAGTCTTCTTTGGATATTTCATACTTAGTAAGTATCTTCTCGAGAGTATCATCTTCTTTTACAATGTAGACATAGTATGTTGTATATGTTTCTGTGCTATCTAGGTTGGAGAATAAATCTGTTCCGATATTTATTGTTTCCTCTCTTGATTCTTTAGTACTGCTGGTATCTGGTGATTTTACTTCTGCTTTTTCTGGCACTATATCGTCCTCCTCTGGAATGTCCATTGGTGTACTTGGAGTTCTTAACGTCTCTTCTGGAGCTTCTTTTGATTCTTTTGGTGCTAATAGGTCTTCTGGTTCATCTTTTACTGGTTCTTCTGGTAGATACTCTGCCTCAATAAATAAGTCAATATTTACTTTTAGAGTGTCTTCATTGATTATATCGTAATAGAAGTCTTCAATATCGGCATTAACAGTACTTATGTCATATCTAGGATCTAAAGTGATATCAAATGGTAGATCAAATGAGAAGTCTTCTCTGCTGATGGAACCTTCATTCATTTTGTAGTCTCCAGTTATGTGGAAAGCTCCGGATACTACTTTGTCCTCGGTTACCTCTATGTCTCTTTCTAATGATATAGAGGTAATTTCACTAACTTTTGTTTTAAATGGTAATTCTTTTTTGAATGGTATAATTTGTTTCATAATCACTCTTCCTTTCAATAAAGGATATGTTAAAATTTGTAAATTATGAAAAAAATAGTTCTTTTTTTTATAATTTAATGTTATACTTAATTAAGAGGAGGTAAATTATGGAATTAAATGGTTTATTAGGAAGTAATGATAGTTTTTCTAGTAATTTCGGAGGTGTAGCTGCCGCTGGGGTATGGATGATTGTATCTGTTATACTTGCTATAATTGGTGGTATTGTTTTATACTTTGTTGTCTTTACAAAACAAAATGAGCATAAGTTTACTGGTACTATGGCTTGGATATATGATTTCTTTACATTCAAAAAAATGTTATTAGAAACCTTACTTAAGATATTATATATAATTGTGGCTATATATATTACATTGTCTTCATTCTCATTAATATCTATAAGCTTTATCGGTTTCTTACTTCAATTAACTTTAGGAAATCTACTTGCAAGAATTGGATTTGAATTTTCTTTATTATTATTAACAATCTGCAAGAACACTACTGAAATTAATGATAAGTTATCTAAAAGCAAAAAAGAAGATAAAAAAGAAACAAAAGAAGAAAAGAAAGAAGAAAAGAAAGATAAAGAGTAAAGTTATCTTTCTTTTTTACTTGCTATTTGAATTTAATTTACGAACTTTAGTCAAAGTTTCTTTATTTACTTTTTGATTTTCTGCTAGTTTATTTTTTATTAGGAATATTTTCTTTCTACTATTAAGAACATCTTGCTCTAATAGTTCTATTTTTTTATATGCTTCGCTATACTCTGGAAGGTTGTATTTTAGAAACTTATTTCTAAACTCACCTTTTAGATTGTTGATATCTTGAAGAGCTAAATCTATGTTTTCTTCTACTGTACTTATACTGCAAATTCTATTATTAAGTTCTAAATTGTAGTTTTCAAATGAGTAAACTATTTTTTCTTGTTTTTCATAATGAAGACTGTGATACATACTTCCTACTAATTTTCTTGTAGCATATGTTTTTGCAGCTATTCCAGGAAGGATTCCTCTTAGAGGTGTTAATGATAGTAATCCTATATATTTTAATGATATTGATAATAGGTTATTTAGGCCTTGCAATTTATACTTAGTATATTTTGTTTTATTTATTAAGTATATTTTATAGCATAGTAAAATATATTTGTCAATATATTATATTTGAATAGCTTTAAAATATATTTCAGTGGATTAGGAATGAAATAGAGATGGGGGATTTTTGCGTAAAAAAACAGCCGGACAATAGATTTACGAAAAGGGGATGTCCCCTGTTACTGGACAAGCCAGTAAAGCGGGGACTGGGGATTGAGGCTCTATTGTCAGACTGTTGTGGTTATTGTCACCTATTTATTATCTGATTATGATTTAACTATTTGCTGTCTGTTTATGGTGGACGATAGATATTTATTATTTATCGTCTATTTCTTCTAGTTCCAGTTCTTCAGACTCATTGTATTCTTCGGGGAGATCTTTTGTGGTTGATGACTGATATGGGACGGCATCATCAGATACTTCTTCATCTATATCTTCTTCTAAGTCATCATATAAGATATCTTCTTCATCATCTTCAAGTTCCATATCGTCTAAGTCTTCCTCGTCTATATCTTCGTCTTCGTAGCCGTCCATTGCTCCTACGAAGGCTTTTTTGCTCTTTGAAAGCTTAATGCTTAAGGCTATAACTACAACTATTAATGCTATTATTACAACAGCAAGGACTGCTAATATAACGAATATATAACTGCTGACTGTATTAAATGCCTTATCACTGTCAGCTGTCTTTGTTTTGGTGTTGATTACCTGTTCATCTGCCATATTGTAACCGGCGTAGCCTTGTATTGTGCCATCATTGACATTGTATCTGAACCAGCCTGTTTCTCCTGTAGAGCTTACGCCGTAGAATAATGCGTAGTTGCCTGTTCTGTCAAGAAGGGCATCGACTTCTTTGCCATTGATTACTGTTCTTCCAACATCATAGCCTTCTGGAAGTTCCATAGAAGCTTCATCTATGGCAAGTATGCAGTATGTAAATTGTGGCTGGCTTACTTCTACGAATTGTGAAAATGTCTTTCTCACCGAATCGTATACATAATAACCGCTCTCACCTTTGCCATCTGTACTTTCAAGATAGACAATTGTTACTCCTGTATCAATTCCAACACCTGCTGATACCTTTGTTCCATTATAATCATACTCTGTTGGAGTATAGCCATCTGGAAGTGGGTGTTCATCATTAGCAGATACAATCTTATATTCAGCATTATCTACTGTAATATTCGGCTCTTGTATTGCTTCACTGTTAGGATCCTGCACATCAGGAATATCATTATTATTGTCTGTTGATCCATTAGATGAGTCCGAACCTGTTGCCTGATTATTTTCATTAGAAGCTGAATTAGTTTCCTTGGTTGTCTTTATTGTATAAGTTCTTTTACTGCCATTTTCTGCTGTTACAGTAATTGTTGTTGTGTTAAATCCTGGATCCATTCTCTTGCCAGATACGCTTACAGTTGCCTTTGAATCATTAGGAACTGCACTTACTGTAAGGCTTGCACAGTCAGCACCAACAGATGTTGTATAAGTAGTTACATCTGGTGAAAATGCTGGAGATAACACACCAGGACTTATCTGTAATGAACTTAATGTATTATCTGATGAATATGAAGCTGGTGCAGAAGCTGTAACTGAACCTGACGATTTGGATATACTGCACGCCTGCATATCTATATCAATAACCTTGGAATCACCTATAACATTAAGGCTTGAAGTACCAGCTCCGATAATCCTAAATGTTATTGTCTTTGACTGGCTGCTTGCTGTACTTTCGTCCATAAAGCTGACCATCGCAGTTCCCGAATTACTTGAGCTTCCGCTTAATGCTAATATTGATGGGTCATAGGATACATATATTGTAGCTCCGCCTATTCCGCTCGATGCACTGATTGACACATCTATGGATACTGTATCGCCTATCGTACCACTTGCTGAACCAATTGATACTCTTGCTGTCCCTGCCGCTAATATATCTGTCTTATTCACAAAAGCCATTACAGCACACATACATATAATAAGCAGTGCTGAAATTATCTTTTTAACCTTATTCATATATGTCCTCTCTTCTTGCAGTCACTACTGCTGGATATATCCTATATTTAATATGTGTCTTTTAATAGCAACGAAATCATACAAATCTATAACTCCGTCCCTGTTAATATCCGCAGCCTCTTTATAACTGCCCTGTGGCTGTCCAATTCCAAGAACTGCTCTCTTAATAGCCACGAAATCATATAAATCTATAACTCCGTCACCATTAACATCTCCATATATAACTATAGAATATTCATCATATACACTTCCGTCTGCCTTGTATACAACTAACTTATCACCAGTAACTACTGTGTCGCCTCTCTCGCTTCCGTCATTCTTTAATATTTTTCCATAACAGCCATTGCTGTATGATACATTATCAAGAACACTTGATGCCTGACTTCCGACACCTATCTTAGTCATTATCTTCTTTGATGAATCGACATTATAATCTGTCTTAAAACCATCTGTATTACCACCAGATTGTGCAGACTTTCTTGTTATATTTATTACATATGTCTTTATGTCACCATTTTCAGCCGTTACAGTAATATTGATTACATTATTGCCAACGCTTAAGCTGTGGCTTCCACGTCCGCTTACTGTTGCATTGCCATCTATAAGTCCTGCCGATACATTAACACTTGTAATATCATTTTCTACAATGAGACTGTAATCAGTATTATCAGATGAAAATGTAGGAGTTAATGTATAACCATCTACTGATAATGAACTAAGCCTGTTATTCGCACTCTGGTTGCCATCTGGTATTATACATCTTGACGATGGCATATTATCATATACCGGAATGTTAAACTTAAATGTTGTATTATTAAGCGTGTATGAACTATATGCCTTCTTAGCCCTTGTCGCTTCTGACCTTGGTGCAAGCACATTAGTCATATACTGGTGTGAGAAGTTCTTAACATCAAACTTCTCATAATATATAGTATCCTGACCCTTGTTAATGTACCATTTTCCAAGATTGACAGCACCACCTACAACAGCCCTGTAACGCGAATTCCAAGGCCTCATATTAGAGCTGTCGGTCTGTCTGGCATATTTCAAACCATTCTGGACTGCTGACAGACCGCCGCTTGCATAAGCGTTCTGGCTGTAATAATTATAATAGCCCTCGTATCCGCTTACATTTCCAGATATCTGGTTGCCTCGTCCGTCTGCACCCTGTTCCTGAATAATTCTTGTTGCAAGGTGATATGGGCTTACCTTGGATACTTCACCTGCATACATAAGCAGTGAAGCATAGTCATAGCCGTCAAGATTGTGGCTTGAATTCTCCATAAATGTTCCGCTTATAATATTGCGCACACCGTCTATATTATGTACTGATGAGTCATAAGAAAGACTTTCAAACATAAATATGTATGTATCATCAAGAAAGTTTCTTGGGTCAAGTGCATATTTCACAAGTCCCTCAGATGCCTGAACCCAGCCACCACTGTCAAGCTCTGTATACTCACCTGTATTCCAGTCATAACAGCCATCAGCCGTAGACTTCCACGAAGCATCTGCCGAACTGTATATAAGGCTTCGTCCTAATACATTCTGGGCATTAACCATAGTATCCCAGTCCCTTCCATTATGGTCTGCTACAAATACCCATAATGGATATGCACTGTGAAGCTGCCTTAAGCTTTCCCTGTAGGAAGCCGGGAAATTCTGTGCCTCAAGATAATCTTCAAAATTATTATCTGGTGTATAATCTGACTTTGCTTCCCTGGTAGTATACTCTGATGTTATATATCCTCTTGTGTATTCACCATTGAGATAAAAACCTATGCTGTACCACTTATATGTCGCACTCGTATTCACTTCTTCGTATATATCGAACTTAAATCCACCATCTACTTTAGTAATTACACTTCCATTAACAGGTGCTGTCCTTATTCTAAGGCTTGTTACATCATAATTAACATAACCTGTAGCAATAATTGTATCATCTGCTTTAGCGGTAAATGTATACGAAAATCCTGTCACCATACATACAAGAATGACTGCCATAAGTACTATGGCTACTGCTTTTTTTATAATCTCTCTGTAGCTTACGTTCATCTAATCACCTTGTTCCTTATTAAATCTGCAATTTAGTTGTTCTTTCCAAACTCAGATAACTTAAGTCCCTCATTACGTTCAAGCACCATATTAACTGACCAGCTATTAGCAAATACCAATAACGGATTGCCCTTAAGGTCTTTAATCTTCTTCATATCAGAAGTACCGACAATTCTGTTCACATCAACTTCTTCTGGATTTTCAATCCATCTGATATGTTCATATGGAAGCGGCTCTAACTTTATATCTACATTGTACTCATTCTTAAGTCTGTATTCAAGAACTTCAAACTGAAGTACACCGACAACACCGACAATAATTTCTTCCATTCCAGTGTTATATTCCTGAAATATCTGAATAGCACCTTCCTGTGCAATCTGGCTTATTCCCTTAATGAACTGCTTACGCTTCATTGTATCAATCTGCCTTACTCTTGCAAAATGTTCCGGTGCGAATGTAGGAATTCCATCAAACTGGAACTTCTTATTAGAAGTACATATAGTATCACCTATTGAGAATATACCCGGATCGAATACACCTATTATATCTCCTGCATAAGCTTCTTCTACAATGTGTCTTTCCTGTGCCATCATCTGCTGTGGCTGTGAAAGCCTTATCTTCTTGCCACCCTGAACGTGGTTAGCTTCCATACCGGCAGTGAACTTTCCTGAACATATACGCATAAATGCAATTCTATCTCTATGTGCCTTATTCATATTAGCCTGTATCTTAAATACAAAAGCAGAGAAATCTTCCTTAAATGGGTCTATAAGACCTACTGACGAATTACGTGGAAGTGGTGACGTAGTCATATCAAGGAAATGCTGTAAAAATGTCTCTACACCAAAGTTAGTAAGTGCTGAACCAAAGAATACAGGTGTTAAATCTCCTGCCTGAACCTTGGCAAGATCAAATTCTGCACTTGCACCATCTAAGAGTTCCACATCTTCTTCAAGCTTAGCCCAGTAATCATCACCAATCTCTGCCTTAAGCTCATCATCATCTATTGATATATTCTTAGTATCTACTTCCTTCTGTCCATTCATTGCCGCCTTAAAGAGTGATACCTCTTTCTGCTTTCTGTCATATACACCCTTAAATGCCTTACCACAGCCTATAGGCCAGTTGATAGGACAAGTAGCAATTCCAAGTACATTTTCTATCTCATCAAGAAGCTCGAATGGGTCGTTGGCTTCTCTATCCATTTTATTAATAAATGTAAAGATTGGAATATGTCTCATAACACATACTTTAAAAAGCTTAATAGTCTGTTTCTCAACACCCTTTGAAGCATCTATAACCATTACGGCTGAGTCAGCAGCCATAGGAGTTCTATAAGTATCCTCTGAGAAATCTTCGTGTCCAGGTGTATCAAGAATATTAATGCAATATCCATCATAATTAAACTGAAGTACTGAAGATGTTACAGAGATACCTCTTTCCTTCTCAATCTCCATCCAGTCTGATACTGCGTGTTTCGCTGTCTTCTTACCCTTTACAGAACCAGCAAGATTAATAGCACCACCATATAACAAGAACTTCTCAGTAAGTGTTGTCTTACCAGCATCCGGGTGGGATATGATTGCAAATGTCCTTCTTTTCTTAATTTCACTTGTAATATCTGACATAATTTCTCCATTTCTTAAATCATTTTACACTTTAACTAATCTAGTATATAGTATCCATCAATTTAATTCAACTACTTAGTGCCGGACTATTTTATAAACTACTCAGTTTATTCTATTACCTATTCCAGATAATTACTCTACAGTTAAGCTTCTTCCCAGTGCAAAGGAATATATTACTTTTTCTTTAACCTTTAAGCCTGTTATCTGTGACAGTGCCATAGCATAGTAATCAAGCTGGATAGAATATCTTCTTCTAAGCTCGTCCTCTCCTGCCCTGCCTCTTAACACCCGGTCAGTCTTATAATCAACTATAACAAGCTGTCCGTCCTCAATAAAATACAGGTCAATGACCCCCTGTACAAGCTGTCTGTCATATTCAAATACAAATGGCTGTTCCCTTTTCACCCCGCCGTAAGCATATGCACGCTTAATTCTTTCACCTATTGATGATCCTGCAAATGTATCTATATCCTTAAGCTTTATGCATTCAGCTTGTTTTAATGACAGCTTTTCTTCTCTTACCATTCTGTCAATTTCATTCTTTATATCCTCAGTGCTTCCAGCTTTTGAATAATTCAGACATTCCATAACCCTGTGGTATGCCGTTCCACGTTCATTACTTACAAGCTCTTTTTCTTCACTGCTTATAAACTTAGGAACTGTTGGAATATATTCGTCTGCAGCTTCAGGTTCTGTCCCGCCGTCTGCTTCTTTAACACCGCCAGCCGCTTCTTTAATTCTTTCTGCCTCCATAATGCCCACAGCCTTTTTGATACTGTCTGCCGCAAAAGCATTTTGCTCGTAATCTGCTTCATTCTGCATTTTCTTTAACTCACTGACAGTTACTTTTACTTTTCTGTCTGCATCAGGGTCTTTAATATATGGCGGAAGCTCCTTTAAAGGCGAAGTTCCATAGGCTGTTTTTTCGCCTACCTGACTTTCATCTGCCGCTTGGATTCCGGTCTGGTCAATGTCCGATTTGTTCAATAAAGAATTAATTTCTTCCACACCAATAAGCTTTATATTGAATTCTCCTTTATTGTATTCCTTTCCAGTAAGTACAACTGGAATTACCATATCTGCGAACTTGTCTATCTTCTCGCAGTCAGCATAAGAATATATTCCAGACATTCTAATCTCATCAGCAATTGAATTCCAGCCTGTCATTGCCTTGTCTGTGTCAGTGACATTTCCCATCATAATAAGCTTTTCCCTTGCTCGTGTCATTGCAACATACAGAACTCTTTCTTCCTCGGATATTCCATCTCTTACAATCTTTCTTGCAATCGCCCCTTTTATAATAGTAGATGTCTTGGTCTTGCGGTCAAGATTAACATAATCAGCACCTATGCCCAGCTCTTTATCAATAACAATCCTGCTTCTTGCATCCATTTTATTAATCTGCTTGTTAAGTCCGGCTACAATTACAACCGGAAACTCAAGACCTTTGCTCTTATGTATGCTCATTACCCTTACAGAGTCGCCGTTATCTCCCATACCCTGTGAGTCGGTTATATCTATGTCGTATTTCTGCAATCTTTCTATATATCTTAAGAAATTAAAAAGTCCGCTGTAGCTTGTTCCCTCAAATGAAGATGCCCTGTCAAGAAGCACATCTATATTAGATTGTCTTTTAGCTCCTGCCGGCATAGTTCCTGCGTAATCATAATAACCTGTGTTGTATACAATCTCCCACAGCAAATCATAGATAGTCATTATTCTGGATTTATCTCTTAAGGCATTAAGCTTATCAATAAATGCACTGCATTTCTTATAATCGCAATCCTCGTCCTCATTCTCTGCTATGCTCTTCATCTGCCTGATAAGAAACTTCTGTGAATATTTCTTTCCTGATATTCTTATCTTGCATAATTCATCTTCCGTAAAACCTCCAAAGTATGACAGAAGCACAGAAGCCATAGGTATATCCTGCAATGGATTGTCTATGCAGGTAAGCAGGCTTATAAGAACCTTTATCTCCCTTAATTTAAAATACTGCTGTGCAGTATCTGCCATAGCCGGCACTCCGCAGTCAAGCAGTTCATTAACAAGCACATCTGCCCAGCCTGTAAGCGTTCTTGTGAGAATAACAATATCACCATATTTTATTCTCCTGTAATCTTCAAGGTCAGCATCATACACGTAATAAGCATTATCTTCTGACATAAGTTCTCTTATTCTTAATGCGGCATATCTTGCCTCTGCCCTTATTCCATCGCCGTCCTCATCACCCGACATATCAACAAGCACAATATCTGTGCTTTTCTCACTGTCCTGCCCGAAGTTTCTTTTATCCTCACACGCTGGATAATCTAACCCACAGTTAAGCTGCTGCCTATCATCATACTGTATGCCGCAGAAATTCTTATTCATAACACGGAAGAACACATCATTGGTACTATCAAGAACATTACTTCTGCTTCGGAAATTCTTCTGTAATTCTATCTTACAAGAACTTATATTCTGCTCACCACCGCCAAATGATGTATCTTCGCAGTCATTATACTGTGCTGTATCTTTGCAGTTATCATTCTGCGATGAATAATTATCATACTTGCTCATAAATAACTCAGGACACGCAAGTCTGAACTTATATATACTCTGCTTAACATCTCCAACCATATATACATTATTGAAATAATCGGACATTCTCTGCCTTGATACAGCAGTAAGTATTTCTTCCTGTAACTGGTTGGAATCCTGATACTCGTCTATTAATATCTCATCAAAGCCCTCTGCAAGTTCATCTGCTGTCCTGGTATACTCAATAATACCAGCATTATTCTTTACAAGAATATCAAGTGCAAGATGTTCCATATCATTAAAATCTATTATTCCACGGTCTTTTTTCTGTTCTGACATTCTTTGTGCAAAATCATTAGCAAGCTTTACCATCATTGGTGCATTAGCTTTCACATCTTCCATTAATGTATCAATATCTGCTGTGAACACACCACTGATAAGAGAATTAATATATTTCTTGAAATTATTTCTTTCATTCTTGACATATTCTTTTAAATCTTCCCTCGCATCAGGCATTTTCTTATTGCTTAATCTGTCAAATACCGTCTTTCTTATTCTTACCGAAAGGTCATCAAAGTCTGGTGCTTCAAGTATTCTTTTGATATTCATATAATCTGAATTGATTGCATCAAGATATGACACCGGACCGTCTACGTGCTGGCAAAGTTCAATCATATATTCATATTTGCGGCAGTAATCACTCAGCGAATTGATAATGCTTTCATACAGGTCAGCTATCGCCCTGTTGTTAGAATTATCTGGTGCTTCATACATATCAAGCGTTTCCTTATACCATTCAGAAGGCCATGGATTGCTTCGTGCAAGATTATATATTTTCTTAATAAGTTCTTCTATATTCTGGTCATTACGTCCTGTTCCATAAGCCTCTACAAGATTAATAAAATCCTCATCTGCCTCTGTATAATAGTCCTCAAGAAGCTCCTGCATTACATCATTCTCAAGAAGTGTAATCTCTCCATTATCTGCCGCCCTGAAACCGGGGTCTAATTCAATCTCTGAAAAATGATTTTTTATTATCCACAGACAGAAACTATCTATTGTTGTTATATGTGCATTGTTAATAAGTGCAATCTGCTTTAAAAGATTGGTATCTGCCTCATTATTGTCAAGCATATCATCAAGCCTGTTTCTTATTCTTGCTTTCATCTCTGCCGCGGCGGCCTTGGTAAATGTAACAACAACAAGTCTGTCTATATCTGTGCTGTTCTCACCTGTAATCATATTGATAATTCGTTCAACAAGAACCGCTGTCTTTCCTGAACCTGCGGCGGCTGACACAAGTATATTCCTGTTCTTAGTATCTATTGCCTTAAGCTGTTCATCAGTCCATTTCTTTGCCATCATTACACCTCTGAATTACTGTCAGTTTCTTTGTTATATTCTTCACTATCGTTATACTTTTCTGTACTGTTATGCTCTTTACTACTGCTGTACGCTTCACCGCTGTTATTCTCATCTATTAATTTCCATATATCTTCTTTGCTTAAATTGGAAAGTCTTCGATAACTTGTACCCGGCATATCTGTGCTAAATCCACACACACTGTTATACTGACAATAAGTACAACTGTTCTCATTACCCTTAATATACGGATTGATATTAATGCTTCCATTAAGTATCTTTCCTGCGTTATTGACATTTTCTTTATCAACATATTCACCAAGCTTATCGAACTCATCAGTTGTCATAACCCTGCTGTATCGCATATCAAGTTCACCAGATTTATTATAACTGACAGGAATATTAACAGATGAACCCTCTGTTGAATCCATCATACTTATAATATTCTTATTAGAATTAACAACGCCTTTCATTCTTAATTCTTTTCTTATAAGTGCCTCGACCTCGTCATCATCTTTCTTCGCCTCAACTATCGGATCCTGAATATTATAATATAAAAGCCCTGCTGGAATTATATTCTTGTCACCATATTTCTTCTTTTCATATATCATTGCTTCCCTCATATATGTAAGGAGCTGGATTTTCAAGCCATAATATGTCTTTAAAAGATTAAAATCTGACTGTCCTGTCTTGTAATCCACGACTTTGACATATAAATTTTCGTCATCCTCGCACACATCTATACGGTCTATCTTGCCCTTCATATAAAATAGTACATCGTGCGGAAGTTCTTCTATCTGTGTAAGAAATCCCTTCTCAAATGCATCTGGCCTGAATATTCCGTCAGCAAGCTGCTTTCCAATTGCCCACAGTGTCCTGTCAGCGTAATTCTTCATTCTCTGTATAAGATACTCATTACGGCTTGAGTCCTTAAGTATCGTATTGCCATAATTCTCAGCTATTGCATTGATACTCTCTGATACCATCTGGCTTCTTTCCTCATCACTTAAAAGCACGAAGGATTTATTGTTCTGCTTTATATTTTTTGACACATCTTCAATTACAGCGTGAAGAATTGTACCAAAGTCATTAACCGCAAACTGATATTCTTCCCTCTCTTTAAGCCCAAGTCCATACTGGCAGAAATATGCGAACTGGCACGAAGCGAACTGTTCAAATGATGTTACGCTTCCTGTAAGCTCCCTTCCATATAATTCAAGTGCAATTCCCTCTGCAAGCACTTTATTAAGATTGCCCTCGCTCCATACAATGTCTGCTTTTGGAATTCGTATATATGCGTGTTCTGCAAATGTATCCTCTCTTGCGTACTCTTTAACAAGCGGAAACATTTTCTTAATCATTCTTATTATGTAAGAAGGAAGAACCGCTTTCATATCCATGCCATTGCGTGCATAAGTTATATAAAGCTTTTCTGATGTCTTTGTCATAATAAGGTATAAATAAAATCTCTGAATAAACGCTTTTTCCCTGACTGACATTGATAATGATACGTCCATACCCTTAAGCCTGTCCCTGTCTGTTTCTGAAAGAACGCTTCTGTTGTCGCTTTTTTTTGGAACATACCCATCATTAACGCCCGCAAAGAACATTACCTTTATATTATCAAGTCTTGTTCTCTCAATATCACCTATTACAACGCAGTCGTTAGCCGGAGGTATAAGTCCTATCTTAATCTCATCCAATCCAGATGCTATAATATGATTGTATTCTTTTAATGTAACCTTCTCACTGCCTAATAATTCAACTATCTTATCTAATAGTTCTATTATCTTCTTATATATCTGTCCATATTCTTCACTATCCACATCTATAGATGACAGCTTCCTTTCACAATCAAGTCCGGCTATGAATTCATATAAAGCCCTGGTAATGGCATCTACATTTCCATCTGCCTCCTTAATATCTTTGTGAAGAACATCTATTGGAGTAATGACTTCGCGTCTTAATCTGTTAAGAAGTCCAAGGTCTGTATCTTCCCTTCCTGTCCTGAACTTTCTTATCCATTCATTGTTCCACTGCTTCCTGCCCTTTATGCCAACTGCAAGACAATAATTATCAAGAATATCTATCTCATCTCTTGTAAGTTGAGTAAATCCTGTTCTTAGATATCTGAACATACTGTCATAGGCATAATTCTTCTCGATAATATCAAGTACTGCGGTAATCATTTCCACTAAGCAGTTATCTGTTATATGACGTTTCTGGTCTAAGAAAAATGGTATTTCATTCTGGGAAAATATATTAGCGGCAAGCTTTCCATACACACCAATATCACCTGTAACAACCGCTATATCACTGTATCTGTAGCCTGACAGACGTGTAAGCTCAAGTATCTTTCCTGTTATATACTGCAATTCGTCCTTCGGCGTTGTCCCTGCATACAAAGCTATATCATTTACTTGACCATTATAATGCCTGCTTCCAGCCCTGAATATATTCTTTTCAAGAAATGCAAGCTCCTTTGACGACTTAAAACGTGATATATTATCATCATCAATCATCACAGCATTTTCTATATTAATATGCTGTTCATCACATATCTTATACAAATGTGCCACTGTATCCTTAGTCATATAGAAAAGGTTCTCAATGCCCTCATTGACATTAACCTTCTCACTTGTATCTATAGTCAGTGCCACCTTAATATCCGTGCATATATCAAGAAGCAGACCAATAAGCCTGTACTGTACAGGCGTAAAGCCAGTAAAACCATCAAGTGCTATCACACTGTCTTTAAGCTTTTCTGACTCCTGCACTTTCCTGCACAGAAGATCAAGTATCTCCTCTGATGTAATGTAATTATCTTTTATAAAATTCCTAAATCCACTATAAACAACATTAATGTCACTTAATTTCATTCCAAGCAGACTGTTATTATCAACAGTTTTATTAATTTCATCTATCTTATCAACAGTTATATCATACTGTAACATCTCTGATATGACTGATTTCATCTCAGCCACAAATCCGGTATTGGATATATTACCACTAAAGAATCGAAGTTCTTTCTTGTGCTGTTCTAATATTCTTCTTACTATAAGATTCTTTCCTGTATCATCAAGAACCGGATAGTCAGAAGCCCCGACCTCCTCAAATACTCTATAAGCAAGCCTTTCAAAGCTTATGACATCTATATTAAGAATTCCCTTTCGTGGGTGAAGCTCAACTACACGCTTCTGTGTTGCCATAGTGTACTGCTCTGGCACGATAATTATATAATCTGTGTCTGGATTGTTAATCGACTCCTCTATTATTGAACTATATAAATATGTTGACTTGCCAGCACCCGATCCTCCAAGTATAAGTTGTAATGACATAATAATCCTCATTTCCGTGCACATTTTTATTCAATGAAACTCATTTAAGTATACCATATATAAGTTCTATTTATATATGAATGCTCATATATTTTATCAAAATAAATGTGTGTTATATTAGGGGGATATATGAGCGGTTCAACCAGGATTGTGGTAATTCCACTTAAGAAACTGATAATTATGGTATGCGTAATTGCTGCTCTTATTATATTAGCGGCAATATTTATATTTGGCGGAAGCAGTTCAGATGCTGCCAAAAGTACAGGTGTTAATATAAGCACCAGCACTGACACAGTAAAAAAGAATACATCTTGTCCTACATATTCACCAGGTGTATACACTTCCTCAATACTTCTTAATGGTACTCCTATAGATATTCAGGTTACAGTTGACTCCGACAATATCAACAATATCGAAATGGTTAATCTTTCAGAGTCCGTGCAGACTATGTATCCTATGCTTAATTCTTCATTTGATGAGATAAAGACCGCCGTTATCAACAACGGCTCAACAGATAATATTACCTACAATGCAGGCAGTAAATATACAGCAACTATGTTGTTATCAGCTATAGACAGTGCACTTGCCAAGGCAAGGAACTAACTGCGTAAGGCATTTAAGTCTTTCAGATAAACTTTTTACATCAGACACAGCCGTCTGTAACACACTTTCTATACAGACGTATATAAAAACTTCGGGTAATCTATATCCAGTTTGTTCATAGATTACCCGAAGTTCTATTTTAATTATTAGTTCTCAAAATAACTTATCCCGTCATCATTACTTACATTAATAAAGCCTGCATAACCTCTTTCTTCAAGCTTTCCTAAGAACTTGCCCATCTTCTTTGGCTTAACATAAAGTGAACATATCTTGCCTTCTGCCCTGTACTTTTCTGCAAGCTTATAAGCTGCTGTAAGCTCGCCCTCATCGTACATTACTGCTATCTTATTGCCCTTATTAGGAAGGTCAATTCCGTGTTCCATAAGTATAGAGAATATTCTCTCAAATCCGATAGAAAATCCTACTGCACTTACCTGCTGTCCTAAGAACTTGCCAATAAGGTTATCATATCTTCCCCCACCTGCAATAGCACCCTTAAAGTCAATGCTTTCAACTTCAAATACTGTTCCTGTGTAGTATCCCTGTCCTCTTACTAATGAAAGGTCGAATACAACATCGAACTCGCCATTACAAAGCTCATTAACTGACTTCATAATATATTCAAGGCTTTCTGCTGGTGCTTTATCTACAAGAATATCTTTAACTGACTCTAAAGAAATCTCCTGTGGATTGCTTACATTTGCAAGAAATCCTGTAAACTTGGCTATAGCTGCTTCTGCGAATTCCTTCTCCTCAAGTTCATTCTTAACGCCTTCAAGACCAATCTTATCCATCTTATCAAATGTTATACATACACTGTCAAGCTGGCTTTCTTCAAATCCGCAGTCCATAAGAAATGCTCTTAAAAGTCGTCTGTCATTAACTTTAACCTTAAAGTTCTTCATTCCTATAGCTTTAAGTGCCTTAGTTGTTATAAGTATAAGCTCAACCTCTGAATCTCTTGAATCAGAACCTATAATATCTATATCACACTGTACGAATTCTCTTAATCTGCCCTTCTGTGGACGTTCTGCCCTGTACACTCTGTCCATCTGTATACACTTCATTGGAAGTGTAAGCTTATCCTTATTATTAGCAAAATATCTGCTTAAAGGAAGTGTAAGGTCATATCTTAAGCCCATATCCGCAAGAACATTTTCATTCTGTGAAGTAACTCCGCTTGCAAGTGCCTTGTCAAGCTTGTCGCCTCTCTTCATAATCTTAAATATAAGATTAAGGTTTTCTCCACCATCACTCTTATCAAGATTTTCAATATCTTCAATAACCGGAGTTGTTATATGTTCAAAACCATTCTCTACATATACTTTTAATATTTCATTCTGGAGATAATCTCTTATCTCTACTTCATTAGGAAGATAATCATTAGTACCTTTTACAGATGTAATCTTCATTCCATTGTCCTCCATTATTACAATTATTACACAATAACTCCCACCATTATATGTGGCGGGAGTTACTTAAACACATTCAATTAACAATTATGCTTCGTCTATAGCTTTACCTATATCGTGACGCATATATTTATTATCAAAATTAACCCATTCTGTCGCTTCATAAGCATTAGCACGGGCTTTCTTTAAATCCTCACCTAATGCTGTTACGCCAAGAACTCGTCCACCATTAGTAACAACCTTGCCTTCTTCGTTGAACTTAGTACCAGCGTGGAATAAAAAGTATGAATCTTTACCCTTGAAATTCTCCATACCTGTTATCTCAAAGCCCTTCTTGTACTCAAGTGGGTAACCGTCTGATGCAAGAACTACGCATACACACGCATTATCAGTAAACTTAAGATCTATCTTATCTAATGTTCCGTCTATGCACGCTTCAAATACATCAATTATATCATTCTCCATTCTTGGAAGAACAACCTGTGCTTCAGGATCACCAAATCTTGCATTATATTCAAGTACCTTAGGACCTTCTGGTGTAAGCATAAGTCCAAAGAATATAACACCCTTAAATGGTCTTCCCTCTGCCTTCATCGCATCAACTGTTGCCTGATATATGTGTGCCTTGCAGAAATCATCAACTTCCTTAGTATAAAATGGTGATGGTGAGAAGTTACCCATACCACCTGTATTAAGCCCCTGATCTCCGTCCTTGGCTCTCTTATGATCCTGTGCAGAAGACATTATCTTTATAGTATTACCATCAACAAATGAAAGAACTGAAACTTCACGTCCTGTCATAAATTCTTCTACTACAATTGTATTACCTGCTGAACCGAACTTCTTGTCAAGCATAAGCTCATCTACACCATCAAGTGCCATCTGCTTGTCTTCACATATAAGAACGCCCTTTCCAAGTGCAAGACCGTCAGCCTTAAGAACGATAGGATACTTAGCTGTTTCAAGATACTTCTTAGCTTCATCAGCAGAGGTGAATGTCTCATATGCTGCTGTTGGTATATTGTATTTCTTCATAAGGTCCTTAGAAAATGCCTTTGAACCTTCAAGTATAGCTGCGTTCTTTCTAGGTCCGAATACCCTTAAACCTTCTGCCTCAAATGCATCAACAATACCGCCAACAAGTGGATCATCCATACCAATTACAGTAAGGTCGATTGCATTTTCCTTAGCAAATGCAACAAGCTTATCAAATTCCATAGCTTTAATATCAACACATTCCGCAACCTCAGCAATACCTGCATTACCAGGTGCACAATATATCTTATCAACCTTAGGGCTCTGGCTTATCTTCCAGCATATGGCGTGCTCACGTCCACCGCTACCTACAACTAAAACCTTCATCTGTTCTTCCTCCAATATAATCTAGTCTTTCTAGTTATCATGTTCATTAGCTATCTTGTTAATAGCGGCAGGCAGTAACTTCCATTCTGCCTGTTCCATAACTCTCTTTTGAAGAATTTCTGGTGTGTCACCATCTTTAACTTCAACAGCTTTCTGGAATATAATCTCTCCTGTATCCATTCCTTCATCTACATAATGCACCGTTGCACCTGTAACCTTAACACCTTTGGCAAGCGCAGCTTCGTGAACGTGAAGTCCGTAAAAGCCTACACCGCAAAAAGATGGGATGAGTGATGGGTGGATATTAATAATTCTATGGCTGTATTCGTGTACCATTTCTTCTGGAATTTTAACAAGGAAGCCCGCAAGCACAACAAGGTCTACATTAAGCGAATTAACCTTTTCAAGAAGTGCTTTATTAAATTCATCTCTTGTCGCATAATCCTTAGGTGATACACAATAAGCTGGTATTCCGTTCTCTTTAGCTCTTGTAAGAGCATAAGCATTAGCATTATTGCTTATAACAGCAGCAATCTGTGTATTAGTAATTGTCTTGTCCTTTACACCATCAATTATAGCCTGAAGATTAGTTCCACCTCCAGATACCATAACAGCTATTCTTAGCATAAAGTTACTCCCTTCTCACCTGCTTCAATATTACCGATAACATAAGGTGTCTCACCAGCAGCTTTAATAGCTTCCATAGTTGTATCTACGTCCTCAGGGGCTACTGCAAGTACAAGACCAATACCCATATTAAATGTGTTATACATCATATCTTCTTCAATCTCGCCATCTGTCTGTAACATCTTAAAGATTGGAGGAACTTCATAGCTGTCTTTCTTTACAACAGCTCTTACACCATCTGGTAACATTCTTGGAATGTTCTCATAGAAACCGCCACCTGTGATATGGCTGCATCCCTTAACACGAACTCCTGCGTTCTTAATAGACTTCATAGTCTTAACATATATCTTAGTTGGAGCAAGTAAAGCCTCTCCAAGTGTCTTGCCAAGTGAATCGTAATATGTATTAAGTGACTCTTCTGTTATTGTGAATACACTTCTTACAAGTGAAAATCCATTAGAATGAACACCACTTGAAGCAATACCGATAAGTGTATCGCCCGGCTTAATATTCTCACCTGTTATAAGGTCTTTTCTATCTACAACACCTACAGCAAATCCAGCAACATCATATTCATCTACTGGCATAAGTCCTGGGTGTTCTGCTGTTTCACCTCCGATAAGTGCACATTCTGACTGACGGCAGCCCTCTGCTACACCACCTACGATTGTTGCAATCTTTTCTGGATAGTTCTTTCCACATGCAATATAGTCAAGGAAGAAAAGAGGTTCTCCACCTGCACATACAACATCATTAACACACATTGCAACTGCATCAATACCGATTGTATCGTGCTTATCCATAATAAAAGCAAGCTTAACCTTTGTTCCACAGCCATCTGTTCCTGAAAGAAGAACCGGGTCTTCCATCTGCTTAATCTTCTCAAGTGAAAATGCACCTGAAAATCCACCGATACCACCTAACACTTCTGGTCTGAATGTAGACTTGACCGCATCTTTCATTAATTCAACTGACTTGTAACCTGCTTCGATATCAACACCAGCATTCTTGTAATCCATTGTAATCCTCCATTCTTACGCAGCTTATCTGCGAATAACTATGTATGCTTTATAAGCACCATTTTATAATTTAACGACAATCTGATATTTTAATTACTTTGCGTAATTCTTGTATCCAACTTCCTGAAGTCTTGCATCTTTAGCCTGAACACTTTCCTTTAATTCCTTAGTATAATTCTTAAGCCTTTCAAGAAGCTGTTCATCTGATGTCGCAAGAATCTTAGCTGCAAGAATACCTGCATTAGCACCACCATTAATAGCAACTGTTGCAACAGGAATTCCTGTTGGCATCTGTACTATTGAATATAACGAATCTCTACCACCTAAAGAAGTTGTGTGCATTGGAATACCAATAACTGGCATAGGGAATATTGCCGCACACATTCCTGGCAGATGTGCTGCCATTCCTGCTCCTGCAATGATAACCTTGAATCCTTTCTGTTCTGCTGTCTTCGCATATTCAAAGAATACATCTGGTTCTCTGTGAGCAGAGATAATTGTCATCTCATATGAGATACCTAACTTGTCTAATATGTCTGCTGCCTTTGCCATAACAGGCATATCAGAATCACTACCCATAACTATTCCTACTAAAGCCATGTTTAACTTCCTCCATTCTGATAGAAATACAACTATCATCTTAAAATAATATTAAATCACTTATAATTTCATATTATCTGATAAATCATCCATCTGGATAATTAAACAGATAATATAATACAATACCTATAATATTTTACTTTGTTTTAGATATATCGTCAAGGAATTTAACATAAACCGTGTTATTGAACAAATGTCTGTTTTAATCTTCAAACGGTTCGTTAAGCATATCAGTTCCTGAAAGCACAAATCTTCCATTTTCTATTATGCTTGTTTCTTTTCCTGAATAGTCTACAACTGATATTCTTCCAATTTCATCATATGGAATTGTAATATCTGTATGACAATTGTAATATGCCTTGTCAGGCTCACTCTTTCTTAATAAAGACACCTCATTATCCCTTGAGATTATCTCCTTGCCATCAGGATTGAACACTGCAACATCCTCTGACCTTGAATAGCACGTATCACCAAGTGCAAAATGTGGTCCCATTTTCTCAACAATAAGAATTGGAAGTAGATACACAATATCATATCTGTTCGCTGACACATATGCTGTAGTATTAGTTCCTATTGCAAATTCACCGATTGGAAGTGTATTGTGGTTAAACAGGACATTTTCTTTAAATAAATCCTTGCAACGCTTCTCATCCTCATAATTATCACACATATAATCCGTGACAAAACCATCTTTAAAATGCACCTTAAGGTTCTTGAAATTAATGTCGTTAAGATATACCTTGCTTACATTAAGCACGCCCTCTGTTCCCTTAAGGACTGGCGATGTAAATACTTCACCAAGCGGTATATTAACATCTGCAAGGCAGTTCTCAAATACTGTCTGCTTACTGCCATCATTAACCTTCATTATAGATACTTTCATATCCGTTTCATTGCCGTTACAGCCTTTGACCCTGACATACTCTGCTGTATCAAGCACATCTATAATTCTCTGCTGGACAACCTTGTACTTGTCATAATCAAGAGTATTTATCTTGACAATCTCATCAAAAATCTCAGTGAACTTGTCGCCTGCCTCTGGTGATGGATAAGCTATTATAGTAAAGCTTCTCTCCTCGCCTTTAATATATGAATTAACTATAGCTCCTGATTCATTATTATATTTGACTATAAGCTTCTGCTGTTTATCATCAAGATGATAACATTCTTTAGCATCATCTGGCTCAAATGGCTTCTCACCAAATACTTCCATAACAGCAGGACCGCCGTGTACATCGGCAAGCTCTTTATGCTTTTCATACGCATTTTTTAATGCACCAAGCTTTCTCTCAACAAAATCTCCGTCAAGATATAGTGCATTATCAAATCTATGGTCAAATTCCATCTGTTTATTAGGACTTGCGCCATAATAGCCTATCTTAATATGCATACGCTTGTTAATTGAATTAACTGCCGCCCTGTATATAGTAGGCTTAAGCCCCATTGCCTCAAACTGCTTTATCTCTTCTCTTACAAGTCTTTCAAAGCCTACGCAGTATCTGATATTGACAGTCTGCTTCTTCTCTAACGGCTTATTGCCAAGAATAAATCCCTTTCGGTATCCTTCTGTAAATGTTGCCGCCATATCTTTTATCTGCTGTTCAGATAATGAGTTCAAATGCTGTGCCATTTTAATTTCATTATCAGTAATATATTCCCCATATCTGTACAGATATCTTAAATCATTCAAATCGCTGTCCATAATAATTCTTACAGCAAAATCCAGTGATGGGTCTATAAGTTCCCTTATCCTGTATTCAATATGGTCATCACTGTAATCACTTACATACCAGTAGACTGCTTCCTTAAGATGCTTATAATCAGCCTCTGTATTATCAGCCGCACAGTCCTTAACTATGCAGTAAAGCTCAATAAACAGCTCAATAAGTGCTGTTGCATCTGCTAATCTTCGCTCATACATATATACAATCAGACCCCTGATTTCCATATATACCATTGAGAATAATCTTCCGCACTGCTCTCCAAAGCACCTAACACTAACTCTTGGATTAGCATAACTTGTATTATAGGCTTCTCCTGTCACATCTTTATATAAAGCCCTGTTATATTCGCCAAGCTCCTCTAATGAAGCGTTATCAAATGCTTTGCCAGCTATATCATTCTTGAGCTTATCCATAAGCAGTATAAACGCCGATACATTTTTAAAATAATCAGCATAACTGCCAGCACCATAATCTGACAGCTCATCATCTTTATTAATCTCTGATATTCTTTCTATTGCAAGCGAATATCTTTCTTCTATATTATCATCAAACATATTAATCTCCATTTCTATAATAAATATATATA
>OGQX01001142.1_pt1 | contig 25448 bp, 10 predicted proteins | sample 1553291 | NCBI WGS metagenome assembly OGQX01 (sample SAMEA2580030, study PRJEB22360) | human gut metagenome | biome: human gut; feature: human-associated habitat; material: faeces | place: Denmark | collected 2008/2010
ACGAAGTGAGCTGCGAAGAACTTGACTTCCTGAACGATTGCGCTAAAGAATATGGTGTAACCGGTTCACGCGTAATGGGTGGCGGCTTCGGTGGTTGTACTATCAACCTTGTCAAGAACGAACTGTATGACAACTTCGTTGAAAAGACAAAAGAAGCTTTCAAAGCTAAATTCGGCAGAAGCCCGAAAGTATATGATGTAGTAATCGGTGACGGTTCACGCAGAGTAGAATAAGTTATTATTCATCAGAATTAAATAAGCAGGGCGTCTTTCTGGAATAGAAGGACGCCCTTACTTTTCAATTAACAAAAATCTAAAACCTATTATCTAACCTAACCCTATAATTATCTGTTTATTGTACGCCTTCCGTTGTCATCTGAATGCGTTTCATGGTACCGTCTTCGTTATAATACAAACGGTCGATGCAGACGGAACGGCGGAAACTGCCTCCGGCTGTATTGATGCTTCCATTATGATAAATGAAATACCAGTCGCCCTTGAACTCGATAATAGCCTGATGATTGGTATTGGAATTGCCGGCTATCTCATTAAGGATGCCTTTGTATTCCCAAGGTCCGGTAATGCTACGGCTCATGGCGTAGCATATCTTTTCCGGAAATTCAGAAGCATATGAAAGGTAATACCAGTCTCCACACTTATGTATCCACGGAGCTTCCGTATATCGGGGCAGATGAACCGGTACGATAGGACCATCCAGCTCGATCATATTCTTTTTCAGTTTGACATAGTAGCATTGGGTATTCCCCCAATAAAGATATGCCTGTCCGTCGTCGTCAATAAAAACAGTCGGATCGATATCTTCCCAAGAGATCTTGGTAAATTCGGTCGTCATATCATTGGTGATCAGTGCGGAACCACGGGCATCCACAAAAGGACCGACAGGCGAATCAGATACGGCTACACCGATGGATTTTCCGTGAATAGTGCCGTGTTCCACCGTCACATACCAATAGAACTTCCCGTCACGTTCTATCACCTGACTAGCCCATGCTTCCCCTTTTGCCCAACTGAAATCTTTGGCTTTCAAAGGTACAGGATGCTCCGTCCATGTTTTCATATCGGGAGACGAGAATACACACCATTCATTCAACTGGTAATGTTCTTTGGGAGGAGGACATTCATCATGTCCGGCATAAATGTACACCTTACCGTCATGCACCATAGCACCCGGATCGGCTGTATATTTATATTTTATGATGGGATTGCCATTGGCTACAAAAGTAGTGTCATTCTGCGCAGACAGCCCGGAAAAGGCTGCCAATACGCATGAAATCATAACTAGTTTAACGCTATTCATTTTATTTCTTCGTGAATTTATAAACTGCAAACGTGTTCGGTCCGAGTTCGGTGGTTAACGCATGACCATTGATCGTTACCGGTGTCTCCTGTGGAGTGATGGCAAACGGTTGTTCAAGCGTATTATCTTTGTCCTGGTCGAGTGAGCTAAGAGTGATGCAACGTCCTTCGGACAATACATCCTGCTTTTTCAGACCTTCGAAAGTCAAGGATACAGGCTGTGTCTTATCGGAAGTATTAGCTACTTTGACAATCAGTTCGTTCTTATCCTTATCATAGACTGCACTGGCAAAAAGTCCGTTTTGTCCTTCCGCCCCTGTTACCGGTTTCTTGTTCATAGTGAGAGGAAGTACATTCGTTCCTTTGTTCTGTGCGTACAGCTGCTGCACATAATAACTTACGGTACGCACCGAGTTAAGATTATCAAACCAAATCATGTCCGGACGCCATTGCCATCCCTCCACATGAGCGAAAAGCGGCGCATAAGTAGCCATATGTACGATATCGGCATTACGTTCCAATCCGGTCATGAAGGCTGCTTCGAGCAAGGCAGCATGGAAGTGGTTCCATTTCTTTCCTTTTCCGTGACAAGCATATTCGCCGGCAAATACTTTCGGTCCTTTGCGGTCATAGTTATCATAGCGTGCTCCCTGACTGAGGAACCAGCTTTCGGGACGGTAGAAGTGTTCGTCTACCAGATCAGCTTTCAGACGTTTCATCTCAGGCCACAGGTAATCGAATTCTTTTCCTTCGGAGTTCGGGCCGGAACTGCCTACAATCATGATTTCCGGATGCGCCTTGCGAAGAGCCTTGATAAACGGTTCGAGACGTTCGGGATACTCTTTTCCCCACTGTTCATTACCGATGCCTAGATATTTCAAATTGAAAGGTGCCGGATGTCCCATATCGGCACGTACTTTCCCCCAAGTCGTGTTCACGTCTCCATTGGCAAATTCGATCAGATCGAGTGCATCCTGAATATAGCTGTCCAGGTCGCAAACTGCTACGTGAGCTTTTTCTTCATTGTTCTGATACTGACAGGCAAGTCCGCAGTTCAGGATCGGAAGCGGTGCCGCTCCCATTTCTTCAGAAAGAAGGAAATATTCATAGAATCCCAGTCCGTAGCTTTGATAATAATCCGGATAGAAACGATGGGTAAAGGTATATTGCCAACGATTTTCGTTCAATGGACGGTTTTCTACCGGCCCCACGGATTTCTTCCAGTCATAACGGGTTTCGAGATCCGTACCTTCAACGATGCAACCACCGGGGAAACGGAAGACTCCCGGATGAATATCCGCCAAAGCCTGCGCAAGGTCTTTGCGAAGACCGTTCTCATGTCCCTTCCAAGTATCGACAGGGAAAAGGGAAATATGCTCCAAGTCTACCGTACCCTGGGAAGCAAGGAAAATACGAAGCGTTGCTTTGGGATTGGTAACACCCGCTTTTAAGATTACCTGATACTTCTTCCAGTCTTTGGAATCAATGGTCAGTGTCTGAGAGGCAAAAGCCTGATGTTCGCCCATAGATTTGGTATCTACAAGTTCCACACGTATCTTTTCACCTGTACCTCCGTGCGGCAGACGTGCCCACACAGAGAAGCGGTATTCTTCACCTTGCTTAACCCCGATGCCGAAGAAGCCTTCATTATCCAGTCCGGTATGCTTGTGGGCATGTCCCGGATTATCAAGACGCACATAATGCGGATTGCGTTCAAAAGGACCGTCATCCTGCAAAGTCACCTTTCCATAAGTCTTCCATCCCATCAGACGCTGAGGGAATTCGAATGAACGGTTCTTTACCAGTTCGGCATAAAGTCCGCCATCGGCAGCATAATTGATGTCTTCAAAAAAGAGTCCGTACATTGTCGGCTGGATTTCAGCACCCAACTTCTTAGTCTGGATCACCATTTCATTGGTTTGCGCATGAAGCGCCATGCCGGTAGATAAGGCTAATGCAGCCAGTAATTCTGTGTATCTTCTCATGGTTTTCAATAAAAATTATATATAGTTATTTGATTCTTTTTCCCCAGACAGAACGTCCCCGGCTATCGAGTCCGGTAAAGAGAATTGTTTCGGTTTCGTTCTCCCAATCGTGTCCTGCAAAGATAACCAGATTCTCAATCTTCTCCGAGTTCAAATCTACCATTAATAGATGTTTTTCGGTCAAAAAGGACCATTTTCCATTCATTTGAACTATATTCCATTCGTTATCGGTCATCTGCCCTTTGCACGTGCCGTCTTTTACCAAAGTCACTCGGGTGGACAAGTTCCATTCCTTCTCTTTCAGTTCTCCCTCTCCCCATAAGATCTGTCCGGCTTCCAGCTGACGTTCGTATGCCGGTTCCTGCACTCGTATGATTTCCCATTCACCGACCAGATCTTCTTTGCTGAATTGACGCGAAGCAGTCCCTGCATATCTCTCGGGAGAAGCGACCGGCCAGCCTTCGGGAGTGAAGAACAACTGCCGTATATGTAACACCATTAACTGATTTTGCGGTGACAGACGTCCCTGATGTGCCATAAAATAGTTTCCTTCACCGTCAGAAAAGACGGCACAATGCGCTGTACCCGCCCATCCGGTATGGTTCTCAAAACGATATGGTGCAGTCAGTATCGGGAAGTTGTTGGTCGTATCTTTCACAGCCTTGCCAAAGTAGTCCGTAAACGGACCTTCGGCAGCATCCGAACGGCTGACACGTACATTATAAGTCGTCATCAGCGGATCATAGGAAGTGAAAAGATAATATTGTTTCAGCTCCGGATGATAGATTATTTCCGGTGCTTCGAGATTGTCCTTCCGATAGTTGGCACGCCGTGCTACAAGGTGCCCCAAATCGCCTTCGTTTAAGGCTAATCCGGTTTCAGGATTCAGTTCGACGCAATACAGACCACCGAAGAAGGAGCCGTAATGCATCCACCATTTACCAGTATTTTCATCTGCTATGACGCTCGGATCGATAGCATTCATCGCGGTAGAATCATCTGTTTTAACGATACAGCCTTTCTGTGTCCATGGCCCTTCGGGAGAAGTTGATTCGGCAAGTCCTATATAGGATGTTTTACGTCCGAATGCGGATACGCAATAGTAGAGGCGGTATTTATCTTTATAAGGGATGATATACGGTGCCCAGATATTGGTCGCCCCCTGCCCTCCTGCATGAGACTGTACCCATTGAACCGCTTCTTCCGGTATTTCAGGAAATGCCCATCCCAGAAATTCCCAATGTACCAAATCCTTAGAACGGCGCATCTGGATAAATCCCAACGGCACGCCTTTCTCTCTCGCTTCTTTCCGGTTCTCACCGAAAATCGCATCTGTAGAATACATATAATAATAGTCGCCCAGCTTCCGGCAGGACGGATCGTGTACATTGTATGTTCCCCATTGACGGTAATCTTCCATTTTGGCTACTGATAAATAATTATCATCCCAAGAATTAGCAGAAGGAGTCGGAGTAAACACGGAAGAAGTGCAACTTACAAAGAAGCTGCCTGCTACTAAAAGAACTGGCAAAAACAAGTTTTTCATAATATCTGTGTATTCGTTCATCAATTATGCTACAAAAATACGCCCCGTTTCCCCTATGAAAGGTGGACATACGAACACGATTGGTGGACAATCCGATAATCTGCTGAAAAGAAGCTCTTCCCATTTTTGTGATTGAAGAGATTCTTTTAACTTTGCCCTTATTAATACGTACATATATGAAAAAACACCTACTTATATACCTTATAATATATAGTATCTGTTCACTGGCCGGACAGGTTCGGGCACAGGAACGGTTTGCCGACCGCTATAATATTACGTATGTGACCATGAACGAGGGGCTTCCACATAATTTTATCGACGATTTGTACAAAGACAGCCGGGGGTTTATGTGGATTTCGACTGCCGGAGGCGGGCTTTCCCGTTATGATGGCTATGAGTTTGTAAACTACACTCCCAATAATCACCAATGCAAACTAAAAAGCAACTTTATACGCAATGTCTGTGAAGACGCCTTCCAACGCCTTTGGATCGTCTCCGAAGGGGGAACGGATATTATTGACTTATCTACTTTAAAACCGATTATCCCCCATGACCCGAAAGGGATACTTCCAAAGATACTGGAACTACCGGCTACCCGTATCATGAAAGATACGCAAGGCTGTATCTGGCTTCATTGCGACAACGCCCTTCACCGTATCGAATTCAATGACAAAGGGGAAGTGCAAATCCTGTCTACACTCAGCCCTGTCTATCTGAATGGTCCGGACATTGCTCTGAAAGACATTGACGAGGATGGGAAAATATGGATGGGAAACAATGGAGAAATACGAAAAGTGGCATTAAGTCCGCAAAAGAGACTGGTAACCACTCCCATAGCCGACTGCCTGAAGTTCGAAGCGGGAACTTATATTTCGGATTTCCTCAGCAAAGAGAATGAAGTCTGGATCTCCAGTGACCGCGGACTATTCCGCTATAATAAAACTGGAAATGTGATAAAACGATATGAGCATGATTCCGGCAATCCCTATTCCCTGTCGCAAAATTATCTGACAAATTTAGCTATCACCGATGACAAACAATTAATCGTCGCGACACTACGTGGCATTAATATCTATAACCCGATGACGGATAATTTTGAACGTATAGCCTGTGACCTTCCAAATGGCGGCACCAATCTGCTGAACAGTAACTTTATTAATTGCATATTGACTGATGGAGAACATATCTGGTTCGGTACGGAAACCGGAGGTATCAATCTGTTGAATCCACGGCAACTATCGATACGGAGCTACCGGCATGACAAGGAAAATCCGTCAAGTTTATCCTATAATCCTGTTAATGCAATTTATGAAGATGTATACGGAACCTTATGGGTAGGGACAGTAGAAGGCGGACTGAACAGAAAAGAACGGAACAGCGAAGATTTCACCCATTATACACGTGAACACGGAGGACTGAGTCACAACTCCGTCAGTGCCCTGACTGCCGATACCGACAATCACTTATGGATAGGTACATGGGGAGGAGGTCTCAATCTGCTTGATCTGAAAGCTCCCCGACAGATACTGGAGGTAATTTCCTCACAGACCGGCGGAGGCTTTCCGATTAACTTTATCGGAGTATTGAATTATGACCCTATTAATGAAGGTATATGGATAGGCGCCAATCAAGGACTCTATTTTTATGATCCGGTAAAAAAGGAAATAACTGCTCCGTTACCGGATAAGGCTGCTGAAAATATTCATGGCTGTATCGGTTCCATTATTGATAAGGAGGGTAAACTTTGGGTCGGTTGTCTGGAAGGGGTTTATATCATCGATCTGCATTCCCGTTCCTCTAAAGGAGAATTCCAGTACAGGCACCTGAACTACAAACTGGACGATCCGTCCTCCCGCCTGATTGAGAAAATAACCTGTTTTTATCAAGGTAAGGACGGTACTTTATGGCTGGGCAGTAACGGATATGGCATTTATCAACGAAAAATCGATGCTCAAGGAAAAGAACAGTTTATCTCTTATAGCACAGCGCAAGGATTACCGAACAACAGTATTCGGGGAATACTGGAAGATAACAACGGTAACTTATGGATCAGTACCAATAATGGACTCTCCTGTTATCATCAGGCAGAGAATCGTTTCATTAACTATACCATACAGGATGGTCTGATTGACACACAGTTTTATTGGAACGCCTCATGCGGTTCTTCTCATGACTTACTCTATTTCGGCAGTGTAGGCGGATTGGTTGCAATCGAAAGTAATCGTCCGGCGATGTCTCTTCCAGCTGCCAAAGTACGTTTCACCCGCCTGCGGATAGGTAATGAAGAAATATTGCCGGGCAGCGAATACTTGTCGGAAGATATTGCCATAACGACGGAACTGAAACTGCATGAAAAAGAGAAATCTTTCTCACTCGAATTTGCAGCGCTCAACTTTGAATCAAACAATACAGCCATATACAGTTATCGTCTGGTCGGTTTTGACGATAAATGGGTACAGGTTCCGGGCAACCGTCGTTTCGCCAGTTATACGAATTTACCTCCCGGTTCATATACTCTACAGGTCAGATACACTCCTGATGGTGAGAACGAGGGAGAAAACATAACGGAACTGAAGATTACGATTGTACCTTATTTCTATAAGACTGTATGGTTTATTCTATTCATCATCGTATTGTTATCTGTCAGTGTATGGCAATTCTATCAATGGCGCATCCGTAATCTGAAACGGCAGAAAGAATATCTGCACCGCACGGTAGAAGAACGTACTCATGAACTGGAACAGCAAAAGCATCTGTTAGAAAATCAAACGGATGAGCTGTCACGCCAAAACCAGATGCTGATTCAGCAGAATGAGAAAATCACGAGGCAGAAGGCACAACTGATTCGTATGTCCCGTAAAGTGCAGGAATTGACGCTTGACAAGATTTCATTCTTTACGAATATTACCCATGAATTCCGCACTCCGATTACTCTCATTATCGGTCCTATCGAACGTGCATTGAAATTAAGCTATAATCCGCAAGTCATTGAGCAATTGAACTTCGTGGAACGCAATTCCAAATATCTATTGTCTCTCGTCAATCAGTTGATGGATTTCCGGAAGGTAGAGTCCGGCAAACTGGAGATTGTGAAGACTCGGGGAAATTTTCTGAAATTTATCGATTCACTGATCACTCCGTTTGAAGTATTCGCCCAAGAGCGGAACATTGTGCTCAAACGCTATTACCGGATGGAAATGCCGGAGATCTTGTACGATGAGGAAGCAATGCGTAAGGTGGTCACCAATCTGTTGAGTAACGCTATCAAGTTTACTCCTAACGGGGGAACTGTGTCTCTCTACCTATCTGCTCTTTTCGCCAAAGACAGTGAAAAAGAGACTCTGTATATTTGCGTCAAGGACAGTGGTTCGGGCATCCCTGAGGAAGACCTCAATCGGATTTTCAACCGCTTCTACCAGTCGCAGAATCAAGTGAAATATCCGGTATACGGACAAGCAGGAACAGGCATCGGTTTATACCTCTGCAAACGGATTGTTCAAATGCACGGCGGAGAGATCAAAGCATTCAATAACCGTCATGCGGGATGCTCTTTCCGCATCCTCCTCCCCTTGCAACGAAATGAAAGGAAAGACGAAAAGACAATCATTATTGATCACAACGATTCGTCCGCAACTCCTGTTCAGGATTCCGGCTCTCCAAAAGAGAAAGAGGCTTTAAGTATACTGGTTGTGGAGGATAATGCTGATATGCGGGGATATATCCGGTCTATTCTTCGTGAACAGTATCATGTACTGGAAGCTGCCAATGGCGAAGAAGCATTACATATACTTAATAGTAATCCAATAGACTTTATTATCAGTGATTTGATGATGCCCGTCATGGACGGAATCGAGCTGTCCCGAAGGGTAAAGGAGACATTTGCCATTTCGCATATTCCTTTCCTGATGCTGACCGCCAAAACCTCACAAGAAGCCCGACTGGAAAGCTATCGTATGGGAGTGGACGAATATCTGCTGAAACCTTTTGATGAAACATTATTATTGGCCCGTATTCAGAATATTCTGGAGAACCGGAAACGATATCAACGTAAATTTACGCTTGATATGGACGTGGACGTACTTAATATGGAAGAAGAATCCGGTGATAAGAAGTTCCTCAATCAAGTAATGGAAGTTATCAAAGAGAACTACAAGAACTCCTATTTTGAAGTCAGCGATTTTTGTGAAGCCGTCGGAGTAAGCAAAAGCCTGCTGAACAAAAAACTGCAAAACTTAATCGGTCAGTCCGCCGGACAGTTCATCCGGAATTACAGACTGAACATCGCTCGGGAATTGATTCTGAAGAATCGGGAAACGAAGAATATGAATATAGCGGAAGTTGCCTACGAAGTAGGATTCAATGATCCCAAATATTTTACAAGATGCTTCACGAAACATTTCAATGTGACACCAAGCGCACTGCTGAATAACGAAGAATAACTGATATAAGGGTTGCTATTATGAAACAATGATAGCAGCCCTTCGTCTTAAAATGAGCTCATTTTAAGAGACATCCGTCCAAGATTATACTCAAAGTGTAAAAAAGACACTTATATAACCGTTTATCCACCTCGAAAATTCATTTGTCCACCTTTAATATACTCATCGGTTGTATTTTTGCGACACTACAACGAGTAGAATTATTGTTGAACCATTAATATCAATATCTATGAAGACAAGGAAATGGCCGTTACTACTTATGGCAATTCTTACCGTTCTCAGCATGAGTTCTTGTCAGGATTGGGGAGAAGCCGATCCACCGGCAGGAAATCAAAAACTTCCAGCAAAGCCGGATACCTCCGCTAAATTAATAGCTGAATTTACATTTGACGAAGATTTCAACTCTACTGCCACCGAAGGCAAAACACCTATATCGGGGGAAGGTTTTGCATACAGTGCAGATCAAGAGATTCCGGAAATCGTACAAGATGATGAAAGAGAAAGTGGAGTTATGCACGCCAACGGCGGATACCTCCGCATTCCCAACCCTCTTATCGGTGCAGATATCCAGACAGGAGTCTCATTTAGTTTCTTCGTAAAATCTACTAAAACAGACCATACAGGCGCACTGATCTCATTCAGTGACGGAACGGACAAACTGTATTTCACTGCAAATGCTTTTTTGAGCTATACCGGCACAGGAGGCTATCTGGACGTAAATGATCCGGAAGTCAGTGTAACGAACGCAATGCCTTACGGGACATGGCATTATGTTGCCTTGACTTTCACAGAGAAAGGATACGCCATTTATATCGATGGCACCAAGAAATACGATACCAACAACCATGCCAGCATCAGTTCCGGAAAGACAAGGGCTGTGAGCGTAGGTGACTTCGATTATTCCAATATGATCGATTTATTGTCATCTGCGACCTATATATATTTAGGCTATGGTTCGGATACGGAAACAGCCGAAGCCTATTATGATGATCTGAAGATCTGGACAAATACCTTCTCGGACAGCGATGCTCAGGGACCGAATATCGGTAGCGGAATACATGTGCCCGATCCTGTTTATAAAGCTACTTTCGAAACGACTACCGGACTACAGATCATTGGCGGTGGCAGCTTTGTTACAGATGATAATAGCGCCTTCGGAACCGTATTCAAGAATATCCCCGGAGGAATGCGTCAGAATTACTTGTTGCTTCCGGAAGATGTAATGTCACATTCTGCCGAAACGAAGGAAATGTCTATCGGTATGTGGGTGAATGCGAAGGATGCCGGAATCTCATCCACTTATATGTGGTCACCATTATTCAGTGCTCACGGGCAGGCACCGGGCATAGCAGGTACTGCCAATACAGACAACTGGCCTATGTTTGCATTGTATGTAAGAGGAACATTACAACTGAATAATGCCGGATGGTGCAACTTTGATGATGCACAGAATGTAAATGGTACCAATGCTCTATATCATGACGCCACTGACTGGTTAGCCGATCACGGGTGGCATTACTATACAGTAACTCTCACCGCTACTTCCGCCAAAGTATATATGGATGGCGAACTGAAGAACGAATGGCAGGTGGCAGGTACCGGAGATAATAATACAATTGAAGGTGCATTCATTTATGGTGCCAACTACAAATACATCACTTTAGGCGGAAATCAGGCGTTCGACTGGGGCGATCCCGATCCGGGATTCATGTTTGACGACTTCGCAGTCTATAACAAAGAATTGTCTCCGGAACAGATCAAACAGATTATGGAAGACAAGACTTTGGCTCTGCCTACTCCTGTCTACATCAATACCTTTGAAGAAGGAACCGGAGATGCAAAAATCGTAGGTTCGGGCAAAATAGTTTCAGTGGAAGACAAAGGGTTCGGACAAATATTCCAGAATGTAGCCGGTTCTAAAGGCACTAATTATCTGATGTTGCCTCAGGATGCTCTTTCCCACTCCGTAGAATCTCAGGAAGTGAGTATCAGTGTATGGGTGAATGCCAAGAATGCAGGAGCATCGGACGATTATCGCTATTCTCCCCTATTCACGGCATACGGAAACGAGCCGTCGGCAGGATCAGAGAATATATGGCCATTGTTTGTCCTGCAATCCCGCGGACTCGCCCAAATAAACTGTAACGGATGGACAGACTTCACCGCCGCACAAAATGAGAAAGGTGTCAACACCGTTTATTGCTCGGAATATGCAGCAGATGGAATCGTTTGTGAGGAAGACTGGCTGAAGGATCATGAATGGCATCTTTACACAGCCGTTCTCACGTCTACCACCTGTAAAATCTACATTGACGGAGAAGTCGCCAACTCATGGACAGTGTCGGGCAGCGGTGACGGCAATACCATCTCCGGAATATTCACCAACGGTGCAGACTTGAAATACATCTCATTGGGCGGAAACCAGGCATGGACATGGGCTGACCCTGATCCCGGATTTATGTTCGACGACATCGCTATCTACAACAAAGCACTGACAATCGATGAGATACAGGCTATTATGAAAAAGAAAAAGAATTAAACCTTAAAGTTTAGTATACATGAAGAATTTTATACTGATACTCTGCCTCGCCACATTCAGCCAATGGGTGTATGCGCAGAACAAGCAGATCACCGGACGGGTAGTTGATACCAAAGGTGAAGCCGCCATTGGTGCAAGCATACTTGAAAAAGGAACTACAAACGGAACCATTACCGACTTTGACGGTAACTTCAAACTGACGGTCGGACCGAAAGCCGTGTTACAAATCAGTTATATCGGCTATAAGACACAGGAAATTCCTGTAGCCAACAAGACGAAACTGAATATCACTATGGAGGAAGACACGGAAGTGCTGGATGAAGTCGTAGTGGTCGGATACGGTGCGCAGAAGAAAGAAAGTGTGGTAGGTGCCATCTCGCAGGTTTCTTCCAAAGAACTGTTGAAATCTCCGGCAGCCAACATTTCACAGGCGATTGCCGGTAAGATTTCGGGTGTAATCACTTCTCAGACTTCCGGTGCGCCGGGGGCTGACGATATGAAAATTTATATCCGTGGCCGTGCTTCTTTCGCAGGAGACAACCAGCCGTTGATTTTAGTAGACGGTGTAGAACGCGAGTTCTCACAGATTGCTCCGGATGATATCGAATCGATCTCTACGTTGAAAGATGCTTCCGCTACTGCCGTATATGGTGTGCGTGGTGCAAACGGTGTGATGCTGATTACAACGAAGCGTGGTAAAGAACAGAAACCGACCGTCAGCCTGACCGCCAACTGGCAAATACAGTCCCCTACCCGCCAGGATACTTATCTGGATTCTTACAATTCGGTTGTATTGCTGGAAGAAGCGCTGGCTAACGACGGACTGCCTTCTCAATATTCAGCATCCGACATCGAAATGTATAAAAGAGCCTCAGCAGGACAACTCAGCGGAATCGATGCCCTCCTCTACCCGAATGTAAACTGGTATGACACCGTTTTGCGAAACAGTGCACCGGCACAACGCTACAATGTCAATATACAGGGCGGTACCAAACGTATGCGTTACTTTACTTCTGCCGAATATTATAACCAACAGGGATTGTTCAAGGAATTCAGTCAGGACGAATACGGAAACAAGTCGAACTCCAGCTTCAAGCGTTTCGCTTTCCGTGCCAATCTCGACTTCCTGATGACCAAAGACCTGACTCTTTCCGTCAACTTCGGGACACGTTTCGAAGAACGCAGAGGACCGAACTCGAATGAATCGAGAGACGGAACTTACAGTCAGGCATTTTATGAAATGAATCATACACCGGGATGGTTGTTTCCGGTATCCTATACCGTAGGTGAAGGTGAAGACCAGAAGACATTGTACAGCGGCAGCTCACAATACCAGAATAATATCGTGGCACGTTTTGCCAAAGCCGGTTTCTACCGCTCCACCAATACGATCAATGAAACAAATTTCATTGTGGATTATAAGATGGACTGGCTCACCAAAGGGCTGGCAGCAAAAGGTATGGTATCTTTCGACTACGACGCTTACTATATGCGTGCTTTCAATGCCGACTTTGCCACTTATGAACTGAATGACCGTAATAACTACAATTCAATAGACGCTTATACCCAGTTCAATACGGATACGGAACTTGCTTATCTGGGCAATAACCAGACTACTACTTATAAACTTTATATGGAATTCCAGCTGAACTGGGCACGCAAATTCGGGAAACATGATATCACCGCTATGGCACTGTACAACCAAAATGACTACCGTTATCAGGCAGACCTTGCCGAACGTTACCAAGGACTGGTAGGGCGTGCCACATACGGCTACGACGACCGTTACCTGGCAGAAGTCAACTTCGGCTATAACGGTTCGGAAAACTTCATGCGAGGCAGACGCTTCGGTTTCTTCCCTTCTTTCTCCGTAGGATGGAGAATCAGCAACGAAGCTTTCATGAAAGGAACGGAGGAGTGGCTGAACAATCTGAAGATCCGTGCATCCTATGGTGAAGTAGGTAACGATGTATACAAAGTGAATGGCGTAAAACAACGTTTCCTGTATCAGGCAGTGTGGACACAGATAGCCAACGACTATCACTTCGGAACAACCGGATATACCGGTATCTATGAAAGCCAGTACCCTAACTATGCAGTGACTTGGGAACGTGCTCACAAATACAACCTGGGACTGGAATTTGGTTTATGGAACGGACTGCTGAACGGTAATATCGACGTATTCTACGAAAAGAGAAACGATATCCTGACTCCTTATCTCACCCGTCCGCAATGGGTTGGTGTCAATATGGCTGCCGGCAATCTGGGAGAAACCAACAACAAGGGTTTCGAAATCGAACTGAAACATGCGAACCATATCGGAAAGGACTTTACCTATAATGCAAGTCTGACTTTCTCACACGCCCGCAATGAAATCCGGAACATGGACGAACCCGCCACAAAGACAGCTTATCGCAAACAGGAAGGTCATCCGATCAACCAATACTTCGGTCTGGTGTGTGATGGTTTTGTAACCCAAGCCGACCTGAACAATCCCGATTTTCCGGTTTCTACTTTCGGCAATGTACAGGTAGGTGACCTGAAATACCGTGATATGAACGGAGACGGATTTATCGATAGCCGTGATGAAACATTTATCGGCTATAGCGATGTTCCCGAAAACACTTACGCCTTGTCTCTGGGATGCGAATACAAAGGCATCGGATTCAGCATCATGTTTCAGGGAGTAGATCATGTTTCCAGATATTATGATGCGGAAGCAATGTACGCTTTCGTGAATGGCGGTAAGGTAAAAGAACATCATCTGAACCGCTGGAATCCCAACCAGTCGGAAGCATACAACCTTGCCAATGCCAGCTATCCGCTGCTCCATTATGACAGCTACGGTGACCATAACCAGCGTAAGAACTCGTTCTTCCTGAAAAACGGTAACTTCCTCCGTCTGAAGAATATCGAACTAAGCTACTCGCTTCCGGCTAAATGGATCAGAAAAGTAGCCATGAACGAATGCCGCGTCTATGTGAATGCAAACAATCTCATCACGTGGGATAAACTGGATGGTCTTTGCGATCCGGAAAGTGAAGGTTCCAACCGTTACCCGATTATGAAGACTGTGAACTTTGGTGTAAACATTAAATTCTAACAGATATAAGACATGAAAAAGACAATCATATATACCGCCTTTTGGTTGGCAACCGCCGGAATCGCCCTGACTTCCTGTGAAGACATATTCGGTGGTTTTCTGGACAAACAACCCAGCAACGAACTGACAGAAGAAGAGGTATTCAGCCAATGGACTACTACCCGCGAGTTCCATTTCGATACTTACAACTTCCTGCGCCACGGTGCCTGCCGCATCAATAACTCATGGATGGATGCAGCTACCGACTTAGCCGAAACCAGCTACGCCAGCGGCGGCACGCGTACAAGTTTCAACATCGGTAACTATTATGCCAGCGGTGCCGCCACTGAACTTACCGGCACATGGGAACACTATTACCGTGGTATCCGCAAATGCAATATGCTTTTAAAGAACATCGACGACGTGCCCAAAGCTACGGACGACTCGGAAGAAGCACACGCTACCTATGTGAAACAATACAAGGCGGAAGCTCATTTCCTCCGTGCTTATTTCTACTGGGAAATGTTTCTCCGCTACGGCCCCGTCCCCCTGGTTACAGATGTACTCGATCCGGACGGAGACTTGCTGAGCAACTATACCACCCGCCCTTCCCTGAAAGAATATGTAGTTGACTTCATTCTGAAAGAACTGAAAGATTGCGAAGAAGGATTGATGGATAAAGCCACTTCTGCCGAATCGGGCAACCCCGGACGTATCAGCCAACCAATGGCACGTGCACTGTATTCACGTGTCATGCTCTACATGGCAAGCGACCGTTTCAGAAGTGAATCGGGTATCAGCTGGCAGCAAGCCGCCGATGCAGCGCAAAGCTTCATGACGGATTACGGAACACTCTACAGACTCTACACGACTGATACCGATCCGAAGACATGCTATACCAACGCCATCCTGAAGAACGCACATGACGAGAAAAATAATGAAACGATCTTCTGGCGTAATGATGTGGCTGTAGGATGGGGAGCGATCTATAACGATACGCCTGTAGGCGAAGGCGGCAACGGAGGTTTGTGCCCGTCACAGAATTTAGTGGATATGTACGATATGGCGAACGGACAGTCTCCTTTCAGCAGTTATGATGAAACCGGTGCCCCTGTTTATAACGGAACAGCCACTCCGGCCATTAACAATGCCAGCGGATACAAGAGCAATGATCCTTACAGCAACCGTGACCCGCGTCTGGCGGCTACCGTGCTCTACAACGGTGTGAACTGGGGTAATGGCATCATTAATGTACTCAAAGGACAACGGGATAACCCGCAAGGAAATGCCAATGCAACACCAACCGGATACTATACCCGCAAGTATATTCCGGAAGTGATCCTGAACAACAACCATACCGGCAGCAACTACCGTAACTGGATTATCATCCGCTATGCAGAAATCTTATTGAACTACGCAGAAGCCTTGAATGAAGCCGGCGGTTCACGCTCGGACGTACTGAACGCCATCCAGCCTCTCCGCGACCGTGTAGGGATGACTACCAAACTCACAGACCGCAGCGATCTTCAGACCATTGCCGACCGCCGCAACTTCATCCGCAAGGAACGTACCGTCGAACTCGCTTTTGAAGATCATCGCGCCTGGGACGTACGTCGCTGGAATGTAGCAGAAAAAGCATTGGCACGTCCTATCTACGGAATGGAGATTACCAAGGAAAACGGAAAGTTTGTCTATACACGTAAAGTTGCCCAGAACCGGGTATTTACGGAGAAAATGTATCTCTACCCGATACCGGAAGGAGAAGTATGGAAAACGAATATCGAAAACAACCCGGGTTGGAACAATTAACTGAATGAATATGCAACCGATGAAATTAAATAACATACAGACAGGATTCAAAAGAATCCTGCTCACCGTAGCCACAGCTTTCATGCTGGGCAACGGATGGGCGCAAGATGCTAAAGTCCTGAAAGGACGAATCGTAAATGCAGAGGGTGAACCTATCGCAGGTGCGGTGGTCAACGTAGCGGAAGCAAGCCGCATCGCACTCTCGGACAAGGACGGTTTCTTCACTTTGAAGAATGTAAAACCTGCCGACGAGCTTTATGTAAGCAGCGTAGGTTATCTGCCGACAACAGCCATTGCCGACTTTGAGGAGAACTTCAAAATTGTCATGGATGCCGACCTGGATGAATATGCTCATACGACTCCGCTTCCTTTCAATCGCAAACCCAAGAAGTTTGTGACAGAGTCCACCTCCATCGTCACCGGAGAAGAACTGGAAAAACATCCGGTAACCGTTCTTCAGAATGCGTTTACCTCCACTGTCACCGGTGTAGAGACGTATGAGGCGCAATCCGAACCGGGATGGAGTGAAACGGCTATGTATATCCGTGGCATCCGTACCATGAATGCCAGTGCACGCAGTCCGCTGATCATCGTTGACAATGTGGAACGTGACCTCTCATTCCTCGATGCCTACCCTATTGAATCGATTACGATATTGAAGGATGCCGCCGCCACCGCTATCTATGGAATGCGTGGAGCCAACGGCGCAGTACTCGTAACGACCAAACGCGGAGAAACCGGTAAGACTAAAATCAACTTCACACAAGAAGTCGGCTTCCAGACTATTGCCGGAATTCCCGAAAGCCAGAATTCTTACAACTATGCGCTGAGCCGTAATCAGGCACGATACCTGGACGGATTAAGTCCCGAATATTCCGATGAAGACCTGGACTACTACCGTCGTGTCTGCAACGGTGAGCAACTGGAAGGAATGGCAAAATACAAATACTTCAATACGAACTGGCACGATACCATGCTGCGGGATGCAGCTCCGCAATACCGCACCAACCTGTCTGTCAGCGGCGGTAATGCACGTGCACGTTACTATGTCTCCTTCTCTTATCTCCGCCAGGAGGGTTTGTTCGACACCAAATGGACGGAATGGAACGAAGGATACAGCACACAGGAAGTATTGAACCGTTACAACCTGCGTTCGAACATCGACATCGATGTAAACAAGTTTCTGAATGTATCGATGGACTTGGGCGGACGTATCGACAATATCTCCCAACCGGGCATTGACGTATGGAACCTCTTTACCTGGGGAGCCGGCGAAAATCTTCCGGTGTATCCCGTATTCTGCCCGAACGGTGAATTCTTTATGCCAACCAGCAGCGACAGTAAAAACGGTGCCGCACAAATCGCCGGACGTGGTGTGGAGCAGAACCGCCGCCGTAACCTCTATACAACCGTAACGGCTACCGGAAACCTGGATGCCCTCGTTCCCGGACTGAAAGCCAAGATGACGTTCAGTTTCGACTCTTACGAAACATTCCAGAAGGTGCAGCAAGCCGATGTCAATGTCTACTACTATAACTATATGGCTGATGTCAACGACCCGTCGGAATATACATACCAACGCATGAGAACGTACAAAGCATTGCCCAATGCCACCACTTCTCCACGTGACTATTACTATAATCTCAATATGAACGGCGGACTGGCATACGAACATACATTCGGCAAACATGCCATCAATGCCCAGGCTTTTATCCGTACTTATCAGAATGTAGTACGCGGACAGGAATCATCCAACCGCTACCTCTCTTACAATGCACAGGCTACCTATGTATATAACAACCGGTATATCCTTTCCGGTAATATCTCCCGCATGGGCAGTGATAATTATGCCGACGGCGAACGCTTCGGAACATTCCCCGGCGGTTCCGTGGGATGGGTACTTTCCGAAGAATCATGGCTGAAGAACTCGTTCGTGAATCTCCTGAAACTCCGCGCATCCTATGGACGGGCAGGACAAGCCGTAACAGGCGTCAGCCGCTACCCGTACCAAGGTACATTCACCGAAGGAGGCGGATATAATTTCGGTACTTCCCAATCTTACACGGAAGGTGTATATGAATCGACAGCCGGCAACAAGAATATCAAATGGGAAATCTCAGATATGGCAAACTTCGGCGTTGACTTCGACTTGTGGAACAAGAAAATCTACGGTTCTGTGGACTTCTTCAAGGAATGGCGTTCCAATATTCTGGTATCCCGTTCCACCGTGCCCGGCTTATTCGGTGTAAACGCTCCGCAAGACTCTTACGGCAAGGCCGAAACGAAAGGTTTTGAGATCACTTTAGGACATAGCAACCGGATCGGTGATTTTGAATACTATATCGACGGTATGCTGACCTTCAACACCAACAAGATCACCGAAATGGATGAACTGACTCCCGATTACGCTTATCAGGCAAGAACCGGCAACCGGATCGACCAAAGCCAGCTCCTGATCTGGAAACAATGGGCCAGTAATCCCGACCTGATTCCGGAGTCGTATGAAGATGCCGTTGCCAATCCTCAGAAATATCCGTGGAACGCTGCCGGTAAATACAAGCTCGGCAATGCCGTATTCCAGGATACGAACGGCGACCGTAAAATAGACAGCTACGACAAAGTACCGACCGGATACACAAATATTCCGGAATTAATCCCGACCATCCGTTTAGGTTTCAGTTGGAAAGGTTTCGACGCACGTGCCGTGCTGACGGCTTATCTGAACCGCACCGTTCCCTGTCGCGAGAATATGGACTATGGTTTCGGCTGGGGAGGTACTTCCACTCATGAAATCACCAACACATGGGGATATTATACCGATGATCCGACAGACCCGCGCAATATCAACGCCAAATATCCGCGTTTGTCTACTTCCTTCAGTGACCTCGACCGGAACTATCCTTACAATGAGTCTACCATCTGGGTAGTCAATGGAGATTTCCTTTCATTGCGCAATGTGGAAGTCGGCTACTCACTTCCTGCACGATTGATTTCTAAAGTCAATATGACGAAATGCCGTCTTTACTTCAGCGGCTACAACCTGTGCAACTGGAGCCATCTGCCTAAAGGCTTTGATCCGGAAAACCCGACCAACTATATCTGGGCATATCCCAAGACACGTTCATTTACGTTCGGTGTGAATATCGGATTCTAATCATTCAATAAAACAGCAAAGAATTATGAAAAGAATATCAACTTATATAGTTACTCTGGTCCTCGCACTCGCAGGCAGTTCGTGCAGCGACTACCTCGACAAAGAGTACGATGCCTCCTTATCTGAAAAGAAAGTGTTCAATAACCAGAACCTGACACGCGAGTTCCTCGCCAACATCTACACGAATCTGCCGGACGGACTGGCGCCACTGTCGGACGACCAGTTCACAGGTGCTTCACGTGACTGTATGACGGATAATGCAGTGACCTGCTGGGGACTTCATTATTATACAAAGATCGGCAGCGACGGATACACCGCCGGCGACCATCCCCTGCTGGGCTTCTGGAACACCGACTTATACGGGATTCGGAAATGTAATATGTTTCTGAAGAACGCCAAGGCATCCGTAGTAGGAAATACGGAGAAAGACGGCGATGACAACCGCCTTTACGACCGTTACTGTGCAGAAGCCAGACTGCTTCGCGCTATCTTCCATTTCGACTTAATCTGCTGGTTCGGCGCTGCCCCTGTCATTGCGGAAGATGAATCCGGCGAACCGATCATCTTCGACTTGTCCGATCCTTCGGCAATGAACATGTTCCGTACTCCCGCTGCCGAAGCACTTGAATGGGTAGCCGACCAATGCGACCAGATCAAAAACCAGCTCCCTTTCCGCTACAGCGATGAAGCATCCAACTGGGGACGTGTCAACGGAGCCGCCGCTTATGCTTTAAAGGCAAGAGCCCTGCTCTACCGTGCTTCCAAACTGAACAATCCGGACGGCAACACCGCATACTGGGCGAATGCGGCGCAGGCAGCAGCCGACTTCATCACTCAGAATAACAAGCAAAGTTACCCTTACCGACTGTACAATACGGGAAATCCGGAGAATGACTATTACGAATGTTTCACGACCAATCCGGTATACAACAATGAAATTATCCTTGCACGCTCTGTATGGAATACCAATCAGGTAGAAAAAGTATTCCTGCCGGTAGGCTTTACCGGTTCTTTCTCCGGAAACGGACGTACCAACCCGACACAGAATCTGGTGGACGCTTACGAAATGAGCAACGGCAAACGGATCGATGAGAACGGCAGTAACTACGATGCAGCCAATCCGTATAAAGACCGTGACCCGCGTCTGGCACAAACCATCTTCTATCAAGGCATGATGTGGGGACGTGCCGACAAAGAAGAAAGACGTGCCATCGACGTACGCTACAACTCGGATGCGGACAAAGGAGTGGATTACACCTCAGCCATGGGAGGCACCTACACCGGATACTATCTGAAAAAGTTCGTGAATAACATTTCCTGCAAAGAACCGGCCACCTATCCTCACGCATGGATGATTTTCCGTTATGGCGAAATTCTGCTGAATGCCGCCGAAGCCTATAATGAAGCGGAAGGTCCTGCCAAGGCATACAGTTACATCAATGAGGTACGCGCCCGTGCCGGTATGCCGGCCTACGCAGATATGTCGCAAAGTGAACTCCGCGAACGTATCCGCAACGAGAGACGCATCGAACTGGCTTTCGAAGATCATCGTTTCTTCGATGTACGCCGCTGGAAACTATATGACAATGTAACCTCTACGGGAGAAACCGGAAAGCCCCGTTACAACCAGTTGCTGAATCTTTATGGAGTGAAGGTCACCGGCAACGCAGATACTCCCTCCTATACCTTCGGACTGGCAGAAACGGTCAATTCACGCACGTTTGTCAATCCCAAGAGTTACTACTTCCCGATACCTGCCAACGAAGTGAAACGGGCCCCCAATCTGGGACAGAATCCGGGATGGGACACCGGAAGCGCTTCTAACGAATAAACATCAAAACGATCTAAAAAAAGAAAGACTGAGATATGAAATACTTAAAGACCATCTATCTTCTACTCTGTTGCACGCTCGCCCTGGCAGCGTGCAGCGACGACGATGAAAACTCTGCATCAGGAGCTTTAAGCATCACAACGCCGGCATATACGAATGTGGGTTACAACAAAGTTACCTTATCCGCCAATATCAGCGGAACGGAAGGAGTGAATATCGTCAAACGGGGATTCTGTTACGGCACGGCATCCCATCCGGACATTTATGACACGACCTCCGAAGTCAGAGGATCGGAAATCAGTACGACCCTGACCGGCCTGACTCCACAAACAAGGTACTACGTAAGAGCTTTTGTCACCCTTTACAACGAAGAGCCCAGATACTCGGAGGAAACTTCTTTCACGACTCCCGCCGAGACACTGAGCGATGAACTGGCAGCGTACGAAGCACCCACGTATGTAGACGACTACACAAGTTTCTCAGCCTGGAGCAACCGTTATGACTGGAACCTTGCCAACGTACACGACCCTACGGTAATGAAAGCCGATGACGGATATTACTATATGTATCAGACAGACGCTTCTTACGGCAACGCGCACAGCGGAAACGGACACTTCCACGCACGGCGTTCCAAAGACCTCGTAAACTGGGAGTATCTGGGAGCAACCATGAGTGAAACGCCCCCGACATGGATCAAAGAAAAGCTGAATGCCTACCGTCAGGAGATGGGACTGGAACCGATTGACAATCCGTCTTACGGATACTGGGCACCTGTTGCACGAAAAGTATCGAACGGAAAATACCGTATGTATTATTCCATCGTAATCACGAACTACATCCAAACCGGAAAACCGGAAATTGAGAACAACGGCAACTTTGACGGTTCATGGACCGAACGCGCGTTTATCGGACTGATGGAAACTTCCGATCCGGCAAGTAATATATGGGAAGACAAAGGATTCGTTGTCTGCTCTGCCAGCGATAAGGGAAAGACGGATTATGGGCGCAGCAGCATCAATGACTGGGAAGGGTATTTTAAAATCAATGCGATCGACCCTACTTATATAATAACGGAAAATGGCGAACACTGGCTGATCTATGGTTCATGGCACAGCGGTATCGCTGCCCTACAGGTAAATCCGGAAGACGGCAAACCGCTGAATGCTTTGGGAAATCCCTGGGACATCACAGGAGAAGACAATTCGGGTTATGGAAAGATAATCGCCACACGTGGCACCAGCCGCTGGCAGGCATCCGAAGGTCCCGAAGTGATCTATCGTGACGGTTATTACTATCTGTTCCTGGCTTACGGTTCACTGTCGGTAGAATATAATACACGTGTCTGCCGTTCCAGAAACATCGACGGCCCTTATGTAGACATACACGGAAATTCCGCTATGGGAAGCGCGCAACTATATCCGATACTGACTGCTCCTTACCGGTTCGACAACAGCTACGGCTGGGTAGGAATTTCCCATTGCGGCATCTTCGATGACGGAGCCGGCAACTGGTTCTATACTTCACAAGGACGTTTCCCCGTGAACGTAGGCGGCAATGAATACTCCAACGCCATCATGATGGGACATGTACGCAGCATCCGCTGGGATGCCAACGGCTGGCCTCTCGTTATGCCCGAACGTTACGGAGCCGTTCCGCAAGCGCCTATCACGGAAAATGAAATAGCCGGAGACTGGGAACATCTGGCATTGACCACCAGTACGGGCACCCAACGAACGTCCGAAACGATGACTTATGATCTCGGTACGCATAAGATAACTTCCGGCAGCTGGAAAAATGCTACATGGACATTTGATGCAGCGACTCAAACCATCACGACAAGCGCCGGAGTAGTACTCTATCTGCAACGTGAAGTCGACTGGGAAGCCAGTCCGCGGACACATACGATTGTGTATGCGGCCCAGGGTAATCAAAAGACATATTGGGGGAAGAAACTCCAATAACCCTCTATAGAAAAATAAATATGTGTTTTGCTGTCACCGTCACAAAGCAGAGCATAACTCGCTTATAATGAAGAAGTAAAGCAGTGACAGCAGCTAGTGACAGCACTGTGATGGCAATTTTTGCTGTCACAGTGCTGCTATATCTACCGGACTTTGCCGACAGGTCATGCGTAGGTCCATTCGTTTCCATATGCCGGAACCAACGGTTCCAAGCGGATGAAACTCTAGTTTCAAGCAGAGGAAACTTTAGTTTCAAACTGAAGAAACTTTAGTTTCAAGCTGGTGAAACTCTGGTTCCAAGCCCCAGAAACTATCCAGCTCTATATAGAAAGAGAAAATGCAATATAACGATCCCGCTCCGAAGACAGGAACATGCGATAGTTTTATACGTAACAGTAAAGTTCTTATCCTTTTATGTTGCACAACATATAAGAGTGTATTTGATACACCAAACAAAAGTGTTACTTTTACACCCAAAATAAGATAAGCATCTCATTTACATTAAAAATAAAACCATGAAAAAACATTTTCTACTTGCAGGAATTGCCGCGCTGATGCTTGCCGCGTGCAATAACAAGCCGGCTTCCGAGCTGACTTTATCCGGTCTTGACCCGGCAAAATTTCAAACAGAAGTGAACAATGCCCAAACAGCTCTTTATACCTTAAAGAATAAGGCGGGTATGGAAGTATGCATCACTAACTTCGGCGGACGTATCGTGTCCATCATGGTGCCCGACAAGAACGGCAAGATGCAGGATGTAGTTTTAGGTTTTGACAGCATTGCTGATTATATTAATGTACCCAGTGATTTCGGTGCTTCTATCGGCCGTTACGCCAACCGCATCAACCAAGGGCGTTTTGTACTGGACGGAGATACCATCCAACTGCCGCAAAACAACTTCGGCCACTGCCTGCACGGAGGCCCGAAAGGATGGCAATACCAAGTATACGAAGCCAACCTTATCGATCCGACAACACTGGAACTGACTCTTATCTCTCCGGACGGTGACGCGAATTTCCCCGGAAATGTGACTGCTAAAGTAACTTATCAACTGACAGATGACAACGCCATCGACATCAAGTACAGCGCTACTACCGACAAAAAGACAATCATCAACATGACCAACCACTCTTACTTCAATCTGGCTGGTGATCCGTCAAAAACATCGACAGACAACATCATGTATGTAAATGCAGATTACTATACTCCGGTAGACAGCACCTTCATGACAACCGGCGAAATCGCTCCGGTCAAAGATACTCCGATGGACTTCACTACTCCGAAAGCGGTAGGCAAAGATATCAACAACTACGACTTCGTCCAACTCAAGAACGGCAACGGATATGATCACAACTGGGTGCTCAACACCAAAGGTGACATCTCGCAGGTAGCTGCCAGACTGACGTCTCCCGAAACCGGAATCACATTGGAAGTATATACCAACGAACCGGGTATTCAGGTATACACAGGTAACTTCCTCGACGGAACCGTAAGCGGAAAGAAAGGCATCGTTTACAACCAACGTGCTTCTGTCTGCCTCGAAACACAACACTACCCCGACAGCCCCAACAAAGCCGACTGGCCGTCCGTTGTGCTGGAACCGGGACAAACGTACAACAGCGAATGTATCTTTAAATTCTCGACAGAGAAATAATATTAACTTATAAATCAAATTTATTGTGGAAGCATTAGATTGGCTAGTAATTGGAGTCTTCTTTTTGGCTCTGATAGGTATTATTGTTTGGGTAGTCAGACAAAAACAAAATGACTCGGCAGATTATTTCT
>OGQX01001154.1_pt1 | contig 25161 bp, 18 predicted proteins | sample 1553291 | NCBI WGS metagenome assembly OGQX01 (sample SAMEA2580030, study PRJEB22360) | human gut metagenome | biome: human gut; feature: human-associated habitat; material: faeces | place: Denmark | collected 2008/2010
TGTCGTCGGCGGGACTTCCCGAAGCGCTCGTCTCCATGTCGGAGGATACGAGTCGGGAAGGGGCAGGCGCGCTCATGCGCGCGCGCGGTTTTGTAGACCTTCTCATTCCCCGCGGCGGAGCGGGGCTGATTCGCTCCTGCGTGGAAAATGCCACGGTGCCCTGTATTCAGACAGGGACGGGCATCTGTCATATTTACGTCGATAAGAGCGCTGATTTTCAAATGGCGCTCGATATTATAGACAATGCCAAAACTTCCCGTCCCTCCGTCTGTAACGCGGCAGAAGTCTGCCTCGTGCATAAAAATATCGCCCCGACCTTTTTGCCGCTCTTAAAGGAGCGCCTGACGGACGAACGCAGGAAAAGAGGTCAGACGCCCGTCGAACTTCGCCTGGACGAACGGGCGGCGAAATATATTTCGGGAACGCGGGCGGGCACGGAGGATTTCGATACGGAATTTCTCGACTACATTCTCGCGGTGGGGGTGACGGACGACGTTTATTCGGCGGCGGAACATATTTCGGCGCACTCCACGGGGCACAGCGAAGCGATCGTCGCTTTTGACGAAGAAGCGCAAAGCGCCTTTTTGTCTCTCGTAGACAGCGCGGCGGTCTATGTGAACGCTTCCACGAGATTTACGGACGGCGGAGAATTCGGATTGGGCTGCGAAATGGGCATTTCCACGCAGAAGCTCCACGCCCGCGGTCCGATGGGCTTAAAGGAGCTCACTTCGTGGAAATATGAAATCAGAGGAAACGGCCAAATCAGATAAAAACGGCGGCGATTAAAAGCGGTCGGCAATATGGGGACAATGCGTCCCTGTATTTTTGAAAAACGGTATAAAGAATTTTTGCGGTACGGCGGTGCCGCCGTTTTCGATAGAATTTTATGGAGGAACTTATCGCGATGAATACTTATGGTTTTATAGGCGTGGGCAATATGGGCGGAGCGCTAGCGCGGGCGGTCTGTCGGAAATTTCCGCGGGAAACGCTCCTTTCGGGGCGTACTTCCGCCCGCGCGGAAAGCCTCGCCAAAGAGCTCGGCTGCCGCGCGTCGGACGCTCACACGGTTGCGGAGAGCTGCCGCTATATTTTTCTCGGCGTAAAGCCCCAGACCATGCCCGAACTTCTTTCCGACCTCTCCCCCGTCTTTGCGGCGCGCATAAAACGGGGGGAACGCTTTGTTCTCGTTTCCATGGCGGCGGGATTGACAATGAATACGATTTCCGCGCTTTCGGGCGGAGTCCCCGTAATCCGAATCATGCCCAACACTCCCGTGGCGGTAGGGGCGGGAATGACGCTCGCGTGCGCCGATCCCTCGGTGACGGAAGAAGAATTTTCGGGGCTCCTTTCAGCGCTGGAATATGCGGGCCGTACGGACAGAATCGACGAAAGGGAAATGGACGCGGCGAGCGTCGTCGCCGGCTGTTCCCCCGCCTATATGTTCCGGTTTGTCAAGGCGCTCGCGGATGCGGGCACGGCGCTCGGTCTGAGCGCGGAAAAGGCTTTGACATACGCCGAGCAATCGATGTTCGGCGCGGCGAAATTGGCGCTGGAAACGGGAACGCCGCCCGACGAGCTCGAAACCGCGGTATGCAGTCCGGGCGGCTCGACGATAGAGGGCATAAAGAGCTTTGAACGGGCGGAGCTGGACAGAATCGTAAAGGAGGCGGCGTCCGCCTCGTATAAGCGGACGAAGGAGCTGGCGGGAAAATAAAAATCGGGAGGCGGATATGGCGAAAGGACTGACGGTCGTAAAAAATTATGCTTCGGTTTTGGGCTTGCGGGAAACGGAGCGCGCCATCAAGGACGTAAAGGACATTTTCGAGCGCACGCTGTCGGAAAAGCTCAATCTGGAAAGGATAACGGCGCCGCTGTTCGTGGAGAAATCGAGCGGCATCAATGACGATCTGAACGGTACGGAGCGCAAGGTGGAATTTTCTCTGAAAGTGAGCGGAACGGACTGTGAAATCGTGCAATCGTTGGCGAAATGGAAGCGTCTGGCGCTGTATCGGTACGGGTTTTCCGCGGGCGAGGGATTGTATACGGACATGAACGCCATTCGCCGCGACGACGAAATGGACAATATCCATTCGGTATTCGTGGACCAGTGGGATTGGGAGCGGGTAATTACGGAAGGGGAAAGGAACGTCGAGTTTCTCAAAGAGACGGCGAAAAAGGTAGCCGAAGCGGTCTTTGAGACACACCGCCGAATTAAGCGGCTCTATCCCGTCCTTACGCGGCGGCTGGACGAGGAAGTGTACTTTATCACTTCGGGGGAATTGGAGGAAAGGTATCCCGATTTGACCCCGAAGGAAAGGGAAAGGGCGATTTTGCGGGAACATCATACGACGTTCCTGATGCAAATCGGGGAGAAGCTGAAAAACGGACTTCCTCACGACGGACGATCTCCCGATTATGACGATTGGACGCTGAACGGAGATCTTCTCTTTTGGAACGAGCTTTTGGAATCGCCCTTGGAGCTTTCCTCCATGGGAATCCGCGTCGACGCGGCAGCGCTTAAACGCCAGTTGCGGCTTTCGGGTACGGAAGAAAGAATGAAATATCCCTATCACCAAATGGTTTCAAAAGGACAATTGCCTTTGACGATAGGCGGAGGAATAGGGCAGTCGAGAATGTGCCTTCTCCTGCTGGAAAAATTGCATATCGGAGAGGTGCAGGCGTCCGTATGGGGCGAGGACGTGACGGAAGAATGTGAAAAATTCGGTATCGGAATTTTGTAAAAAATAAGAAAAAGAGACGAAAAAAAGCACACTTCCCATAGGGAATAAAAATATCAAATTTTATAGAATTGTACTTTCAAGCGAGCGAAAAAATATAAACAGGTTGAGTTTTCAAAACTCGGCCTGTTTTTTGATATAAAGAAAAGCCACTCGATAGTCACGTGGTCGGATATAAATATGGGGCACGGGGAAAGCAGGGATAAGTGTCACTCACTTCAAGCGCGGGTAGTATTACTAGTACAACTAGTACAATGTACTGATCTAGTTTTAATTTATTGAGCTCACCGTTGTATATAGCGATCAGAAATTTTTTTCTATGATGAAAAGTTGAAAAATTTTTGAGAAAAGTATTGACAAACCAAAAATTTGTGTTATACTATAATAGTAATTAATATTTACTATTATGGAGGTTTGATATGAAAAGAGAGATCAAGATAGTAATTATCGGTGCCGGAAGCACCTATACCCCGGAATTGATAGAAGGATTGATAAAAAAGCGTAACGATTTAGATATTCGAGAGCTCGCATTGATGGATATTGATTTGGAAAAATTGGAAATTGTAGGAAATATGGCGCGCAGGATGTTGGAGGCAAAGGAAATCTCATGGCCTGTAAATTTCTATGATACTTATAATTGCGTATCAGGAGCTGATTATGTCATTACGCAGATCCGAGTAGGAAAGTTACTTGCGCGGATTAATGATGAAAAAATTCCGTTAAAATATGGAATGATCGGGCAGGAGACATGTGGTATCGGAGGCTTTTTCAAGGCGCTGCGTACGATTCCGGTTCTGTATCGGATTGCAGATAAAATGCAGGCGCTTTGCCCGAATGCCGTAATGATCAATTTTACCAATCCTTCCGGTATCGTAGCTCAGGCGTTACTTCGGAAAAAGATTCGTTCGGTCGGATTGTGCAATTGTCCCTTTGCGATGGAAAAGAGTGTAAAGGAAACGTTGGGATTAGAAACGGCCGAAATTGATTATGTGGGCTTGAATCATCTTTCATGGTTGACCGCTATCCGTTGTAACGGAAAGGATTATTTGGAACAAGCATTGAAGAGCGGTGTGAATAGCGTTGCCATGAAAAATATTCCGGCAAACGGCTTTGACAGCGAGATTTTGCAAGCGGTACGGGGAATTCCTTCGACATATCTCGAATATTACTATTTCAAATTTGACAAATTGAAAAAACTGCAAAGTGAGAAGTTATCGCGCGGCGAAGTGTGCCTTTCTTTAGAGAGGGAGCTATTGGAAAAATATAAGAATCCGTCTTTGAATGAAAAGCCTCCCGAATTGGAGCAGAGAGGAGGCGCATATTATTCGACTGTTGCCGTGGAACTTTTGGAGGCAATTGAAAATGACCGTGGAACGCGACATGTGGTAAATGTAAGAAATGACGGTGCATTTTCGTTTATGGACGACGATGATGTAATTGAAGGAGCTGCAATTGTCGGAAGGGATAAAATAGATACGATTCCGCTTAGGAGCTTTGATAATGAACATATCATTGGTTTAATGAAATTGATGAAAAGTTATGAAAAACTTGCGGTGGAAGCGGCTGTGACAGGAGATAGACAAACTGCGATTTCTGCGCTTCTGTTAAATCCGCTTTGCGGAGATTATCGCGCGGTTTCGTCCTGTTATGATGAAATGCATAAAGTGAATGAAAAATTTTTATATGAGTAGAATTCAGATAGGAATTGGGGTGTAGCATGAAAGCAGAATATATACTCGGAGTGGACGGCGGTAATACAAAGACGCACTATTTTTTATACGACGGAGAAGGAAATTTTGTCGATTGCATAAAGGCAGGAACATGCAGTCACGAGGTGTTGCCCGATTCTTATGTAGGAACCGGACGCGAACTCGACAGAAGATTAACTGAACTTTTTTCCCGAAATAAAATTCGGATATCCGATATTGCCTATGCCGTTTTCGGCCTTGCCGGAGCGGATTTTGAATATCAAAAACAACGCTTGTCGTCACTGATTTCCGAATTGGGCTTCAAGCAGTTTATTGTAGAAAATGACGGTTTTTTAGGTCTAAAAGCGGGGAGCCGTACAGGAATTGGTATTTGTTGTATCAACGGAACGGGGACAGTTACGGTAGGAATCAACGAAAGGGGCGAGCGCCTTCAAAGCGGTGGTTTGGGAGAAATCAGTACGGATAGAGCCGGAGCGCATTATATTGCTTTGCGCGGTATAGCCGCTATATACGATATGCTTTTTCGTTGCGGAAAGAAAACTTCGCTGAAAGATATGTTCTATAAAGAATACGATATTAAAGATGATGCGGATTTTCCCCTGAAAGCAACGGAAGTTTGTAAGAGTAAGGAAGAAATATTGCGTGTCAATAAAATGATGGAGAGGGCAGAAGCAGAGGGCGACACGGCCGTAAGAGAGCTTCTTACAAAAACGGGGGAAGAACTTGCAAGGACGGTATTCGGATGTGCAGAACGTCTGCAAATGGTGGGCGATATTGAAGTCATATTAGCAGGGTCAGTTTGGACGAAAGGGCATTTTGAAACAATGTATAGAGTTTTTACAGAGAATTTAGAAAAAGATTTGCAGCGTCGTTTTATTTTTTCTAAGTTAAAACAGCCCCCTGTAATAGGGGCTGTTATCTGGGCCTTGGAAGAATATAAAAAGTATCGGAAAGAAAATCCCGTTTCCGCCTGTCGAGAAAGGATTTTAGGGGATGAAGCTCTGCTCGATACCGCTTATTGAACTTTTTTGGCGCGATTGGAGATAATATCCGATATAATTTTTCGGGAGGAAAGCAACATGGCTCCTTCGCGTATAGCGGAGTCTTGAATTTGGCTGTATCTGACTCGGACGGAGGGGAAACGGTCCTTTAAGGAGCTTTCGATGATTGTGCGATAACGTTCACCAAATTGTGTAATTCTACCGCTGATGATGATAAAGTTGATGTTTAGAATTTCTAAAAGACTCTTTAAGGCGTTTGCTGTTTCGTGCGCAGTTTTTTCTACGATATTTATAACGAGCGAATCACCTTTGAAATAAGCGTCTCTGATTTGAGAAAAATGAATCGTTTTTCCCACGGGCAGACAGGACTTTTTCCCTTCCGCAATTTTTTTGTTCAATGTCTTTTTGATGGCATTTATCGAAATTACGCTGTCGAGATAAATGTATTCGCCATTGCTGTTTAGATAGGGAAAAAAGCCGAGATCGCCGGCTTTCCCTTCTTCTCCGTTTTCGAGTTTTCCATCTACGAAAAAGCTGCCGCCGAGCCCGCTATCCACATACATGAGTAAAGCATAAGAAATACTTCCGTCGGAAAGCATCCCTTTATAAATTTCTCCCGACATCATTAATTGAACATCATTTTCAATGAGGATTTTGCTATGGGGATACCTTTCAGACAAAAAAGAAAACAAATCGAAATTTTCGTCGATCTCAAAACGAGGCGACCAATCGATGAGCCCCGTCAGTTTATTGACTGCACAGGGAATGGCAACGCATACGGCTAAAAGTTTGCGCCCAAAGGGGAGACTCTTGAGCAGCCCATCGACAATATCGCAAAAATTGACGATGTCCTTAAAGCGAATAAGCTCCTTATCGGAAATTTTTGTTTCGGAAAGAATAGATCCTCCGAAATCGCATAATTGTATTTGCGTTTCTACGGTGGACATATCGAGAATTGCTATGATTCCTAAATCGACGTTCAGCTTATACTTTAAGGGCTTCACACCGGGAATATTTGTACGCGAGTCTTCCTCGGGATCCGGGCAAATGAGGCCGAGTTCTTCCAATTCGGCGGTAATTTTTGAGGAGGTGGGCTTGCTGAGCTTGAAAATTCGGGAAATATCTACCTTCGACATGGAACGATTCATGTAAGAATTCATGATGAGCGATAAATTTACATCTCGCGTCAGGGTCTGATTTTTGCCCGTTTCTTGTCCGGACGGTGTAGAAAAATTCTGCATGGCGGCGGTAATACCTCCGTTTTTTAGACAATAAAATTTACTATATTTATAGTTTAGATGTTTGAAACCATTTTGTCAACATAAACCGGAAAAATTTTTGCGAAAAAATTAAAAATTTTTTTCTAAACACTATTGACAAGTCATAATATCTGTGTTATACTATGAATAGTAAATAATAATTACTATTATTTTAAAAAAGAACTGTGAAAATGAACGAGGAGGAAAATTATGTTCAAAAAATTTATGTGCATGACTTTGAGTGCGTTATTACTGTTAGCGCCGGCCGGATGTGCCGGAGGCGGAACGCCATCGGGGAGTGAATCGGCGGGCGGTTCGGACAGTACGGAGAATCCGTCGGAGTCCGTATCGTCCGAGCCGGTTGAACCGGAATCCGTATGGAATAAAGAGCCGACCATTAAGGGTACTTTTTACGAGGATTTTTCCAACGGAATCGATTCGGATATCTGGGAAGTCTCCTCGCAGAAATGGGGGGCGGACAACAACGGTACTTCACCGGATAACGTATTTTATTCGACGGACGAAACGCGCGTGAAAAATGCGGGCGCGACAGGCGGTATCGCGGTGCTCCGTTCTTATGGGGACTTGCAGGCGAATAGTGCTAAACGCCGTCAAGGCGCGGCGCTTATTACGAGACAGACATTTGGTCCGGGGAAATATGAAGTTCGCATGAAAGTTTTACCTCGTTTGGGACAGTGTACGGCTTTTTGGACGTATTACAGTAACGGAGGGCAAACGCCGGAGACAATTAAATACAGTGAAATCGATATTGAAATGCCCATGGAAGGTTCTTTCAAAAAATGGTCGGGGACTTCTTATGAGCGCTTTATCGATTGGAATATTCTTGCCGACCGTCAAACCGTGATGGCCGATGAACCGGAAGAGGGGGGACTCAACGACGGTCAGTGGCATACATACGCCTTTGAGTGGAGGACGGATGCTACGAACGGAGATCGAGGGGTAATCTGGTACCGCGACGGAGAGAAAATGGGAGAAGCACGGGAGTTTGTTCCGAATTATAAAGCGGCGCTGTGGGTAGGAAATTGGTTTCCGCCCGATAAGAGCTGGGTAGGGATTCCCGATTTTGAAGAAGCCTACATGTACGTGGATTGGATTCGAGTGACCGAATACGACGATCCCGTACAAGAGGGCGGCGGAGGAAGTACCGCCCGCGCGGAAGCAACCGACCTCGGTACGAAACCCATTCCGCAAAACGACTATATTTCGAATGGAAAATTCTCTTCGATGGAAAACGGCGTTCTCCTCGGTTGGGAAGGAGAAGGCGGAACGAGTAGTGGAAGCGGTTCGGATACCTATTTGAATTTGGAAGCGGGAAAGAAACTCACGCAGATGATTCGCGCGCAATATTCAGGATATTCCTTTACACTTTCGGCGGAGGCGCTGAAAATAGTCGGCAGCGGTAAATGTAAAATTTATGCGGAATATATGTTCGGTTCCGTGAGAATGGGAAAATCTGAGGCGATAGAATTTACCGCTTCGGACACAGGCAAAAAAAATCTGAACTTTACAATCGAGAATAACAGCGTAACCGATTTGCGCATCGTTGTAGAGACGGAGGAAGGAACGACCGCGCAGGTGACGAATATTGAAATGTTTTTGAACTGAGTACGGGGGGGGAAAGCATGAAAGAGCGAATAAAAATAATTGCAGGGGTATTGAGCTTTGCCATGGTATTCGGTATTTTTGCTTCTTGCGGCGGAAATAGCAATTCGGCTGATGAAAACTCCGATTCGATTTCGGATACGGCAGAAATTCCAAACTCTTCCGTGGAAACCGTCGAATCCCCATGGACAGAGGAGCCGGAAATTAAAAGTATATTTTTCAGCGATTTCGGGCGAGAGGAAAATATCGGTGAAAATTGGTCGGTCGTCAATTATAGTTGGGGACAGAATGGCGTGACAAGGGAGAATGCGGGGTTTACTCGTTCTCCCGGTGTCGTGCGGGGACAGGGTGCCAGCGGCGGAATTATCGTGCTCAATTCGTACGGGGATTATTATAAAGACCCGGCAAAGCGGGGGCAAGGCGCATGCTTGATAAGCAACAGGCTTTTCGGTCCCGGTAAGTATGAAGTCCGTATGAAGGTGGTTCCCCGTTTCGGACCCTGTTCGACGATGTGGTCTTATTATACGAATAGTTATGCTATTGATACTCCTTCGGGCCCCGTCTATGGGCATAATACCTCAGAAAATATTCAATATCACGAAATCGACATTGAATGCCCCCGTATCGGAGAGGGCTTTAACGGTTGGGGAGGAGTAGCTTACGAGGAATATTATCAAGATGTAAATGCACTCACGGAGAATGGAACGGGAAAAGTCGTCAATCATTCCACCGGCGTGTCTGCGTCAATGGATTCCCCCTATAACGACGGGCAGTGGCATACCTTTGCGTTTGAATGGCGCACGGAGGGTTATGATTATGATCCGGCAAAGGGAGAAAATCCCGGGGCAATCATTTGGTATATGGACGGAAAAGAGGTGGCGAGGACGGCGAAGAATACGCCTTACTATCCCGATCAGCTTTGGATAGGGAATTGGTATCCCGATAATTCCACCGATTGGCTGGGCGTTGCCGATTTCGATGAAGCGTATATGTACGTAGACTGGGTTCGGATTACGGAGTATAAAGACGAATATCGGACGACGGGAAAGGACGGCCAGCTCATTAAACCCGACCTCGGCGGCTGTGTTACCTTTTCCACCTCTCCCGGAGGGAATATCGATTGGGCGGGTGATATGCCTATTAATAATTACGTCTCTAACGGTAGTTTTTTGTACGGCGAAGGAAACGGCGTTCTCGGCTGGGAGCTTGTAAATGCCGAGCAGACGGACGGTGGATTGCTCTTGAACGGCGGTACGGCAAAGCAGGACATCTCTGCGCAGTATGCGGGATATACGTTCTATTTGGAAGCGAGCGGAAGTGCCCTGTCGGGAAAAGGCGGCCGCGTCTATGTCGAATATATTTCGGGAGAATACGCGAAGGGCTCCAATGACAATCGTAAAATGAAGGAAACCGTCCTCGGAAAAAGCTCTGCGCTGGAATTTGACGGTTCGGCGGAAACTTTGAATATGGAATTTACGTTGCCCGACGGTACGAATAATCTTCGCCTCGTATTAGAAGCGGACGATGGGAGTATCTTTAAGATAAATAATGTAAAAATGTACTTGAAATCAGATATGTAGTTGTATAAATCGGAGGGAAGATAGTAAAGCAGCGGCGAATATTTTTAAATGGATATGACCGAAGTTACTTTTAACCCTAATGTATCTGAAAAATTGAGAGTACTTTCAAATTGGCCGCGCCCTTCCTCCTTGCGCGGCGGGAGGATAGTAAACAATATTTTTTGTTGCTTATGGGGGAAAGAAATACGTATGATTGCCGAAAGGCAAAAATAAAAAATAAGGAGTCGAAAAAATGAGATTGATGGCAAAAAACAAAAAGAGATGGGTGGCTTTTTCTGCGGCTGCGATTATGGCTTTGGGCTTGACGCTTCCGAGTACGATAAGGGCGGGCGCGTATACGTTAGACAACGCGGCAACGTTTGTCGGAGAGGCGCGTACCCCCGATTCGCTCGATGCGATGACGAGACAGGGATTCCGCACGGAAGGGGGAATGGTGGACCCCAACTTTGAAAACGTGGCGTTGAATGTAAAGCCTCGTTCGGAATATGGCGGCCCTTGGTCGTTTACACACCAAGATGAGCTTGGGGCTCCCGTAGAGGAATTTTCCAGCGTAAAACAAACTGCCGTAACCGATGCGGTTGACGGCATGGGCGAGGTCGCAGGAGTAGGAGACAAAATTACTACTGCGGTTGAAATTACAATTAATAAAGATAATCAGCAGACGCTGCCCGACTCGCTTACCTATTCTACTTTCGACGACATGATGTATGGGGAGGTCGCCAAAGAAGCTTTCTATTTTACTGCTTGGATTAAAGCGGAACAGGATATGTGGTTCGACGTAGGAATTTCTTATGGGGCGAAGGAAGGGCACGCCGATGTTTATTGGGATTTAGGCCGGAGATTCTTTGTCCCTGCGAATGAGTGGACTCAAATCGGTTTAGACGAGGAGGGAAACTATCTTCCCTTCCGTACCAAGGTTTTAACGACGGGATTTTTAAGGGGAACAGGTTCTGACCCTACGAGTGAAAATTGTAATAGCGCCGCGGCAGATATATATGCCAAGGAAAATATAGGCGATACAAAAATTGAACAGTATTATCGCGACAGCTGGGGCGGAAGCTGGGCTTGCATGCGCCTCTACGCCTATGCCGGAAGCGTTTATGAGGAAACAAATGGGGTAGGGGCTCCGGCGTCGAACAGCGGACTTTCGGCAGGGGATAAATATCTCGTGACCGGTACGAATTTTTGGAACCAATCGGCTGAACCCTATACGCCCGTTACGAAAGTGGAAGCCGTAACGCTCGATAAAACCACCGCCTCAATGAAGGTCGGAGAAGAATTGCAACTGAATGCGACGGTAGCGCCCGAGAATGCGACGGATAAGGAAGTTATATGGTATTCGGGCGATGAAACTATTGCGACGGTGGACGAGGACGGAAAAGTGACCGCCCTGAAAGAAGGGAGCACGACGATTACCGCGGAAGCAAACGACGGCAACGGAGCTTTGGCAACCTGTACCCTCACCGTTACAAAAGATGAGGAAGAACCCACGCCTTCCACCTCGGATAAGAACTCTGCATCGACGGGAGAGGGGAATTCTGATAAAGATGACGCTAGCGGTTGTGGAAGCGTCGTAGGCTTCGGAACGGCGGGCGTTGTAACCCTTCTTGCGGGAGCTGCGATTGTAAGTAAGCGTAAAAAGAATTGATAACTGCGGAGGTAAAAGCACTATGAAGAAGTTACAACGTTTTGGGGTGTTCATGCTCTGCGGAGCGCTTGCTCTGAGCTTTGTTGCCTGTGGTCCGGAGGGCGGAGGTGGCGTGACGAGTGACAGTACGCCTATTGAACAGGTAGATGACAGCGATCGTTCAGGATGGGTTCCGTTCGCTAAAAAGACGTTTGAGGAAGGGACAGAGCTCCGTATCAAATATTTTAAGGGCGGCTATGGAGACGAATGGTTAAAAGCCATGGAAGAGAAGTTTGAAAAGGACTATCCGGGCGTGGATGTCATTTTGATCCCCTCGTCCAATGAAACGGATTTTACTCAAACGATTTCCACTACGCTCAATACCTCTCCCGACGATATTTATATCTGCCACAATATTCCTTACGAAAGGCTTTCGGTAAAAAATCTCGTCATGAATCTTGATTCGTTGTATAATTCGGTTATATATACCGATACAAAGAATACGGAGACGACAGATGACGATACGCCTGTCCGATTTGTGGACAGAATAGCCGCTTCTTCTTTGAATATGGTGCGTTTTAATGGGCATTATGTAGCAATTCCCGAAATTCAAGGAGCGGGAGGGATTGCTTACAATAAGACTCTATTTGACGCGAACGGCTGGGAGATTCCTGAAACTTACGAGGAGCTCGTTGCGTTAGCCAAGATGATTTCCGAGGGGAATTTCAAAAATGCCGATGGAGAGAAGGTCTATCCGTTCGTATGGAGCGGTACCACCGCTTATATGTGGGATAGCTTCGTCTATGATATGTGGGTACAAATTGCAGGGATAGACGAGTTCAATACGTTTATGAAATATGAGAGCAAGGATTTGTTTGACTCCTCTAAATATCCTGCTTTGAAACAAGCGTGGACGTATTGGTACGATTTGGTTTGCGTCAATCAGGAATACTCTCATCCGCAATCGCTGGGGCTCGATCATTTGCAGGCAAACACCGCTTTTGCTGCGGGGCAGGCGGCCATGATGCCCGCTTCCTGCTGGACGGCAAACGAAATCGGGGCGGATTTATTGGAAGCGTTCGGGACAGATGTTGGTCTCATTCCTACTCCCTTTGTAAAGGAAGCGAAAAAGGACGAGGACGGAAATCCCATTCGAGTGGCCTACGATATGGCGGGAAAAGACTGCATGATTATTGCACAAAAAGGAAAAAACAAGCAGGTGGCCGTAGAGTTTTTCAAATGGATGGCTTTGGAAGAAAACGCGCGTCTGTTCCCCGAAAACACGAATGGGCTTCATCTCGCCATAAAATACGATTTTGAGTATCTGAAGGAGCACGAAACGACAACTTGGGCAAAAGACACAGTCAATCTGTTGAGCTCTTCTACGAGATTCAATCTTTATAGTAGTAGTCCGCTCGTATATAATGCGGGAACGCCGTTGAGTCCTTATCCCGAAGGGAATATGTATCTGGAAGCCTTTGAAGAGTACGGAGATCCGGAAAATGCAAAGACGCCCGACGGAGTATTTGCCAGCCGCTGGGAGAAAATCAATGCGGAATGGGATACCATGTGTGCGGCTGTGGGAATAACACCATAAGGGGACAAGGGATTGAAAATCGCAAACTCGGCGGAAGCAACGGTATCGTTTCTTCCGCCGAAGCTTAAAGGGAGGGAGCTTATGCAGACACAGACCGAAGCCGCGGCTTTAACGAATAGAGAAAAGGGAGAAAAAACCTCAAAGCTGAGGAAAAAAATACCGGCGGGAAAGATTTCCGTGGCAATTTTTATTGTAGTGATGCTGATTTATCCGTTGTTCCGTTTTGGGATCATGTGGGGATATATCAATATTCGGGCGTTGTGGACATCGTTTACGCGCTATGATTTAATGACAGACAGCAACATTTTTGTGGGAACATTACAGTATGAAATATTATTTAGAAGGCTGGCGACGGATGAATATACGCGTCAGACGCTGGTGACATCGATTCTCTATTTCCCCGTTACCTGTGGATATCGTTGCCGCTTTCTATTATTTTTGCCTATTTTCTGTTTAAGAAGGTACCGGGGGCAACGGTTTACAGGGTAATTTTTTATCTGCCGTCTATTTTGCCGATAGCCGTACTTACGATGTCGTTTAAGTACTCTTTCGGGCCGTCGGGCTTTGTAGACCCTATTCTCAATGCGCTCGGTTTCAACAATTTGCCCGTTTGGTGGGGAAATTCTACCGTGACTCCGATTATGGTATTCGTTTACTGTGTGTGGGCGGGCTTAGGCTTTAATATCGTTTTATTTTCGGGTGCGATGTCGCGCGTGCCGCAGGAGATACTTGAATACAATAAATTGGAAGGCGTAGGGCTTTCCCGTGAATTATTTCAGGTAATGATTCCGTGCGTTTGGCCCACTTTTGTCACTACATTTATATTGGGCATGACGTCTGTTTTGACGGTTTTTCTGCAACCGTATTTTCTGATGGATTCCGCTTCGACGGCGCCGTTTAATACCTGTACGATTTCTCTATTCATCTTTAATAATTACGCAACGCCAGCTCAGGGGCCGTATTTGGCTGCATACGGGTTGTTCTGTTCGGTTGTTTTTGTCCCGCTGATATTGGCCGTACGTGGATTTTTGAGCAGATTTTTTAAGGATGTGGGGTATTAATATGATGAAAAAGACAACAAAGGTAAAAAGAAGCCGCACGGAAAAAGCCGCGTTGTATATCTGTTTTGCAATCTTTTTTATTTATGCTTTGACGCTGATATGGCCGTTCGTCTGGATGGGGATCAATGCGGGAAAAACGCAAATCGAGTTTTATCGTAACAAGCTTTCCCTTCCTGCCAATTACGTTTGGTCCAATTTTTCCGATGCTCTGTTTAAGGTCTATGTCACAGCGGGGGCGGGAACGGGTACGCATCAGGTAAAACTTATTCAAATGTTCGGAAATAGTATTTATCTGACGATAATATTGACGGTATTGGAAGTTTTTGTTTCCGCTTGTACGGCGTATGTGATTACCTATTACCGTTTCCCGGGCAGAACAATTATTTATGGAATGGTTATTTTTACGATGGTCGTACCTTTGGTGGGAACTCTTCCCGTATCCTATGACTTTTTTTCACGAGCAAAACTTCTCAATACGATTCCGGGAATGATTTTGCTGTGTGTTAATGGTCTCGGTTTTGCGTTTTTGATTTTATACGGCGGCTTTCAAAATCTTTCGTGGAGTTATGCCGAAGCAGCAGCAATCGACGGAGCTGGACCATTTAGAACTTTCTTTCAGGTAATGTTGCCATTGATGCGTCCTGCACTCGTATCGATAGCGGTTGTCACCGCTATCGGATTTTGGAGCGACTATACAACTCCCGCTGTCTATTATCCCGACCACCCCACGCTTGCCTATGGAATCAATACTTTGATTAATCAGGTGAAAAAGTCCTCGTCCGGAGATTTCGGAAGTAATTATCCTTTGATGTTCGCGTGTATTATCATCGCAATTGTCCCTATTATTATTTTCTTTTCCTGTTTTCAAAAAACCATTATGAAAAATATGGTCGCAGGAGGATTGAAAGGATAGCTTTTTGATTGGAATATGGATTAATGAATATATTTTGAAGTTCAACTATATAAAATAATTTATTAAAAGTAGCATTCTTCGTTTCAAGAAAAAGTAAGAGAAAAAATATTTATATACCCTAAGTGACGCTTATAAATTATTTGATTTTTCCGAACTTTTATGGGGCTGTGATGTATGGCTATAAAAATCTCCGAGGAGGAGAACGGCGAAGTATATTTTATACGGCATTTACAAAAAAAGTTCCGAAAAATGAGAATGAAGCGCCTCATACGGGTGTTCCTATTAGGGATTATAAAAAACAAAAAACATTTTAATGGGAACACCTGCAAGTGCGTCTTGAAAGAGAGTTCGGTTAAATTACGAACTCTTTTTGCGTTATAGAATGTAAAGAGCATTACTATGAGCAACTTGTCAGCACTCTGCGTTTTCTGTTGACGAATGGATAAATTTATGATATAATATAAAATACATAGATAAAGCAAATTGCATGGAAGCGTCCGTTTTGACGGTTGTTTTTTGTCAAAAAACAGGTTGACATAAAGCAGTAAAACATTTCAATGCAGTTTCAGAGAAGTAACGACGGTTGCGAATCTGTCCTGAACAAAAGAGTGTACGAAGAGAGTTCTAACAGGGCAACTGTTAGGACTCTTTTTTGTAAAAAAATAGAAATGTAAGGCTATACTTGACAAAATTCAAGGTTTAGGTTGGTGGTGCTTGCGCAGGATATGCTTTACAATATCGGCATAGGAGGATGGATGTATGAAGTTTTCAGACAAAATCAGAATAATCCGAAAGGCACGTGGCTTTTCTCAAGAAGGCTTAGGTGAAAAACTATCCCGAACGAGTGAGTATGGTATTAGTCGCCAATCGATATCGGATTGGGAAAACGGAAAAACAGAGCCCAAACTCGAAAACATCAGAGATTTGGCCGATGTGTTGCAAGTATCTTTCGATGCATTACTTGACGAGTCAGTCGATCTCAATGATTCCGCTGTATTGACTCGAGTGCTTCAAAACTCACAAATTAAAGAAAAAACGAAAGTTGACAGTAGTTTTCGGTATGTTCTTTATGCAAATAACTTATCAGTTCGCTCTTTTATCTGTTGTATTATTTTCGCGTGCTCATTTTTGTTATCAGGTTTATTCTTTGGTTTAGCGACAGGATTTGATATTAACAGTTTGAATATTATAGCGTTTATATGCGCCGTAATTTCTTTAGGCGTTTTGCCAAGCGCAATCATTGAAACAATCCGCGCACTACGCGGTAAGGTTTGTTGTTATATGGGAGAACTAAATCAATCTCATCTGATATTAAAAACATATCAGGCTGCAGAAAATACACTGGTTATTCCGACTGAAAAAATCGTTAAAATGGAACTTGGAGAAAAGCAAAGAAAAAGGCACGGTGAAGTCGTTATATCAATAGAGGGGCGTAACCGTCCTGTTACATTAATTGACGTTATGAATCCAAAGAAGGTGATAGCGGCTTACGAACAAATATCTTCCTATAACGAAGAGACAGACTGTATCAAAATTTTTTAAGTGAGGTACTCAATATGGATGAATCTTGGCTACAAAACATAATAACGAAAGAAGATGAAAAAATCAAACTAAAAGATTGGATAAAATATAACGGCTTAGATAGGTTTAAAAGAATATATGAAATTGCTTGTGGGGAAGCTACCAATGTTATTACATATTATCAAATGACAGAATGTGCAAAATACGATGCCCGTATATCTCGGTGGATTTTTAAAACAGTGCGTATCATAGAGGGACATATGCGGGCGATGCTATTAAACAATACAAATTGTTATGATATATTGTTATCTATCGGAGAAGTGAAAGAGAAACTTTTACGAATACTCTCGCCGAATTATGCGGACGATGATATGGGTATCATATGGAAACAACTTATTAATAAGTTAAAGAGGAAAAGAATGAAGTCTTTTACAATTGCAGAAATTCTTGATACATGTTCTTTTTCTGAACTTAGCAGATTTCATTCTTCAATTGCTGATAGCGAGATGTATGATGGATGTATATTTAAAGGGAGAGACACCAAGGTGAGAGATTTAGGGCTCATTAATCTTTTGCGAAATGCAATTTCTCATAATCAAATTATCATAAATTCATCTTTGAATTATAAAGGCGAAGCATTTACACTGAAACAACAAATAGAAATTTTATTGTCATACATTGAAGATAAAGATATGTATACACGCCGTATAAAAGAACTCAACGGATATGCGATATATCAGCGTGATGGAAAAACCATGAGGATTCCAGAACATTACAGGATAATAATTGAGAAACAATGAAAACTATAATATTTGACCTTTTTGATACCTTGCTTGATAAGGTGTGGTTTGATTATAATAGAGGGCTTACATATCTTGCTGATACGTATTTCGATAACAAGCGGGAAAAATTAAGACTGTTTGCAGATGAATACAGAGAGCGCTTTATGCTTGAGCGTAACGAAACACAGTTGGAAACAAGTTTTATTAATCAACTTGAGTTTTATGAAAGAAAATTTGAAAAAGCACTTTCAAAACCTTATGACGAAATCGAATGGGAATTTTTTTCCGTTTGCCGTGAAGAAACTCTTGCGGTTGGAGCAAAAGAACTTCTTGATTATCTCTGTGAGCGCGGGTATACGCTTGCCGTACTAAGCAATAGTATCTTTTCCTCTGATACGTTAAAAAAATATTTGAATAAATTCGGGCTGTTGCATTATTTTGAAAAAGTCGTTTCAAGTGCGGATGTTACTTACCGTAAACCGTCTGTTAAAGCGTTTGAGTCGGTATTGAAGGCGATAGGCGCATTGCCTTCACCCGAAATATACTTTATCGGGAACAAGGTAGACAAGGACGCCATGGGGGCTTTAAGCGCAGGGCTTTCTCCTATCCTGATTTCAAAAGAGCCTGTTGTAGCACCATGCGTTATCTTGCCAAGCCTTACAGCAGTGAAAGAATGTCTCGAAAGTAGTTATCTGTATGTAAATAATATAGCAGACAGGGAATCGTTGGTTGACGGTCCCGGACTGCGCACAGTGGTGTTCTTTCAGGGATGTAAAAAAGCCTGCAAAGACTGCCATAACCCCATGACGTGGTCACTTTCAACAGGAACTAGATACTCCGTAAATGAACTCGCCGAAATTTTGAAAGCTAAAGCTAAAAACAAAAAAATCACTTTTTCAGGCGGTGAGCCGCTTCTTCAATCTAAGGCAATAATTGAGCTTTCAAAAGCGCTTGACGGTTACGACCTTTGTATGTACACAGGAATGAATGAGGAAGATGTCCCGGAAGAGCTGAAAGATATGCTCCATTATTTGAAAGTCGGATCATTTCAAAGAGAAAACAGAACCACGGTGTCACCGTATGTGGGATCAACTAATCAATCTTTCATCGATTTAAGGAGAATATATGAAACAACTGACCAACGATAACGCAGCAAATCGTTCAAGTTATGTGGGAAGTGTTTATAATGTTGGCGAAAGAGCTGTAAAAAGAGAGCTTCTTGATTCTTTACCAAGCGAATGGTCGCGCCTGCATCGTGATGGATATATTCATATCCACGACCTCGATGCCTATGGAAAAACATATAACTGCTTAACATTTGACGTCCTCTCAAGATTTCCTTTTGAATTATTCGGAGGGCTTTCGGATAGTGCAAAAATCATCCGTCTGTTCGGATATTTCAAAACCATGTTTGCGGACATGGGAAACGAACAATCGGGAGGAATGGCGTTTGCAAATTTCGATAATGAACTTGAAGAAATCCTGCGAGTGTTAGAGGTAGCAGATAGCGAAATTACTCGAGGACTGATAGCTTCTTGCATAGGAGATTTTATTCTATGGTGCAATAATACGCACACTCGAATGGGGCAAACAAGCTACTATGTAACCCTGAATATTGGTCTCGCTCGTAACGAGCGAGCAAGGTTTATCGCTTATTCGGTGATAGACGAATTTGAAAAGATCGGCGATATCGTGTACAAGCCTAACATCGTTTTTAAGGTGAGTGACGGCGTTAACAGAACCGAAGGAGATAGGAACTTCGACCTTTATCAGAAGGCGTTGCTTTGCACGGCAAAGAAAATGATTCCGACCTATCTGCTCTGTGACTGTGAAGGAGACAAGAACACGCCTGCAGAAAAGCTCTCCGTTATGGGGTGCAGAACGAGAGTAGTAGATGATATATTCGGATGTGCAGGTGCTATAGGGAGAGGCAATATCGCCAACGTCAGCATAAATCTCCCTCGCCTCGCTCTTGAGATTGGCAATGCCTATGGCGGGAAAGAAGTTGCGGAAAAGGTGCAGTTTTTCAAGCAGAGGTGGTTGGAAATTGCAAACACCACGACAGAAATATTGCTCGACCGATACCGCAAAACCACAAGAATAAATGCGGAAGATTTCCCTGCAAATCTTGCTCGTCAGTTATGGTGTGTACCGTTTGAAAAACCATCCGAAGTATTTAAACACGGCACTCTTTCCATCGGATTTATAGGACTTTCCGAAGCGGTTGAGGTGTTGACAGGTTCTCGTTTTTATCTATCGGAAGATGCTTATGAAGTCGCTCTTGACTTTGTAAAATTCATGCGTGAATATTGCGATGATCAGAGAGATAAAACGAACATAAACTTTTCGCTTCTGGCAACAAGCGGCGAACTCATAAGCGGAAGATTTATTGAAATCGATAAGACTATGTTCAAACCTAAATTCGACATTTTCTCCAAAGGCTTTTATACAAATTCGTTCCACGTAAACGTCGATAGCGGAATATCGGCAAGAGAAAAATTACAAAAAGAAGGCGCTTTCCACCTTTACTGCAACGGCGGTTCTATTTCTTATATTGAACTTGGCGAAGCACCCATAGGTAATGATGAAGGATTAAGAGAACTTGTGGAAGAAGGGATTAAATCGGGAGTGAGATACCTTGGAATAAACTTTCCAAAGGATATATGTAAAGCCTGCGGTGCTTCGGGCGTATTTGATATATGCCCCGTCTGCAAATCGAAAGACGTGACAAGAATACGCAGAGTAAGCGGTTATCTTGAAATCCTTGACGGGTTTACGAGCGGAAAGAAACATGAAGTAGAGACAAGAACCACCAATTAGGAGATGAAACTATGCATATAGCAATTGAAGGATTTGACGGGGTTGGCAAAAGTACGGCGGCGAAAAAGCTTGCGGAAAAACTCGGGTTTTTATTAGTTGAAAAACCTTTGCACTTTCTCTTTGATGAGGAAGGAGATAAGGAATATATTCGTATTCGCAATGAAGTAAATCAAAGCAACAACAAGCAATTTACAGGGTGGTTTTACGGACTTGGAAATATTTATCTTTATGAGAAATTCGGAGGACAGAATATCATTACCGACAGGCATATCCTCTCCAATTACTGTTGGAGCGGTACGCCTGAAACGGATTATATTTTCGATGCTATTTTCAAGACGACAGGCTCTCCCGATTTTACATTTCTTATTTACGCAGACCCTGAAGTTATAGAAAAGCGTATGAGAAAAAGAAACCCGAACGACTCGGATTTACGAAAGGTTCAGTATATCAAAACGGCTTATGAAAAAATGCGGAGCGTTATTGAACGTTACGAGATGCCGGGTATTGTAATTGATACTACAAACCTTGACGAAGAAACGGTGGTAGAGCTTATGATGAGCGAACTTAAAAAGAGAGGTATTATCAATGGCTGAAAAGACAAAAGACACTCTGTTCATTGATATGAAATATGTGATTTTATATCGTAAACTCGGATACGATGAAATAGCGCCCGACGTGTTTGTTTACCAATATCCCGATACTACGCTGACAATTTATTCTGAAGAACAGAGATTTGAATATCTCGGGAACAGCTATCCTTTGCTTGTATATAAAGATTTCGCCATACTTGAATGTATTGACAGGTTGCTGAAAAAGGGATATTCCGCCAATGTAATCGTAATGAATGATTCCGGCTATGATTTAGTAATCAGAAAGCCCAACGGCGAACTGTATATGGGTATTTTTGCAGAAGGTTGGGGTAAGAATTATCAATCCCTGCTTACTGAGTACAAACGTAAGTCAAGATTCAACGAATGTCTATATACATCCCAACTTTCAGGAGGGTTGATAGATTTTAAATCAAAGCTATATATAGGTACGAAAATATATACGGCAGGAGTGTTTGAAAAGACGGCGCCGATATATTCTGATGATTACTATAATCCTACGGATATGGGAGAATTTCCGTCGGAATTTATAGTGAAATTCGGCGAACTTCTGAAATATACAGGAAGTGAAAAGACGGTTACCGTTCCGAAGGGTATTACAAGAATAGGTACAGGTGCCTTTTGGTCCAACCTTGCCATTGAAAGAGTTGTGTTGCCCGAAGGCGTGGACTGCATCTGCGGAGACGCTTTCGTCTACTGTGAAAATTTAAAGCATATCAACATTCCAAGCAGTGTATCAGAAATGGGTGATGATCCCTTCGCAGGTTGTCTGAATATTGAAATTGACAACAAAAGCGTCCATTTCGTCAATGAAAGCGGCATTTTATTTGACGCTGCAAAAAAGTTATTAATTCATTATACGGCAGGCAGAAAAGATACGGAATATACCATTCCCGAAAGCGTGACTTGGATAGGCAAACACAGCTTTTACAAGTGCAAAAACTTACAAATTGTGAGAATTACCAAGAATGTAAAGTTTATGGGAAACAATGCTTTTTCTGACTGTCGTAACATTCGCCTTATCAATGATAGTCCATATTTTCAATATGTGAACGGCGTTCTCTACGATAAGAATGCAACAACCTGTATGCATTATTCCATGGGGTCGGGCGTAAAAGTAGTTGAACTTCTCGACACTGTCAGAACCATTGGTCGAAACTGTTTTTGGAATTGCGATATGATTGAAAAAATTATTATTCCGAAATCGGTTCGCCAAATCGGATATAATCCCTTTGCAAACTGTAAAAACGTCGTTATCGAAAACCACAGTCCGTATTATCAGGTCGTGGACGGTATACTTTACGATGCTACTGTCAGAGAAATCGTATATTGTCCTCCTACTGCGGCAAAAGGGAAAACAGTAGTAATTCCCGAAACTGTTGTAAATATCGGCAGAAGTGCGTTTACGGGATGCGAAACCTTAACGGATATAGTTCTGCCGAACGGACTCAAATTTATAAGCAGAAGTTCTTTCAGCGGATGTACGGCACTTAAAACAATTCGCATTCCAAACAGTGTGGAAGACATAGCAGATTGGTGTTTCAACGGGTGCGTCTCTCTTGAAACAATATATCTTCCCAAACACATAAGGCTCTTGCAAAACACCTTAAAAGGATGTCCCGTCAAGGTAATACGAATATGAAAAAGAAAATTATACAAATCGGTGGCAATTTGCGACTGAATGGTATATCCTCGTTCATCATAACTTTATATCGCAATTTGCAAGACGATTATCAATTCATTTTCATAAATACAGCCGAAGGAAAAGATTATTACCGCAAAGAAATAGAAATAATGGGCGGTAAGGTTTACGACGTTGTTGTAAAAGGGAAAGGTCTTGTAAGGGCTTTGCGACAGGCAAAAAGAATCAGGGAGATAATCCGCAAAGAAAAGCCGGTTGCCGTTCATTCTCACTATTACTCCAACAATGGGATATATTTGAAGCAAGCCTACCTTGAGGGTGTTCCCGTGAGAATTTCTCATTGCCACCAATCAAACCCAAACGGTCTGTCGTTCGGCAAAAAGATTGCAAAATATCTGTCTGCAAAAATGGTCGGCAAATATGCTACTCACGCTTTAGCGTGTTCGGATGCGGCAAGAAATTTTCTGTACGTCAATGGTGGCGAGGTGTGCTACAATGCCGTGGATTATCAAAAATTTAAACCCGCAAATGAAAATATATATGATAAATACGGATTAGACAAGAATAAGCGATATTTTTTGTTTGTGGGGAGATTTACCAAACAGAAAAATGTCGGCTTCCTTCTTTCACTTTGTGAAACAATGAAAAAGAATGAAACCGTCCGATTTATGCTTGTGGGGTATGGTCAGCAAAAAGAGAGCATTGAAAGAACTATTACCGAAAAAGGCTTGAATAACGTAACAATTCTTCCTCCCGACAGTAACGTGCCCGAATTGCTTTCCGTATCATCGGCATTTTTGTTGCCATCTCTTTATGAGGGGTTACCCATTACTCTTATTGAGGCACAGTCAGTAGGTGTTCATTGTCTTGTGTCCGACGCTGTAACGAATGAAGTTCAACTCGGTTTGATAGAGTATTTGCCTCTTACGTTAAACGTGTGGAAAGACAGAATAGAAAAAATTTCCGATGAGAAGCCGTTGCTTTTACCTAAAAAGTCGATTCTGTTTGATGATAAATATCAAGCGGCATTGTTTGACGGAATTTATTCGGCGATTGATAGTGACGAATGGATTAAACGCGGAAAAGAATATTCCATAGGAAGTAAACGGTTTGTCCGTAGCAAGGAATTATCCCTTGCGTCATTTAAGAGGGCTCACTCTCTCGGAAATGTCCGTGGCACGTTCTATTATGCTCTCGCCATTTTTGAGGGGAACGGAACGGCTAAAGACAAAGACAAGGCAACCGAACTCGTTACACCTATTGTATCTTTTGTTGAGCAGAAGGCAAACGAAAATATTGCTGAATATGTTGTTATCCTGGCAGATATGTATTCGTTTGGGCTTGGGAAGAGTCACAGTTTTGAAAGGGCGTATGACTTGTATCAGAAAGCCGCAGAGCTGGGTAATTTAGAGGCAATGTGCGATTTGGGATATATGTATCTCGTCGGTCAAGGTGTAGAAATTGATAAAGCAAAATCCGCATATTGGTATAAGAAATCCGCCGACCTTGGATACGTTCACTCAATGCGTGATATCGGGCAAAACTATTTGTACGGAGAAGGCGTGGAGAAAAACGATAAGCTTGCCGTTAAATATTTCAGACTCGCATCCGAGAATAACTATTCTCACGGAACAACAGACCTTGCATATTGTTACATCAAAGGTATAGGCGTTGAAAAAGATTTAAGTCAGGCAAAAGAATTGTATTTACTTGCCCTCAAACAGGATGCGGAACGAACGATGCGCGATTTAATATCCCTTCATGTGGATGTAAAGGCGTTGCTTGCGGGCGGGGACCTTTCTTTTTTTGAAATATCATCAATAAAACAAATAAATGAGCAGAACTGTTTTGACGGTGTAGTCTATATTTCCGATAAGATAGAAACGGTTGACCCGAACTGCTTTTACTCTGCAAGAGTAAAAAAGATTTTTGTGGAAAAAGCCAATCCTTACTTCTCCGCGACGGCAGGTGTATTGTTCGACAAGAAAAAAACGAAACTTTTGCGGTTCCCGCCAACATCCCCCGAAACAAGCTATTCGGTGCCAAACGGTGTAACGGTAATCGGTAAACACGCATTTCAAAATGCGAGAAATCTGAGGGAAATTATACTGCCTGACACATTGATTTCCATTGAAGACAGCGCATTTGACGATTGTAAAAACTTAAAGAGAATTATGATTCCAAACGCTGTAAGAACTATTGGCGCATGGGCTTTTCACGGATGCGATAAAATCAGTTTATTTACGCTTTCAAAAAATGTAAAAAGCATAGGGCGTTATGCTTTCGGTTCATGTGAATCGCTTGGAGCAATAGAGGTTGATAAAGATAATTCCGAATATTGCTCGTTTCAAGGAAATCTATACACAAAGGATATGAGCGTATTGTTGCAATATGCAATTGCTAAAAAAGAAGAATCTTTCATTCTTCCTGAGCAAACGCAAAAAATTGCTTTCCGAGCTGTTTCGGACGCATATCACCTGAAACAAGTAGATCTTCAAAACGTTCAGATTGTAGAGGACAAGGCGTTTTATTATGCAACGTCACTTGAACATATAGTCTGTAGTGAGAGGGTTGAGTTTGGAGAGAATGTGTTCGGTTTTACTTCAGAAAATCTAATAAAAGAGGTCAGAGAATGATTTATCTTGCTTCGGATATCCACGGACACATAAGACTCGAATGG
>OGQX01001173.1_pt1 | contig 24952 bp, 26 predicted proteins | sample 1553291 | NCBI WGS metagenome assembly OGQX01 (sample SAMEA2580030, study PRJEB22360) | human gut metagenome | biome: human gut; feature: human-associated habitat; material: faeces | place: Denmark | collected 2008/2010
CTGTAAGTGTTTTATTCTTCCGGGCGGTCAATACCCAAACCATACACTCCATTCCTTCGCTGGACCAGCTCCGTCCCTGCCGCTTCATGCGATAGCTGTAAAACCGGTGATTCGTTTCTGCAGTCCCCAGGTGAATCTCTGTTTAGACAGCGCCTATGGCGCTGAGGGTTCTTAAGATTAACAGGCGGGAGGCGGGGTTCTAAGCCGCTGCAGGTGCTGCCCAATCTCTATCCCAATTTCCGGCTCCGGCCTGTCTGCATCTGCCCCTACTCCACTTTCCTGCTAAAGTCATAGAGTTCATGGGGCGCTATGTCCTGGCCTTCGGGCCAGCAGATGGTATCGCCTGTTCCGGGCTCTATGGCGGCGCGGCGGAAGTAGGCGGGGTCGGCCATGCGGCCCATGAAGTTTCCCTTGAGGTAGGGGGTGATGTCGAAGAGTCGGATTTCTCCGCTTTGGTAAAAAAGCTTGATTTCCTTATGGGAGACGATTTCTATACGGTCCAGTTTCTTAATCATGATGAATCCTCCTTTATTTAATTTTTCTTTATTTTAAATGGAGCCAGGGACGCCGTCAATCCTGCCTTTTGCGGGGCAGGGCGGGACGGGCGGGCTGCGGCTTTTGCAGTCAGTCTAGAAAAGGCTGCAGATGAAATTGAATATGCAAGAAAGTCTGAACCTTTGTTCTTTTTTAAATTTTGATGGATCTTACCCGCAGACTTCAAAAAATAAAAAAGCGGCAACTGCCAGGATGACAGCTGCTGCCTTAAAATTTAGTCAATATATAACATTTTTATGAAATAAAAAAGTTTTCTGCTTCAAAACCACCGCTGCGGCCAAGGCACAAAGTCCCCTGCCGCCCCTGCCTTTTCACAGGAAATGGTGAAAAATCCGGAAAATCTGGATTCATCGTTTATAATAGAACCCCGGCGGAAAGAAGGGCTGAAAGGAGATGGCACATATCCACAATGTAAGAGATACCGCCCATGCCGGGATACGGAAAACCGAAAGGAGGCACTATGATACATAAAAGAAAAAAACAGCTCTCCCGCATCTTGAAAGAGCCGAAAATGTCGGGCCGTGATATGTGGAACCTCTATGGGAAGCTGGCCGCACATAATTGTGCCGGCATCCGGAAGCTGCTGGACACCATGGACGAAACCAGCTCCGCCCCTATGGAAGACCATGAGGAATGGAAGAGTATTTTAAGAGCCATGCTCTATTCCTTTGAAGAGATCAGGCTGGACTTTCCCGACGACCCCTACGCCGTCTGGTTTAACAGGGAAGCCGGGAAGCTGGAAGAAAAGGGCGTGCCCCTCTACTCCGAAAAGCCATTGCCGGAAAATCCAAGGGGTGCCGAAATGGTATTCAATACGCCCGACATTCCACCTTCAGTCCTGCATGCATATGAAGCATACCGGCAGAAAATACAGAAAGGCCTTAATTTATATGCCCAATATTTTTTAGCCCTGCATGACTAAGGAGCCGCCTATGAAAAGAATACGAAAACCGGAATATAAAAGAAATCATCCCTATGTGTCCGAAAGGGACGCCTGGAACCTGGACGATTTCTTCTCCCCTATCCTCTGCGCCGGCCTTCGCCGGTTCCTTACCCTAAAACTCGAGCACATTCCTGCCGATTTCAAAACCGAGGAAGAATGGAAAGACACCATCCGACAGATGCTCTGGTCCTTCGAACAGCACCATCTGGACTGCCCGGACGATCCATACAGTATCTGGTTCGACAGAGAAGAAAGAAAACTGAAAGCAGCCGGAATTCCTGCCTTTAAATTTGTAATGGACCCTCACAGTAAACTGATGGAACTGACAGACAATTTTCCCGCCTGGCCGGAAAATTTAGCAGATGAAACGTGTGCGTATGAGAATAAAGTAAAAAAAGGCATCCGCCTTTTTGCCAAATATTACAGAGACCTTCATACAAATAAAATCCCCCCGTCCCTGGTCCACAGGAAAAAGGGAGAAAAGCCGCCAAGAAAACGGATGTTGGTGAAAGCAAGGAAAGAGCCCTTCATCTCCGAAAGTGAAGCAGCCGATCTAATAACATTATTTACGCCCCTCATCTGCGCGGGGCTCAGCCGCTTCCTCGCCATGGACCTCACCGGCTGCATCGACGTGACTGAGGGTGTAGAAGGCTGGAAAAAAAACGTATCAGCCATGCTCTGGTCTTTTGAACAGATCCGGCAGGGATACCGCGACAGCCCCATGGAAAACCGGCTCGATGGTGAATGCAGGAAGCAGAAAGAAGAGGGCCTTCCCGTCACCACGGCAGCAGAAGATCCGAATCCCGGGGGATGGAGCGGCATCCGCTTCCATGTCCCTGATGTGCCGCATGATGTGATTAAAGCAGAAAAAGAGTACGAAGAAAAAGTGCAAAAAGGCCTGGACCTTTTTGGAAAATACTATAGAGACCTTTGGGATTAAAAGAAGAATAGAACCAGCCGTAAAAGCGGGACTCGCTTTTACGGCTGTTTTCATGTGCGGGCTTTCTACCGCCCTCCCTGTAATCAGGCGGATAATCGCCGGGGTGGATGGAAAGGGTGGGCCTACCGTCTTTCCTAGTTTCCAAGTATAGCCCATGAGGCCCAGGACCTTGAAGAAGACAGAGAGCTTCACACTGCCGTTGGAGACAAAGCGGTTCATCGAGTATTGGAGAATCTCCAACCTGCGGGCCAGGGCGGACTCTGAAATATGGGAGTCAATGCACCTCAATGTCTGAAAGAGCTGCTTGATAAAAACATCCATCGAGTCACTCACGAAACTACCATTACAGCATATAAATACAGAGTTATTTTTATGATTTCTATTTAGAATGATTTATCTATCTTCATAATTTAAAACTATCCTAGAAGTATTCCTACACAAAGTTTGATAATTTCAATTAATCGTTGTACACTAATAATTAAATGAGTTTGACTGAGCTTTATAGCAACAAATAAGGATATGATAGAAATAGATTCTGTCTCTAAAGAAGTTCGTAGCAGAACAATGAAAAAAGTCCATAGCTCAGATACACGGCCTGAAATTATCGTAAGAAAATTCTTATTTTCAAAAGGCCTAAGGTATAGAAAAAACGATAAGCGTTACGCGGGGAAACCTGATATTGTTCTTCCCAAATATAAAACGGTTGTCTTTGTTAATGGTTGTTTCTGGCATTTGCATGAAAATTGCAATCATTACACTATTCCAAGCAGTAATACTGATTACTGGATTCCAAAGCTAAAGCGAAATAAATTGAGGGATCAAATTAACAAGCAAAAATTAGAAGCCATGGGTTGGAATGTTATAGTCGTTTGGGAATGTCAGCTTTTAAAGAAGAGCAGAAATAAAACCCTAGAGTCGCTTTACCAAAAAATAACCAAGAATTTAAATAAATAAGGAGTAGTTAATGCAACGTGCTTTCACATTTTTAGACATATGCTCTGGCATCGGCGGGGGACGTCTAGGCCTTGAATTAGCAGGCATGCGTTGCGTTGGGTACTGCGACACAAGCAGGCTATCCGTAAAGACATACAAGTTGCTTCACAACGCTGAGAATGAACCTTATTTTTATAATGTAAGAACCATAAAAACTGACAGAACACCACATTATGATGTGCTTATCGCTGGATTTCCTTGCCAATCCTTCTCTGTGATAGGTCGTAAAGATGGATTCAACGATTCCCGCGGACAAATCATATTCCACATATGCAGATTGCTTCGTGAAACCGCCCCTAAAGCCTTCATATTAGAAAATGTCAAAGGCTTAGTGACTCACGATAAAGGCAGAACGCTTGAAATTATTCTTTCAAATTTAAGAGATTCCGGTTATAGGGTTATTTGGCAAGTATTAAACAGCATCGAATACGGAGTTCCTCAAATGCGACAGAGGGTCTATTTTATTGGGTTTCGCAAAGATTTAATTGAAAATCTTGGCAGCTTCAGCTGGCCTGAAAAGGAAGAGAAGCCTCCATTAGCGAAATATCTCATTGATAATAATTTAGCTGCGTCAGACAGATTAAACATTTTATCTTACTATCTGAAAAATCCTACAAATAACGGAAAATATGAAATAAAAGACCTGCGGACGCTAGAAGGAATGATTTTAGACACTCGAATGAATGATCTCCGCATTTATAAAGAGCGCTGCCCTACTCTGCGTTCGCAAAGAGATGGGATATTATATGTGAAACATCATGAAATTTACCAGTTAACAGGTTATGAGGCTCTGCTATTGCAAGGCTTTCCAAAAAGCTACGCAGACAGAGTGAAAAACGTGGTATCAGACAGGCATCTTTTAATGCAGGCTGGAAATGCGATGACCGTTCCGGTTATTAAGGCCTTGGGGGAAAAAGTTGCAAGTTTTCTTGAGTCTCACGAATAATTAAAAATGCCAGCGCTCATTTCAACTAATCATTTACTTAAGTGAAAGATTGTTAACTATGCAAATTACTGATTATCAAAAACTTTATCAACAATATGTATCACGCTATTCTGATTCATTTATTCGAGTCAGGATTGATTCAGACTATATTAATCGCATTAACGAGTATGTAAAAAACAGCCCATTGATAAAGCGAAAGCAAGAAGAAATTCATCACCAAATAGACCATAACCATGAATACAAAAGGCATGTGACCGGATTGCTAGGGGAAGCCGCCATTGAGAAGCTATTTGATATTAAGATAATTGACTGGTCTATAGGCCCTTCCGAAAATTACAACCGGCCTGATATTCCACACTACAACTTAGGCGTAAAAACCTCTGAAAAATGGAATTTCCCAGTGGTTTTTAAAAAGAACTACTATCCTCAAATTATTTGCATAAGAAATGTAGATTCCAAGCATCCGGCTTATAACGATGTTATATTCGTCTGTGGCCTAGCGACTGCAGAAGTTCTCAATAAATATCAATCTGAAAGCCTGATTAAATCACCTAGCCTAAGAGCAAGACATGTCAAGGCAGGATTCTATGGTTTTTCTGAATTAATCAAAGTGTCCAATTTAAAAGATATTGCATCATATTTAAAGCATAAAGGAGATGCGCCATCATGAGTAGAGGAGAGCTTTTCGAGCATAACTGTTGCTATTTATTAAACAAGAAGTTTAAAAACAATCGTTTAAATTTTATAGCGCATAACACAGCCAATTCAACGGAATCTGATATTAAACTATTAGTCGACAAAAAATTTGCATTCTACATTGAAGTTAAAGAGAATGAAGCACAGTCAGGGCAGTTTGTCTTATTTCCAAATGAAGCGACGAAATCTTTTGAATATTCAGATAAAAATAAAACTCCACTCACGGATGAGGCTTCCGCGATTATTCTCTATATGAATCGCAATTTTGAAGAATTTAAGAAACCTGGGGGAAAAGGAGTTAATATAGACTTGCCGCAAATTCTGCTTTCTAGATGGATTATTAATTTCTATAAACATAAGCATGTAAAATATATTATGAGTTGCAGTTTATCAAAAGATGATTGTCAAGGCCGTGAACTATCTATAGGCGATGAGCTATTTATAGCTCCGATTGACAAATTTAGCTCTTATTTTGACGTATCGGCGTGTTACAGGAGTAAAAGAAGCGGAAGCAGTGTAATTCCTTATAAGCATATTCACGACGTAGAAGCATTTTTACAAAAGGAATACAATATTTCTAAAAGTGATTTAAAACAAATGCCGAAAGTAAGTGCGTCTGGAGAGATTAAAAATTCTGATATGCGTCTTTACATTACGAATTCCGGATTGAAACAAATACAAGAAGCTGTATCAGCTGAAAAGCCTATTATAAGAGTAGGCAACGTAAATTATTTATTTAGTGAAAATGCCAATGCAATGGGCTTCCATGAAATCAGAAAGAGATCTACAACTGTAAATGCGAATGTAATTTTTTCCGTTAAGGCGAAAAGTAAACAAAGGCCAGAAGATTTAGAAAATTTCAAATCAGCCCTAAGATCTGAGTTGGCCAAATAAAGCATCCATATATTCTTTGTATTTGCTTACTGCATAACGATAAGTGCTCATATAATACTTGCCTATGGGAAAGTTAGCCGAAGGATATTTTTTCATCTCTGCATTTATTCCCATGTGTGAGAAAGTTCTAAGTAATAGCTGACAACCATCTCTGCGATATTGCTCGTCAATATCGCAGTTTTTTAATTCTCGCTCAATTTTTCTGAGTCTGGAAATCATATCTTTCGCCACCTTAGGACTCAAGCCCTTCTCCTCTATTAGCCAGCGTCTAAAATCAAGCTCCCTCACCGAACTTCCCCCTCTAACGCTTTGCCAATCTGAATTGCTATGCGCTGCAGTACATCTACTACTACAGAATTTCCAAATTGCTTATAAGCTTGGCTCATGCTAGCTGCAATTTCATACGAATCGGGATATCCCATTAGCCTAGCGCATTCGCGAGGGAGCAAGCGTCTTGGCTTGCCATTAATTAAATAGCCGCCTGTTTTAGCGAATACGCCGCCGCCATACGCGGATAAAGTGATAGCGGTGCCTTTTACGCTGTAAATTCGTTCACCTTGCCCGCCTTTATTTACAGTGCCGATCCTAACAGGCCTATCGTCGTATACATTGATGATAAAATCTAAATTATCTTTATAAACAATATCATCTCTATCAACATATAAGTATTTCACTTCGTCTTCATCGTGAATCAGGCAGTCTTCCACATGCTTTTCTAATGGAACTGGCGATGGAAATTCAAAAGAAGATATATTCAAATCATTCCGAAAGCAAACCATGTATATTCTTTCCCTCTTCTGAGGCACGCCATAATTAGCTGCATTTAGGACTTTATAGAAGAATGAGTAACCCAGCTCTTCCATTGTGGATTGCACTACCTTTAACGTTTTACCACCATCATGCGACGCAAAATTTTTCACATTTTCCATAAATACTACGCGTGGCCTTTTCTCTCTAACGATTCGAGCAACATCAAAGAACAAGGTTCCTCTCGTATCCTCAAATCCACGCTGCTTCCCGCTAATTGAAAAGGCCTGGCAAGGAAAACCCGCACAAAGAATGTCATGGTCAGGTATTGACCTTTCATCCACCTTTGTAATATCGCCTTCAGGCTTATCATGAAAATTGCGTTCATAAACTTCCTGTGCAGCCTTATCCCACTCATTTGAATAAACGCAATAAGCGCCTAATGACTCTAATGCAAGCCTGAATCCGCCAATGCCTGCGAATAAATCAATGAACGAGTAACCATTTAATAATCTATCTTGAATATTAATCATCTAATTTCTCCTCGCATTATTTTGATTGAACTGTTGTGCAATAATTTTATTACACTGCTAATTGTATTATTATCTATCTTTTAAGGGTAAAAAATCAATATCAATTTATATTTTTACCGTTTCAATCACTTAACGAGCCAATTTTATCTTTTAGCAAACATAATAACCATTTGAATCATTTTACCCATTATACCATTTAATTATTTCATACGCAAGAATTTTATTTTATATGAAATAATTTAATTGCAAAAAAGATAAATAAATTATATGATAAAAACAGAAGGAGTGATCTTATGAGAAAATGGAATATAACATTTAAGCCTCTTTTTAAGCTTTTAATTGATAGAGACATAAAAAAAGGAGAGCTTTGTAAGATAGCTAACATTTCCGAATCATCAGTCACAAAAATGGCTAACGATAAGTTGGTTAAAATTGATATTATAGTTAGAGTTTGCGAGGCTCTAGATGTAAATATTACCGATGTAATGCAACTTGTCGATCATAAGGGAATTCCTGTATGGACAAATGATTCCAAGAAGTAGCAGTGTACAATAGTTTTTCTATTGTGCATTACTGCTTTGGGAAATTCTTAAAACCTCTGCAATGATAACAGACAACTCACATTATGCATGTAAATTATAAATTTCTGAATTTACATTCAATCTTCTATTGTTTTATTTCACAAATCCAATCCGCCTGGTCTTCTTATGCAGCTCAGGATGCTCTTTTTTCTTTTCCTTCAGCCACTTTCGCAGCTGCTCGAAGTTTTTAAAATAATAGCCCGCCAGCTGTGCTGGTTCATCAGTCGGCTGTGGATGAATGTCATCATAAGTAGACTCCATAATTACATAGCCTGCACCCACATCCACTTTTATCGCTTCATATTTCAGAAGTCCCCCTGTTTCCTGATCTACAGCATAGTACGTTGTCAATGTGCATTCCTCATTAACTGCAGCAGCCACGCATCCAGTTAATCCAATCAGAACGATCCATCCTGCAAGTCGCTCCGGACTCATTTGCCATCACCCCCTTTAGCATTTACTTTTTTATAATGTCAGTTCCTCACAGGCATTAATTTAATTATACATGTCAGATAATTCACTATAAAATGAAATTTGATATGACTTCTCATACTCTCTATTCATAATCTGCATTGAAAGGAAAGGCGCCCATACAAAAAGGGCGCCCTTTTTGTATAGGTGCACACCGTTACCGCTTTCACTCCTTCCTATACTCCCTCGTTTCATACCCGTCGGCCCTCAGCAGCAGCCCCGGCATCCAGTCCGGTGTTCTTTCCATGATTCCTGTAATCTCTTCCACCGCCGTCCACTCTTTGCATTCCACAATCGCTTCGTCATGGATATGCATAGAAAAGGACAGAGTATCCCGAAAGATGACCTGGCTAGTATTTTCTACCTGAGTACATTTCCAATAATTTGAAAGAGTCACTGGATCCAACAAGATAGTCTAAGGAACAGCCATAGTACCTGGCTAGTTTTATCAAATAATAGGATGGCATGTTATAGGGCTTCTTTTCATAAACTCCATATGTTAAATATGAAATACCAAGAACAGCTGCAATTTCCTTCTGTGTAAGACCTCTTTCTTTTCTTATTGATTTCAAGCGGAAATGTTCAGCACAATACATTTGCATCTCTTCTGTATAGATACTGTTTTTAGCCACTTTGGAAACGCCTAGTTTCTTGCGGATCTTAATTACTTCCTTCATCGAAAGGCTGATACGATTATGCTGGCCTCTACTTCTTGGCTGGAAAACGTCCGTTACATGGAGAAGATAATCTACTGATGTTCTAAAGAGATATGCCAGAAGAATTAAGTCCTGAATTGTAAATCCCAGCTTATCCGGATGCAGCTCCTTCATACTATATGCAGAGGGAGAAATATTTAAGGCCTCGGCTACTGCTTTACCTGTCATATCATAGTAAATCCGGGTTTCGCGAACACGCTTTGTATCTACTGCAAGTGGTATTTCTCGGCTTTTCCTATATGCTTCAGGCACATCTGTAAGCCCCAGCATGTAATCAATGGAGAGTCCTGACATTAAAGACAGCTTAATAAACGGCTCCATGTTCATTTCGGTGGTTACACCTTTTTCGTAGTAAATATAAGTAACTTTAGGAACCTGAAGAATACGCCCCATCGCCGCCATATCAATATCCAAGTCCACGCGAATATCTTTTAATCTGATGCGATAATCCGGCTTTTCAGGAAACCTTGTGGATATGATTTTTCTTTGAAACCATCTTGGCACAGTCTCTCATCTCCATTCAAAATCACTTCTACCTGATCATATTATATAAAACTTTATGCATGAAGTGTTGTGCCGGTTTTAAAATGGCCAGTGCTTCATCTATCGACATAAAATAGCACTCTACTGCTATAGAGCGCTATTAAAATACATATCAGCTTAGCTTACATTTTCATATACCACCTCGTCTCATACCCATCCGCTCTCAGCAGGAGTCCCGGCATCCAGTCCGGTGTTCTTTCCATGATGCCTGTAATCTCTTCCACAGCCGTCCCCTCCCTGCATTCCACGATCACTTCGTCATGGACATGGCCGCAGATGAAGTATTCTCTGAGGTTTCCCATGGCGTAGGCCAGTATGTCCCTGGAGATGGCCTGGATGATGTTTTCCACAAATTTAGGGCCGTAGGATTCGATGCGGTTCCATTTTCGTTTGGTATCAAGGCCCATGTAGGTGATGGCTGTTTTCCCGTAGGCGCTTCCTTTCAGGGCAGCGCCAGGATAGGCAAGGTGCCGTCCTGAGGGGAGGGCGATGAAGAGGGTGCCTTTTTTCATGTAGAAGGTGAGGGCTCCCACTCTGGTGATTCGGAGCTGCTCTATAGCTTCTCTCACGGCCCTGTCGATCTGCCACCAGTAGGCAACGATGTGGGGATTGGCATGGCGCCAGGATTTCACAAGGTTTGGCAGTTCTTCCTTTGTCAGTCCCATGTCCAGGGCGCCCATGGCCATGAGGGCTCCTTCTCCCCCGCCGTAGCCTAAAGCCAGTTCGGCGATTTTCCCTTTCTGACGGAGGTCGCTGTTGATCCCTCCTTTTACGACCGGTTTACTGAACATTTTTGACGCCGACTGGGCGTAGATATCCAGATTTCCGGCGAAAACTTCCAGACGCCACTTTTCCCTTGCCATGTAGGAAAGGACCCTGGCTTCGATGGATGAGAAATCGGACACAATGAAGGTATAACCCTTTCTTGCCACAAAGGCGGTGCGGATGAGCTGGGAGAGGGTATCGGGAACAGAGCCGTAGAGGAAATCCATTTTCTCATAGTCCCCTTCCATCACAAGAGAGCGGGCCAGCAGGAGATCTTCCAGATGGTTCTGGGGAAGGTTCTGGAGCTGGATGTGTCTTCCTGCCCAGCGGCCGCTTCTGGCGGCGCCGTAGAAGCGGAACATGCCCCTTGCCCTTCCGTCATCACAGACTGTGTCAATCATGGCGCCGTACTTGGCAAGGGATGATTTCTGCACCTGTCCATAGAGCATGAGGGCCTCTTTGACTGCGCCTGTAGAAGAAGCAAGGAGCTTTGCCGTTTCCTTTTTCGTGAGGGAGTCCGCTTTCTGGCCCTTGGCTGAAAGCCATGCTTTCATCTGGCAGGGGGATTTGGGATTCAGAAGGCCCGTGAGGTGTTTCAGCCGTCCCAGAAGTTCCGTCTGCGCCCTGTCTCCCATGGCCATGGCGGCATGGACAAAGGGAATGTCCACGGGAATGCCCCGGTCATTGATCCGCTGGTCCTCATGGTACTCATCCCAGAGCGCCGCAGGGGTCCGGAAAGAGGCAAAGGCTTTGCGCACTTTTATTTCTACTTCCACGTCCCGGCGGTTGTATTTCTTGAAAAGCGCCCATTCTTCCGGATAGTCCTCCGGCTTCCTTCTCCCTTCCGGCCCGGGCAGGGAGAAGAGCCCTATGAGGCGGCTCCCCTCGTCCATCTTCTTCTCTGAAAGCCCCAGCGCTTCGCCCAGATCCTTCAGGGAGAGAGGAAATCCCAGAGATGAGGCAAGGACCTGTGAACACTTCCAGCCCAGGGGATCCAGATACTTTCCCACCGTGTCTCTTTGCTTTCCGTAGGAAAGGAAATGGGACGGACAGTGTTCCCGAAGATACCTGGACAGGCAGACTCTTTCAAAGGCGGCGTTGAAGGCCCACTTCGTCACCAGGGGATCCGTGAGGGCAAGCAGGATGTCATGGGGTATGCGCTCCCCCTTCGCCAGATCCACCACCTTCACTTCCCCATCATCTATGGCGTAACCAAAGAGGAGAATGGAGAAATCCGGGTGCTCCGCATACTTGTACACCCCTCTGCGGGCAAGGTCTATGGGACTGTAGGTTTCGATGTCGATTGTGATTTGAGTCATTTGTGCTCCTTTGCTGGGGGTAGAGTCAATAGTGAAGATATGCCATTATAGTCAAAAGCGAACGGACCGAGGGTCGAGGGTCGGGGACGGTTGCGTCATTTCGACGGGTTACCAGTAGTGTCATTTGTGAAAGGACCGAGACCGAAGGTCGAGGCCGACCGATCTCCGATCCTCGATCCTTTCTCATTTGACTCTTTCTTAGGCATTGCTTTTGACTCTACCTCCACGATCCTCGATCCATGATATAATAAGATGTATCGTAGTGTTTTATGCATTGTGGGATTAACATAACTCAAGGAGGTTAAACGCCATGGGAAGCTATCATGACCTGGTCGTATTCAAAATGTCACGGCAGCTCACAATTATGACATATAAAAATGTGATTTCAAAACTCCCCCAAAGTGAAATGTATGCATTATCTTCACAGATTAGACGTGCTGTTACCTCAATAACCTTTAATATTGCAGAAGGATTTGGACGAAAAACCCTGAAGGATAGGGTTCATTTCCTCTATATTGCACGTGGGTCCGCTTATGAGCTGGAAGCACAACTTCTCACATGTATGGATATTGGTTATCTTACAAAAGAGGAAATACTCCCTGTTATGCAGATGCAGGACCAAACGACAAGAATTCTCATGCGTCTGATTCAATCCTACGAAGCAAAGTGCTAAAAATCAGAAGGTAGTGTCATTTCGATAGTCTGCCAGTATTTTCATGCGAGTAAGGACCGAGGGGCGGGAAGGTTGGGTCATTTCGACGGGTTACCAGTAGTGTCATTTGTGAAAGGACCGAAGACCGAAGGTCGAGGCCGACCGATCTCCGATCCTCGATCCTTTCTCATTTGACTCTTTCTTAGGCATTGCTTTTGACTCTACCTCCACGATCGTCGATCCTTTTGCATTTGACACATCTTTATGTCATAGTTAATGACTCACCTCCACGATCCCTTCTCTAATGACGCATCCCCATTTCCGCTCAAGTGAAAATAATGTCCCCAAAATCTTCCTCCGGCGTGCTCCAGTTCCCCAGCACCGGTCCGTCTGCCAGTTTCTGCAGATTGTTCAGCCCACAGGCGATGCCCATTTTCCCATCGTAGTTGAACGCATAGAAGTGAACGGAGGCCCTGCCATAGCAGCCGGAATAAAAGCCGGATTTTTCGGTTATCCTGTTCAGGCTTCCATCTACAATGCCCGGCGGCATATCGCTTCTGGCGTTGATGTAGTAGGCATGGTGGTAAACGGAATCTTCCCTTTTATCCATATCGCCGTCACGAAGCGGGAGGGTAAGGCTGGAAAGGGCCGCTGTCTTTCCATTGACTGTCAGTTTTTCCTGTCCCTGCCGGTAGGCTTCGGCTATGGCCTTTTCCACTTTGGAAAGGGTCTCTCCGTCTTCTTTGGGAATGATGAGGCAGATGGAGTATTTTGCCCTGTCTCCCTTGAATTTTCTGGGTTCCCACACGTTGGCATAGGAAAATCTTGTTTTCGGTCCTGTCACCACTTTCGTCAAGTCTTTCATGTGTTCTCCTTTTCGTCATAATGCTTCTATCTTTTCTGCCAGCTCTTCATAGTGCCCGGGCGATACGTCCGTCAGCTTTTGGGCTCCGTATGCTGCCAGAAGGGACCTCACTTCGTCCTTTTTTCCCAGGTTCCATTTCTCCGCCATAAGCCGGCGCACATCCGCCATGGTGACTGGCGGCTTTTCTTCCTCTTTTTGGGTCATCATTCCGCGGATTTCCTTTTCCAGCTCGTCAAGCTGTACGCGGATGACTGCAAGCTGGTCTATGAGATTATCCATTTTGTCTCCTTTCTCCTTTATTTCCCTGCTGCCAATGCCACTGCCAGAAGTCCGGCCAGTCCTATAGCTGCATTTCTCTCTCTTCTAAGTCTCTTCTGTTTTTTCTGCTCCTCTCTGGCGTACTCTTCGAAGGATTTCCTTACCGTCTCTAAGGCTTTCTTCCTCTCTTCCGATTGACTCTCCAAGGTCCTGAGCTGTTTCCTGAGCCTCTCTGACTGTTCTTTCTGTTTCCCCTTCTCTTCCAAGGCTCTGTCCAAGTCCGATTCCAGCCTGGAAAGCTCTGTTTCCGTGATTCGGTACGTTTTCTCCGAGGAAAATGGTGAGGCCGCATCCACCGGCAAAGCCCAGAAGAAAAGTAAGAAGAAGAGGCAGAAGGCGGCGGCACAGCGTTTCATTATTCATCACCATCCGTCTTCTCCAGAATCCTGTTTCCATCAAAGGTCTGCCCTGCCACTTCCAGATGGTCCGTAAACTGCCAGATTCCCGCTTCCTTTACGGTGCATTCTTTCCACCACTGGGCGGCCCAGAGTGTATGGCCGGCAAATTCCGAAGCCCGGATATGGCTTGAAAGCCAGCTGGCGCTGGCGTAGATGCCTGCCCGATAGCCCGCAGCCGCCGTTCCTTCACAGAAGGCGTGGCACATCCGGTTAATCACCCCCGGCCTTGGAAACTCCCTTCCCCGATAAGAATCTTCTTCCACATCCCAGAAGACACCCAGGGGAAGATGTTTGGGCATGAGACCGCAGTCCTTGAGGATGGAGAGGAGGAAATTCCTTTCCACCTCCAGCTCTCCCCCATGACGGGCATAGCCGAAGTGGTACACCCCCAGTTTCAGTCCCGCGTCATGGGCTCCATTCACGTTCTCATAAAACCGGCTGTCAAGATATGCGCTTCCGTAGCCTGCCCGGATGATGGCAAAACCTATGCCCTCTTCCGCAACTTTCTTCCAGTCGATTTCTCCATTGTGCTCTGATACATCGATTCCAAGCATTTCAGATTTTTCCTTTCAGTTTTTCAGCCAGCCGTGTCATAGATCCGACTCCCGCTTCTGACAAATTTTCAATAATGGACAGGATTTCCGTTACGCTCATGTAACCTACGATGAAACTGGTCATCCAGGCCGGTGTGCCAAGGACACCGAAAATCATATCGCAGGATGAGGCGGCCAGTGTGCAGAGAAGGTAGAGAAGAAGTTTATCCATCCCCTTTCTCATGTCGAAACTCCGTATCAGCCCTTTCCTCCTGGCTGAGGGTATGCCCCAGAGAGCTGCCGCCAGCGTCGCTTTTCCATTCCTTTCCGCAAGGCTTTTGAAGCTGATGGCTGTCCATCTTGTGAGGCAGTCAATCACCACCAGCAGGGCAAAACAGAGGAAGAGGACTGTTCTTGCATCCATGAGGAAAATCAGCAGCACCGTGCTTACGGTTTTCAAAGGGTATAAATCAATCAGTTTTTCAATGTGATCCATATCGGCTCCTTTCGTACTATCTTTATCAGCGTGAAGAGAAGATCCTTATGGAGGATGAAAGCACAAGAGCATGACTCTTAACAGCACCGGCCCATGGAACAAGCTCCTCGCGCGCGTGTATATATATCGTACATATGCCATTTACACCCCTCTTTTCTCTTGTATATCTCTATAGGTAATATCTTGTTCCACTTGTTCCATTGGCCTGTTTTACACGATGGTGACTGAGAAATCCGGTGGAACAAGCGGTGGAACAAGATGGGACAAGCTGGAACAACTTCATAAAATCACATAGGTGAAAATCTGTTCCTGTGGAACAAGCTGGAACGAGTTGGAACAAGCTGGAACAAGAATATATGTCGTCTTGTTCCACCTCACTCAGTAGACAATCAGTTTTCTATTCTTTCTCATAAAACCTCTGCCGTCCATAGGGAGTATTCTTCTTGCCGGTGCTCCTGCTCCAGCCGTCAATCCGGCTCATAATGGAAGAAATCTCATAGCTGTCCTGCTTCTTCATGCGTGCAGGATCCTGGCCCAGACATTCCGCAAAAATCTCCATATGGGTCACCGTTTCCCTGACAATGATTCCCTGTTCCTGCGCCCCTTCTGCGCCGGAAAGATAGACCCTCCTTTCTGTAATATCCATGGCGTCCCAGTTTTTAGGCAGACGAATATCCAGATATCTCCGCACCAGCCCTTCCCTGTCATCTGCTTCCATGGCGGCCTGCTGCTGTTTCCGGGCAGCGGCAAGGAGTTCATTTTCAAGGTACAGCGGTTCCCCGGCTTTCCATATGGTCATGGCCTCGGCCCAGATCTGGCAGATTTCGTCCTTCTTCAGATGCCAGGGCTTCCTTGTTCTGCTTCCTCTGACCGCCACGGGCCAGAAGCGCCGGTTCCCTGTGACGTCCCGCAAAAAGCCGTTTTCAGCGTTGGTGGTGCCCACGATGACGCACTGCCTTGGATGGCTTTCCACGGTAATGCCGTAGCTGGCCCGGTACTTGTCGTCCCTTCTGGAAATAAAGGATTTCACCGTTTCAATATCCGCTTTTTTCATGCCCGCCAGTTCTCCCAGTTCCAGGATGAAATAGCCCTGCAGTTTTTCCGCCGCGGCCTTGTCCCGCATATCCGTCAGAGTGAGGCTGTCGGAAAACCATTGTCCCCCGAGGCGGGAAAAGAGAGTGGATTTACCGATCCCCTGGCTTCCGTTGATGATCAGGACGGAGTCAAATTTCACCCCCGGCTCATACACCCTTGCCACGGCGGCGGCCAGAGTTTTCTTTGTAACCGCCCTTGTGTATTCGCTGTCTTCTGCACCCAGATAGTCCACCAGCAGCTTTTCTACCCGCTTTACTCCATCCCAGGGCGGCAGGGATGCGAAAAATTCCCTGATGGGATGAAACTGGCGCTCGCTGGCCACGGTAATGAGGGCATCTTTGGATTTCATAGGCGCATAAATGCCGTAATGGCTGGAAATATAGGAATTGAGCTGGGCCATGTCATTGTCCGACCAGCCCGGTTTGATCCGGGGCCATGGAAGGGAGCCTCTCACGTCTACGGAGTCCGTCAGAAGGTTGTAGGAAATGGGCCACAGCTTCTCATCCATGCGAAGGATGGTCAGAAAATTGGTGAGACAGTTATCCACGGTGCCATCGGATTTAAATTTCAGACGGGCCGTGAGATTTTTCACAGTATTCACTTTGGCGGCCTTTGCTAAAGGTACTTTAAAATCTTCTTCCGCTTCCCGGGCCTTCTCTTTCAAAATCTCTTCCCGAACCCTCTCATCCTTTTTAGCAAAGTCAATCATAGCCCTGTATGATGGCAGACGATCCACCTGAGTGCCGGCATCGGTATCGGCATCGAGATGCCCAAAACGGGTAAGCCGCACAGCGTCAAAAGCATTCAGAAGCCTTCCCGAGAGGGGATCCGTGGCGTGGAAGGAATACATGAATTTCCCGTCATACACCACCAGCCCCGCCGATGAATCAGCGGGCTTATAGTCATAGCGCCCGGGAATGACAGAGGGCTCATAGAAATCGGAAAGAAAAGTCCTGATCACCTCATCCACAGGCCAGGCCCGGCAGAACGCGCCTACCAGTCCCCTCTTCCCATATGGGTCCTCTGCCTTCGCCACCGTCGCCGCCACTGCCTTTCCATCCGCCGATGGCCATGAAGAAAGGTCCGTCCAATCTTTGTACTCTGAAAGCACGTGATCCGGATCCAGCAGCTCCCTTTCCTGCCCTTCCGCCACATACTCCCCGTCCTTTGAAACGGATCCCCAGTACATCAAACGCTCCGGCTCAAAGGTGGTTGGGTCAAAAAGCTCCATGCCCAGTTTCTCGGCCACCTTCCGCGAAATGGCTCCATATTCCGCAGCGCTCACATCACGAGAAAGAGGAATCACCAGACGAAGCCTTGGCTTCTCAGGACTGCTCTTATGCGTAGAATAAAGGAAACAGGTACAGGAAATCTTTTCCAAAACGTCCTTCACAACACCGGGATACCCGTAGTCCATATCAAGAGTCAGAAGGGATCTTAAAAGCACATGGCTCTTCTTCCGAAGCCCGTCCTTCAGCGCCCCGCCTACAAATCCGCCTACATCCTTCACATCCGCCTGCCGGGCCCTCGGCATCTGCCGGTACTCCGCCGCCGTCTCCCCCGTCCTCACAGGGCGGCTCATCCGCTCCACCAGCTCATGCCAGGTCATAGACCGGTTTTCCCAAATTCTCACTTTACGGTTCGAAGCTAAGGCAATTTGATAGGATCTTTCCATGGTGATAACCTTTCTGTTGTAATACAGGAATCATTGAGAAATAAATAGAATATGAAAGGTAACATGCAGCAGGCAGAAACTGGAATCCAGCGGCATAGGACAGCAGCCGGACCCAATCACTCCCCAGTTATTGTGTCAGATGATATGACTACCTATCCCCCTTCCTTAACTCCCGCAGGAAAATCCTGCAAGTAACTGCAAGAAGAAGGAGAAGCAGAATCTGTCTTCGCCGTTTACCAACAAATCTGCTGAAGCAACCGAAGCATTTTGTACTGAATGTGTACATAGACCATCTCCTTTTCTGTTTTGTTGGAAAACATAACGGAAGCCTGAGGCGGCAGATCATTCCACAAAGCCTGAACTTCAAACCGCTCCGACATTCCAAATACAATACAATGGAAGCAAAAATAACACGAAAAAAGGCCGGGCATTAGTAGCCCAGCCTTTTAAACACTAGATAGCCAGGCATGCAAAAGAACGTTTCTGGTTGCAACCAGCAAACATTATGCATGCGCAAATGTTAAATGTTAGTAAGACAGATATATCAGTTTCCACACCCCACTTATGGCAGCTGATGCCGGAAATGGCGAAAACCGACAGTCTTCAGTGCATAGGGTATGAAACATTGTATTTATTTTAGCAGATACATATATGTTATGCAATAATAAAATTGAGTTTATCAAATATATTTTTCGTATAAATAAATACCATTTCCTCAATAAAAGTAGATAATAAATTTATACTTTAAGCTGGTTAATGATATGAAATATATTTGAAATAAATCTCTATCCATTTACCTACTAACTCACAGATTGATACAAATACGGATATCATAAAATGGAATAACAAAAATTACCTTATTAAAAAACAGAACTGCCTTGAAATCTCTATCGGACGTCAGCAAATCTGGAAAGGTTTTATCTAAATGGCACCATTTAAAATTTAGGTTCCCTCCAAGCTCTTTGCTCCTATAAAATCCAAAAGCCGTCCCATCAGGGGACGGCCTTTGGGATCACCTCCTTAACCGTTATCACTCATATCATTAGTCAGTACGCAGCGGATTCCAGCCAGCGGGTAATTAGTCATACCCACAATCGCCTTACCTGCATCCATCAGCTCCTGGTCAGTGGCATCCAGTTTGATATTGGAATAGCTCAGGCTTTTGATTTTTGCTGCTCCTGCAGATGTAAGGCCATCTTCTACACGAATCTGGAGTTTCAGGTCCGTAAGTTCCTTTGCAACAGCCATAGGTTACCTCCTTTCTTTATTCTTATACTCATGGGATATGATTTCTGTAGAGCCATTTTCGAGAGTGACTCGGCAGCTAGTAACTAACTGCCAGCCACTCTCTCCATCCCCTTTACTCCAATTCCTCTTCCGTAGTGTTCACGATGACTGCTTTCTTAAAGCCGGTAAGCGCCGCACCGGAGCGGGTCACCATGATGGGCTGGATCTTTACCACAGCCGCTTTCACTTCATCCAGTGTCAGCCCGTCTTTCGGATTGGCAATGGTGAGAGTAGAAGTGGCATTGGATCCTGCCGCAAACACAAGCTGCAGTGTCTTCATTCACTTTCCTCCTTCCAGGGCACTTCGGATTTTTCATCCCGGGCCCTGGGATGTTCCGTTCATTTCACCCTCTACTATATAAATAACGGCAGGTTCCATTTTTTGAAATTCAGGCAAAAAAACTTTCTCGAAATTCCTGATTTCCTGCACATATAGACTGGATCCTTCCCATGTGGTAGTAGATATTACGCAAAGATTCCCTGTTTTCAGAAGCCATATCCTTATAGCTTTTTCCGGAAAGGCGCTGCCTCACCATATGTCTCTGTTTATTTGAAAGGCTGCATTTCTCCAGCACTGACTCCGTTTCTCTTTCCGTCAGCTCCTGCGCCCTTTCCAGCCGGCTTGACCGGCAGGGCAGTTCTATAAACTCACTGGTATACTTTTCATCCAACTTTCTGGAACGGTAAAAATTCAGCAGTTTCCATCTCAAATATTTCAGCGCATAGTAACGGAAATGGATTTTCCTTTCTTTCCGGTACGCCAAAAGGCATTCCAAAAAGCAAACCCATAAATCCTGCTCCGCGTCTTCCGCATCCCAGCCCTGCTGGTAGGAGCGGGACAGGTTATGGATATACTTTCTGAAATGCCTGCATAAAACTTCTTTCGCTTCCGGATTTCCTTTTCCGGCCTGCACTGCCAAATCATCAAAACAGCTATTCATGTCAATTTTCTGCATAAGGAACACCCTTTTCCCCGATAAGTATCGGAAAAACACCGGTGGTCCGCTTTTTTCATCTATTCAGCAGTGTCTCTATTCATCTCAAGCGTACCGGTATTCAGTTGTATTTAAATTTATTGTATACGATAATACAAGAAATTGGCAAGAGCCAAGCAGCTTGGCTCCCACCACCACAAAGAAACCCGGTGCCTTCCCATCCCCTATGCCCAATGAGTTCGGTGTCTGCATGGTCTACGGCCGCTGCTGCACGAAGTGCGACGGCGCGCGCCAGGCATGAGTCTCCCGTCATTTCTGCCGTGATAGATGTTAAGTCCTGGATTTCTCTGCTGTTTTTCAGTTTACACTGAATTTTTACCATTTTCCGGAAATGGTGAGGGAGAAAAGCGGTACCCTTTTCTTCTTTCCATCACTCCATAGAATCATTTCTTATGGCCAACTGGGAAACATATGGAGTGATATCCGGTAGAACCGCGGGCTTTTCGTGCCCCTCTACTATATAAATAACGGCAGGTCCCGTTTTTTGAAAAGAGTAGAAAATATTTTACTAAGAATCTTAAGGATTAAATCCAAAGCCAATACAAGATAAGGGTTGGGAAGCAAACAGCTGGCGTCCCTACCGGTTCAGGAAGGATTTCCCCAGCCCTTTATACCCCACGAATTCACGGAGAAGGGATTCTCCTGGCACGATGGAGCTGTCCAGTTCTCTGAAGGGCATAAGGAAGGAGAGCATTCTTTTGGCTTCGGAATAGGCAGGACTGTCCCTTCCTATACTTTCCAGAAGAGGCCGGGCCAGTTTCTTGAGTACCGGGATTTCATAAAGGAGGGCCGTATTGAAAACTACATTGGCCCTGTCCTGGTACTGAAAGATATTGCGTTCTTCCCCCTGTCTTACATTGTCCCACACCATAAGGGTATGCTCCGGACCGTTGCCGCGGAACTGGAAGTCCCGGACAAGGCGGCGAAGAAGGCGGCTGTCGGAGGTGGAGATGCGGTTGTGATCGTTAATGGTGAGCTGGGTTAATGCAGAAAGATAGACTCGTATGCACTGATAGCCTGGCACGAAGTAGGTCAGTCTGGGGTTCAGGGCGTGGAGACCTTCAACCAGAATAGGCTGTCCTTTTCCCAGACGGATAGCCTTTGTATCCCATTCTTTTTTGCCGGTAATGAAATTGAAATGGGGCAGATGCACTTCCCTTCCTTCCAGAAGAGCAGAGACCGTATCTTCAAAAAGGGTTAAGTCCAACGCTTCCAGATTTTCCCAGTTTTCATTTCCCATTTCATCGCGATTTCGGAAATAATCATCCAGCGAAAGCATCACCGGTTTCACACCGTTGACCCAGAGATGGACGATAAGCCTTTTCATGAAAGTCGTTTTGCCGGAAGAAGAAGGGCCTGCCATACAGACGAGACGGATAGATGGTTTCTGGCGGCAGATGGTATCTGCCAGTTCAGCCATTTTCTTTTCCTGCAGCGCTTCCGCTGTGGCCACCAGGTCGTAAATCCGTCCGGTGTCAATGGCCCGATTCAGTTCTTCCAGATTATGACAGCCTATGAGCTCACTCCAGTTCTGAGACTCCAGAAAGACCCGGGCATAGAGGGGATCATCTTTTCCGGGAGTCAGCTCTGTTTCTCCAGGTCCCGGCAGCTGCAGGAGGAAACCAGGCGCATAGGAGTGAAGAGCAAAGGCATGAATAAATCCCATATCCGGCAGTATGGGACCGAAATAGTAATCAATCAGACTGCCGCACTGATCCACATTCAGTTCAGAAAAATCAAGCTGGGACAAGAGCTCTGCATCTTCATTTCTTCCTTTCATACGCAGGAAAGCAATGGCCCTGTTTCTTCCTACCACCAGCTTTGTAATTTTTCTTCTTTCTGATACAATCTCCTTCATTTTATTCTCCAGGATGGAGAGTTCTTTCTGCAGCGGCGTATGACCGTCCTTGAATTCACAGTAAATGGATTTTCCAAGGGAGTGTTTCACTTTTACATCAGCTTTTTCCCCATAGATTTCCTTCACGCCGCATACCAGAAGCATAATGGCAGTGCGGCGATAGGCCTGGTAGGCCTGTTTAGACGACAGAGGAATCCATCGAACAGTACAATCTTTTGAAAAAGGTGTCTGGAAATCGAGGATATCCCCGTTGCAGTCTGCAAGGACTGCGTCATTTCTTCCCCGCTCTCCCCTCACAATGTTCCAGAGGTTCTGGGGCGAAGCGCCGTCAAAGAAATCAAAGCTTCTTCCTTCACAGGTAATATGCATAGAAGTCACTCCTTTAAAGCCAACCAAAAGCCATAACACTCTTTTTTATTTTAACACAGCCATAAAAAAAGAGTCCCCGTGAGGACTCTTTTTCATTTGGATTATTTAACTACGATGTTCACAATGCGCTTGGGAACTACGATAATTTTCACAATCTTCTTTCCGTCGGTGAATTTTTTCACTTCCGGCAGTTCCTTTGCTTTTTCTCCGATTTCTTCACGGCTCATGGCTACAGGAACGGTGATGGCAGCACGGACTTTGCCGTTTACCTGTACGCCCAGTTCCACTTCATCTACCACCAGGGCCGATGCATCGCAGGAAGGCCAGGAAGCTTCGTGAACACTCTTTTCCTTTTCGCCCAGTCCCTGCCACAGTTCTTCAGTAATGTGGGGAACAAAAGGAGCCAGAAGGATAAGAAGATTCCGCAGCAGTTCATGAGCCAGACTATCTTCGATGGCATCATGGCTTTCTACAAAGCGGTACATTTCATTTACCAGTTCCATAATGGAGGAAATCGCTGTATTAAAAGCAAATTTTCCATCCAGGTCTTCGGTTACTTTGGAAATAGTCTGGTGCAGTCTCCTGCGGAGTGCAAATTCATCTTCCGACAGCTTGCCCTTGTTTTCCTTTTTGAAATCCTGGTATTTACCGGTAATAGCCCATACTCTCTTCAGGAAGCGGTAGGAGCCTTCCACGCCCTGGTCAGACCATTCCAGATCCTTCTCCGGAGGAGCAGCAAAGAGGATGAAGAGACGGGCAGTGTCAGCACCGTATTTCCCTACAATTTCTTCCGGGGAAACTACGTTTCCTACGGACTTACTCATCTTGCCGCCATCTTTCAGCACCATCCCCTGGCAGAGCAGGTTGGTGAAAGGTTCCGGATAATCTACCATGCCTTCGTCCTGAAGTACTTTCATAAAGAAACGGGAGTACAGCAGGTGGAGAATGGCATGTTCAATACCGCCGATATACTGGTCCACCGGCATCCAGTAATTTGCCTTTTTCTTATCAAAAGGCTCTTTTTCGTTGTGGGGATCACAGTAGCGGAGGAAGTACCAGGAAGAATCAATAAATGTATCCATGGTATCCGTTTCGCGGGTAGCATCAGCACCGCACTGCGGGCATTTCACATGGAGGAAGGTTTTGCTTGTTTCCAGAGGAGAGGTAGCACCGGCCACAAAATTTACATCCGTAGGAAGTTTGACAGGCAGATCTTTTTCCGGTACCAGTACATTGCCGCAGTGAGGGCAGTGGATAATCGGAATAGGGCAGCCCCAGTAACGCTGACGGGAAATCAGCCAGTCACGGAGACGGTAATTAACCTTACCCTTGCCGATACCCATATCCTCAAATTTCTTTGTAATGGCTTCCCTGCCTTCTGCAGAAGTCAGGCCATCGAATTCACCGGAGTTAACCAGATATCCGTCGGCATCATAGGCTTTATCCATATCTTCCAGCTTCAGGTCATGGGCTTTGTTCTGTACCACCAGCTTCATGGGAAGATTGTATTTCTTAGCAAATTCAAAGTCGCGCTGATCATGGATCGGAACAGCCATGACAGCACCGGTACCATATTCATAGAGAACATAGTTGGCAATCCAGATAGGCACTCTTTCGCCGGTCAGGGGATGGATGGCATAGCTTCCGGTAAACATACCCAGCTTCGGTGCATCTTCTGCCGTACGGACAATGTCGTTCTGGTTTCTCATTTCTGTAATGAAAGCTTCCAGTTTATCCTTTTCAGGGTTGCCGGCAATCAGCTTTTCCACCAGCGGATGTTCCGGAGCCAGCACCATGTAGGTCACACCGTAAACAGTATCTACACGGGTGGTATATACAGGAATGGAATCATCCATGCCTTCCACTTTGAAGGAGAACTGGGTACCGGTGGAGCGGCCAATCCAGTTTCTCTGCATGGTCTTAACTCTTTCCGGCCAGCCCGGCATATGGTCCAGATCAGCCAGGAGGCGGTCAGCATAGTCGGTGATTTTCAGGAACCATTGGGACAGGTCCTTCTTTACTACCGGATTTTTGCATCTCCAGCACCGGCCTTCTTCTACCTGTTCATTAGCCAGCACGGTATGGCAGGTGTTACACCAGTTTACCTTGGCTTCTTTCTTGTATGCCAGACCTCTCTTGTAGAAAATTTCAAAGAGCTTCTGGGTGTGTTTGTAATAATCTTCCCGGCAGGTAAGAACCTTCCTGTCCCAATCGTAGGACAGTCCCAGTTCCTTCTGCTGACGAGTCATATTGTCAATGTTGGAATAAGTCCATTCTGCCGGCGGAGTGCCATGCTTAATCGCTGCATTTTCTGCAGGCATGCCGAAGGCATCAAATCCCATGGGATGGATAACGTTAAATCCCTGCATTTTCTTGAAGCGGGCCACCACATCACCGATGGAATAGTTTCTTACATGGCCCATATGAAGGTTACCGGAGGGATAAGGAAACATCTCCAGAACATAGTATTTCTTTTTAGAAGGATCCGAGTGAGTCTCGAATGCCTTTGTATCCTCCCAGATTTTCTGCCATTTTTTCTCAATCTGCTGAGGAACATACTTTTCACGCATAATTTCACCTTCCACAAAAACAATGATACATCATCATTTTTTATATAGTTGATACTTATTATATAGCTCATAGTGGGAAATAGTCAAATGTGACCGTGATACCGGTAAGCATACAATGGATTCAGCCCCTCCTGGAGACGCAGGAGGCGTCAGCGGCGGAAGGCTTTCAACCGAACCCACTAGAGGCCGTTGAATTTTT
>OGQX01001185.1_pt1 | contig 24827 bp, 21 predicted proteins | sample 1553291 | NCBI WGS metagenome assembly OGQX01 (sample SAMEA2580030, study PRJEB22360) | human gut metagenome | biome: human gut; feature: human-associated habitat; material: faeces | place: Denmark | collected 2008/2010
CGCAGGCAATCTGGAATGAATTTTGGCTACGTTACTGTGAACGGAGTGAACAGTATCGATCTCATGCATATTTTCTCTCAAACTGCACATCCTATCTCCGAAACTTATTCAATGTAACTGTTCAGTACTCTTGCACTACAGCAGTATTGAATAGTTATCTCAGATTTTTTCAGGAGGGTAACTCTATGACAATTCTTAAATGTTCAGCAATGACCTGTGTTTACAACAAAGAACAGCTCTGTTCAAAGGGTGATATTGACGTGACAGGCGAAAATGCTACTTCTGCAAATGAGACAAGCTGCGGCAGTTTCCGAGAGAGAACCGGCAGTTCCATGAAAGACAGCTATACAGATGACTGTGGCTGCGACAAAATCCAGATTGACTGCAAAGCCCATAACTGTACCTATAATGATAACTGCAAATGTACAGCATCCTCCATTCAGGTAGACGGCTCTAATGCACATGCATCTTCCGATACAAGATGTGACACCTTCCAGTGCCATTGTGGCGCATAATATCAACACCATGGCAACAGGATTTTCACCCGTATATCAGGGATAATGAACTTCCCTGATCCGGTCAAAAAAAGAGACATGTCCATCTATATGGAATATGTCTCTTTTGTCTGTCTGTAAATTATTTCACTGCAAAACAGATAATCCTATCTGTTTCTTAAGAAATCCGGAATCTGGATATCCTTCTTCTGAACAGTGCTTGACGGAGTCTTAGATGCTCCAAATGGTGTGGCATTCATAGTTGGAAGGCTGAAGCTAGGCATGTTCATACCGCTTCCTGCTGCAGTTCCGGCTGTTGCTGTACCTGTCGTTGCTGTGGAAGAAGGTCTTCTTGCACCAAAGGAAGAAGCTGTGCTTCTTTTTCCGAAAGGGGTCTGCTGAAGGTTATCATCATTCAGACCTGTTGCAATCACTGTGATTCTGCAGTAGTCAGCAACTGTATCATCATACATGGCACCAAAGATGATGTTTGCTTCCTCACCTGTAAGCTCCTGTACATAGCTTGCAGCATCATTGGCATCCATAAGAGAAATATCTCCGGAAATATTAATGATAACATGTGTAGCACCTTTGATGGTTGTCTCAAGAAGTGGAGAAGATACGGCCTGCTGTACAGCTTCCATAGCTTTGTCGTCTCCTCTTGCTTCACCGATACCGATATGGGCAATTCCCTTGTCTGTCATTACAGTCTGAACGTCTGCAAAGTCAAGGTTAATCAGAGCTGGCAGATTGATCAGGTCTGTAATGCCCTGTACTGCCTGCTGCAGAACTTCATCAGCCTTCTTCAGAGCTTCCGGCATGGTTGTTCTGCGATCTACAACTTCCAGTAATTTATCATTCGGGATAACGATTAATGTATCCACTGCTTTCTTCAGATTCTCAATGCCTGCAAGTGCATTATTCATACGAGTTCTTGCTTCAAAACGGAAAGGTTTTGTAACAACGCCAACTGTAAGGATACCCATTTCTTTCGCTGCTGCTGCGATAACAGGTGCAGCTCCGGTTCCGGTTCCGCCTCCCATACCACAGGTAACGAATACCATATCCGCACCTTCCATTAACTGTTTTACTTCTTCAATGCTCTCCTCTGCTGCTTTCTGTCCAACCTCAGGCTGGGCTCCTGCACCAAGACCTTTGGTAATCTTCTCGCCAATCTGAAGTACAGTTGGAGCTTTGCACAGAGTTAAAGCCTGCTTATCAGTATTAACACCTACAAACTCTACTCCGCCGATGGCCTCTTCCACCATTCTGTTTACTGCATTATTTCCGGCTCCACCTACACCAATCACTATGATCTTGGCAGATGATTCAGCCTCGTTTGACATAATCTCTAACAACGTACTTCCTCCTTTATTTATACCTGATATCCTTTTCAGTGATTTATATCAAAGTTACATATAGATATATCATATATTTTTTTTGAGAATTAATCAACCATTAATTTTGTTTTTTTATACTTTTTTCACTCTTTTTCGGCAATTCCGGTAAATATGTTGTATCAGTGTACGGAGCCTTCTCTGATCTCAAAGTTTCCATATACTATCAATATCCCTCAGAATCATCCCCCTGATAATCACTGTTATCTTCTGTATAATCACCATATCCATCTGAATCATCTGAGTTTCCGTCGTCATATGATGAATCACTTTCTCCATCTTCTGAAGTTTCAGAACTCTGGTCATCTGCGGAACTTTCATCTCCTGAACCGTCTCCCGACTCATCAGATGCCGCATCCAGAGATTCCTGTGTAGGCTTCGGTCCCACATAATTACCGGATTCGTCATACTCACCTGCTCCGGTATAATCCCCTTCCTCATCATAACCGCCATTCCAGTTCTCAATTGCTTCCTCAAGAGCAGTCTTCGGTTTTGCACCTACATAATTACCATCCTCGTCATACTCGCCGTCTCCGGTATAATTGCCATCTTCATCATAACCGCCATTCCAGTTCTCAGCAGTAACTTCTTCCTGTTCCAGTTCTTCTTCAAAGGTATTGGACTCCGTAGCCACACTCTCCATATGAAGAATACCTTTTTTTCCCTGAATTTTGGGCAGAATCGCTATCACTCGGTTCATCTTCTCTTCCAGATCAGCATCTTTTCCAAGCTGAACAGTTATATCCCCATAGATGAGGCTGATAGAATAGCTGCTGTCAAACTGGATATGATCGGGGATCATATCATTTTTCTGAAAGATTGTAGACAATGCTACAGCTGTATTCAGTACAGTATCTCCTTTAATATCCAGTTTCTCATCCATCACGATGCTGTTCACCTGAATTCCGTCAAAATACGGAACCGTCTCATCTCTGTTCTGAGAACCCTCCACAAAAATGCCATTTCTGTCAAAATAAATGTAACTGTCAAGATATCGGATGCATCCGACTGTTTTTTTCTCTTTTACGCTGATACAGATGGTATTTCGGTTCAGCTGGGTAACTTTAAATGCATCTACATATGCAATGTCCTCTGTATTTGTAGTGCTGTAGAGCAGTGGTGCAAGGACCGAATTGGAAGCCATCGGTCCCCGAAGCACCATATTCTTTACTTCTTCGTCTGTATAATGGGAAGTTCCCCTCACCTCAACAGTATCTACTTTATAATAGGAAAAAAATACTATCACAGCGACCATAACTCCGGCGCCTATCATACCTGCCAGCATCTTCTTCGTCCTTTTGCTCATAGGAGGTCTTTTCCCATAATTACTTTCTCTCATAAATCCTCAAATCCTCTGTCCCCGGCTGCCATATTCTGCAGCCCAAAGTCCGTAAATCTTCACAGATATGCTCATAGCCCCTGCTGATAAACCCGGCTCCTGTAACACAGGTTTCTCCCTCTGCCATAAGTGCGGCAATGAGCAGGGCTGCACCACCTCTGAGATCTCCTGCCTGTACCTGTGTTCCCTTAAGAGTTTTTCCCCCTCTTATGATTGCCTGGTTTCCGCTTACGGAAATATCTGCGCCCATTTTTTTCATCTGAAAAGCACTGCCAAATCTCCGGTCAAAAATATTTTCCCGTATGGTACTCTGTCCCTGCGCACCTGTCAGCACCGCCATCAACGGAGCCTGCAGATCTGTGGGAAAACCCGGATAAATTTCTGTTTCTACTAAAACAGCCGGTCTGACAGCATTCTTTCCATTGACCTCTAGTGTACCACCATTTACTTGATATTGTCCACCTATTTTCCGATATACTTCCATAAACGACTGCAACTCCTCCACAGGTACATCATGAAGAATAATCTTACTTCTTGCTGCCGCAGCCGCACACAGATAGGTACCTGCAACAATACGATCCGGAGGAATACGGTAGTCTCCGCCTTTCAGTTCATCCACTCCTCTGATCGTAATCTCACCGGTTTCCTCTCCTTCTATCAGTGCTCCCATTGTTTTCAGATATCTGCAGAGCCAGAAAATCTCCGGTTCTTTCGCACAATTATAAAGATGTGTTACACCTTTTGCAAGAACTGCTGCCAGTATTGCCTGTTGAGCAGCTCCCACACTCGATTTCGGAAACACAATATCCTGCCCTTCAAATCTGACACATTCTCCATCCAGGCCTGATGCATTTTCCCGGACATCCGCGCCAAGTGCTCTCAGTGCCATAAGATGGAGATCTATTGGTCTTTTCCCGATCGTACATCCGCCCGGATACCCTATCCTGCATTTTCTGTTTCTTGCAAGCACCGCACCTGCCAGAATGATCGAAGAACGCATTCTGCCTGTATAGACTGCAGGAATTTCTGTTCCGTCTGCGCAGGAACAATCCAGATAAAGATCATGATCGTCCCACCAGGTCACTGCACCAAGACTTTTCAAAATCTCTTCCATACAGAAAACATCTGAAATTCTGGGGCATCCCCTCAGAATGCTTAGTCCTCTGTGCATCAGAGATGCGGCTATCATTGGAAGTGCTGCATTTTTAGATCCCTGTATAAAAATCTCTCCGCTGAGAGAAGCTTTACCTGTTACATGGATTTCATCCAACCTTTTGCTCCCAAAGAGTCTCTTACTTTACAGTTTATGGCTTTTTCTATTATATGTTACGCCATTCTGAAACCTGTAATTCAATTTATCCTGTCACATTTCCCAACATTAATCGCAAGTCCCATTTCCCCAAGAAGAAACACTGCCGAAGTTCCTCCATAACTGATAAAAGGCAGCGTAATGCCTGTATTGGGAATTGTATTGGTCACCACTGCAATATTCAAAATAACCTGAAGAGCCAGATGCCCCATAATTCCACAACAGATAAGAGCTCCGGCCAGATCTTTTGCATGCATGGCAGCCACACCCAGCCGCCACAGAAGCATTGCAAACAGAAAAATCAGAAAGATAGCTCCGGCTGCTCCCATTTCCTCACATATAATCGAAAAAATCATATCATTCTGCGCTTCCGGAACAAATCCAAGTTTCTGCAGACTGTTTCCAAATCCTCTGCCGAATATTCCGCCGCTGCCGATGGCATACAGTCCCTGGATCGTCTGAAATCCTTTTTCATATTTCTCCGGATTTCTCCAGATTGCAAGACGTTCCAGACGATAACTCTCTGCAGCAAGAAAAACAGCTATGAAACCTGCACCTGCGCTGCCAAGCCCGATAAATTCCAGATATCCCGGATTGGATACAAAAATCAGAATTCCACCGATACCCAGAATAATGATCGCTGTACTCAGATTATTTGAACCTACAAGACCAATGATCGGCAGCAGGGTCAATATTGTCCTGCACATAAATCCAAAGCCCCTGGTTGCTTTTTTTGTACGCTCGATCTGCCATGCAAGAAAAAGGATTACAGCAACTTTCGCAAACTCTGAAGGCTGAAAAGATAAAGGTCCAAGATTCAGCCATCTTTTTGAGCCGTTGATCTCCTGACCTACAAAAAGTACTGCGCCGGACAAAAACATTGAAATCAGATATGCCACTGGTCCCAGCCTCAGAAAAAAATGATAATCAATGGAAGAAACCATATACATCACTCCCATACCCAATGCTGTGGCAAATAACTGTTTCTTAAAATAACAGGCAGAGTCGCCGAAACGTACTCTGCCATTATATTCACTGGAGCTGAATAATACTGCCAGGCCAAAAATCACAAGCAGTACTATCAGTACCAGCATCGTCATATCTGTTTTTGATAAATCTGTCGCTCTTTTTCGCGCCATCTGTTTCTCCGCAAAATTATCTATAGCCGGTCACTGCAGCTTCGTCTTTCTCTGCCGGACAGCTATAATTCTTACTTATAGATATTCTACAGATTTCTTACATATTCCTTGAACATATCTCCACGCTGTTCATAGTTATCAAACTGTCCCCAGCTTGCACATGCGGGAGAAAGCAAAACAGCATCTCCAGGCTGTGCTTTCTCCTCACATACCTTTACTGCCTCTTTCAGATCTTCGCAGAGGATGATGTCATGGAAACCATGTTTCTCAGCAGCTTCTTTGATTTTCTCCTTTGTCTGACCGATCAGCACCAGATAACGTACCTTTCCGTCAAATGCCTCAATCCATTCATCATAACCGGACTGTTTATCATAACCGCCGCCAATCAGAAGTGTCGGACGGTTCATTGCCTGGATTCCTTTAATTGCCGCATCCGGGTTAGTTCCTTTGGAATCATTATAATATACAACGCCTTTTTTCTCTGTCACATATTCGATTCTGTGTGCAACAGCTGTAAATTCACAGATGCTCTTACGGATGCTGTCCAAGGATACTCCATCGTAGTAAGCCATTGCAACTGCGGCCATAACATTCTCAAAATTGTGTTTTCCAAGAAGCTTCAGATCTTCTGTCTTAACTACTTCGATTTCTTTTTCTCCGTCCTTCAGGATGATTTTGTTTCCATCCAGATAAATTCCCTCATCCAGTTTACGTCCGCTGGAGAAATATACCACTCGTGGAGTCAGATGTTTTCCAAACTCACGCAGAACCTCATCTTCATAATTCAGCACGCATACATCTTCTGTGCCCTGATTCTCAGTGATCAGTTCTTTCACACGTATATACTCTTCCATTGTATGATGACGGTTCAGATGGTCCTCTGTAATATTCAGGATTGCAGATACCTTTGGTGCAAACTCATCAATCGTTTCCAGCTGAAAACTGCTGATTTCTGCAACAGTTACAGAATTTGGCTTCATCTCCAGTGCTTTGGAAGTATATGGGGTTCCGATATTGCCGACTACAAAAACAGACTCACGTGCATCCTGCATAATTTTTCCAAGAAGTGCTGTTGTAGTAGTTTTTCCGTTTGTTCCTGTGATGGCAAGCACTTCACCGTCACCTACTCTGTATGCCAGTTCTACCTCTCCCCATACCGGAAGCCCCTGCTCATAAAAACTCTTTACAAGTGGAAGATCTGTCGGCACTCCGGGGCTTAAAACTACCAGATCAAGACTGTCCTGTACTTCTTTCGGAAGTTCTCCTGCATATACAGTGACCGGATATGTCCCATCTGTTTTATGTACAACTGCGTCTTTATCTGTTTCGGCATTTCCGTCATAGATAACCGGAAATGCTCCTACCTTTGCCAGAAGGTCAGATGCTCCGATTCCGCTTTTTCCGGAACCGAATACAAGTACCTTTTTTCCCTGTAATTCCATAATAATTTTCCTCCCTTTTATCAGCATAACGCTGAAATCTGCTTAGCCAAAATCTTACAGTGCCAGCAGTGCGACCATACACATAACCGCTGTAATAACTGAGAATACCGCAACTACACGTGTTTCAGACCATCCGCATAACTCAAAATGATGATGGATCGGTGCCATCTTAAAAATACGCTTTCCATGTGTTGCCTTGAAATAAGTTACCTGAATGATAACGGAAAGTACTTCGATCAGATAGATCAGACCCACGATCAGGATAAATAACGGCATCTGCATCACATAAGCCGTACCTGCAACAAAACCACCCAGTGCCAGAGAACCTGTGTCTCCCATAAACACTTTTGCCGGATATACATTAAACAACAGAAATCCCATCAGACCTCCCACAACTGCACCTGTGATCGGCTCGAGCCCCGATTTCATTCCAATAGAAACTACTGTAAAAAATACTGCAACGATCAGAGTCACACTGGAAGCAAGACCATCCAGACCATCCGTAAAATTAACTCCATTCACAGTACCGATCACAGCAAAGAAAAGAACCGGAACTGCCAGCCATCCAAGATTCAGGAAATGTCCGCTCCAGAATGGGATTCTCATAGTCAGTGAGATATCTGTATACTTAACAATATAAAATACAAAAATCGCAGTCAGAACTACCTGAAGTAAAAATTTCTGCCATGGCAGCAGTCCGTCTGAGCGTTTCAGCACAACCTTCAGATAATCATCCAGAAATCCGATAATTCCAAATCCAAGAGTCAGGAACAGTACCGGAATGATCTTCGGATAATCCCCTACATAAAATAATGCAGTTATCGCTGTGGCGATCAGAAAGATCACTCCACCCATTGTAGGTGTTCCTGCTTTCTTTAAATGGGACTGTACGCCCTCTGTTCTTTCTGTCTGGCCCATCTTCAGTCTCCGGAGAAAAGGAATGATGACCGGTCCTAATACAACGCTGATTGCAAAAGAAATCAGCACAGGGATTACAACTTGAAATTCCATCTTACACCTCATTCATTCTTTCGTTTTTTCCTGAAAGTTTTTTACTTTCAGATTTCTTTTAGTATAAGGCTTTTTTGCTTATTTATCAACCCTGCCTGCGGAATTTCCCTAATTGCCTTCTGTAGAAAAATCAGAAACATCACTTTTTTCAATTCCAAGATATGGCAAGATATTCTCAAAAATACCACGTATCACAGGTGCAGCTACTGTCCCTCCATAATAGATTCCTTTCGGATCATGAATAATACACAGTCCCAGTATCTGCGGATCTTCTGCAGGTGCAAATCCCAAAAAAGAGGAAATATAACGATTTGCACTTCTTGGCAGTGTCTGAGAAGTGGCAGTTTTCCCACCGATGGCATATCCTTCAATTTTTGCATTTTTTCCGGAGCCCTGAGATACTACTGTTTCCAGGATTTCTCTTATTTCCTTCGAAGTCTCTTCAGAGACAATTCCTTCCTTTACCGGAAAAATCAGTTTCTCACCCTCTGTTCTGTCAGGATTTAACACTGCGACTCCAAAATGCGGTGTCACCCGTCTGCCTCCGTTTATAAGTGAACTTACTGTTGCAGCCAGCTGAACAGGCGTAATCTGAAAAGACTGTCCAAAAGAAACCGTTGCCAGTTCCACTTCTCCCATATTTTTCTTCTGATGCATAATAGTTCCTGCCTCTCCCGGAAGATCTGTCCCGGTTTTATCCAGAAGTCCAAACTGTCTGAAATACTTATAATAACGTTCTACCCCAAGGCGAAGCCCCACCTCTATAAACACAGGGTTACAGGAATTCTGTGCACCTTCCACAAAATTCTGGGATCCATGTCCTGTTCTTTTTGCACAGTGAATTCTGCGATCCTCCACCACTTTATATCCGGGACAATAAAAACGGTCCCCAGGTGAAACAACACCAGCCTCCAGTCCGGCTGCCATGGTGATGATTTTAAATGTGGAGCCCGGTTCATAAGTATCATTCAGGCAGGGATTTCTCCACATCTGATTCAGTAATTCCTGCTTTCTTTCTGTATTTGTTTTTCCTGATGCTGTCTGCACTGCCAGTTCACTTTGTTCATTGTGATCTTCCGACGGTATTGTTATCCCGGATTCATTTAACTGCATATTCAGATCATCTGTCAGGGTAAAAGGATCATTCAGGTCAAATTCCGGCACATTGACACATGCATATATTTCGCCGTTCTGTGGATTCATCAGCAGGATAGATACACGTTCTGCCTGCTTTTCCTCCATTACTTTCAAAGCTGACTGCTGCGCAAATTCCTGAATATTTACATCAAGGCTGATCATCAGGCTTTTCCCCTCTATCGGTTTTTCCCTTGTCTCACCCAATTTATCAATTTCCACACCCCCGGCATCTGTTGTTGTCAGGATTTTACCCGGCTGTCCCCTCAGGATTTCTTCATATTTCACTTCCAGACCGATAATTCCCTGATTATCGCCTCCCGTAAAGCCAATGACTTTTGAAGCCAGACTTCCACATGGATAGTAACGCTTATAATCCTCATCAACTTTCACCCCTGCCAGACTGCACTCTCTTATCTCATCACCTGTACTTTTTTCCACATTTGTCTTTACTATTTCTATGGAAGAGATTTTCTCCACTCTTTTTCTCACTTCTGCCTCATCTATTTTCAGTTTTTCAGACAGCAGGGCGATTACTTTTTCAGGTTCTTTAATCTGACTGTGGATCACAGAGATTGTACATACCGTCCTGTTTGATGCCAGAACTTTTCCCCTTGCATCCAGAATCTCCCCTCTGGCCGCTTTGATCTCTCTCTCTCTTTCGTGAAGTTCTTTTGCTTTCTTATAATAATAGTCTGATCTGAAACACATAAGATATACCAGTCTTCCGATAAGGCCTGTCATCATTAAAATACAGCAGAGTAATACCACCCATATTTTTCTCTTGTGAAACGTCATATTTTTTTTCATAAAAAAAGCTCCGCAGAGATTGTCATAACAATATATGACCATTCTCTGCGGAGCTATAACTATACGTTTTTATTCCAGACCTGCTTCTTCATTGGTAATACCGTCTGTCTCTTCGTCATTATCCTCAGTCGTCTCAGCTTCATCATCCTCCAGAGGTGCAGGTGCATCAGGATTGGATACTGCATCTCCTGAAGAATCTGCATCCGTACTTCCCGAAGCACTGACAAGATTTGTAGACATCTTATAATTGCCTTCCTCATCCAATATGTGATCTCCATTGGCATCCAGCAGATATCCGTTTTCATCAATCCGGTTTCCATCCCAGTCTATCAGATTGCCATCTGCATCCACCAGATTACCGTCACTGTCAAGTTCGCTGTCCGATATGGAAGTACTCTTTAAATGTCCCTTAAACCCTTCCCACAATTCTGTCTCCGGCACTGTTCCATCTTCAGATTCATCCGGCACTACATTCAGATACGGAAGAAGCTCCGAAAGGATTCCCTGTGCAATATACTGCGGATAAGTACTGTTTGCCTGATCCTCTACATTCGGTTCATCTACAACTACATAAATTACCACAGCCGGGTCATCTACAGGAGCAAATCCAATAAAAGAAACCAGATATTTTCCGTTTCCTCGCGGGTATTTCTCCGCTGTACCTGTTTTACCGCCTGAACTGTAACCCTGCACTTTGGAATGACGGCTGGTACCCTGCTGTACACTCAATGCCATATAGCTTCTGATATCACTGGAAATCCTGGAGGAAATCGTCTGCTTCAGAAGTATCGGCGAGATTGTTTTTACAGTTCCGCCATTACTGTCAAGAACCTTTGTCACAAGATGCGGCTGATAATAATATCCGCCATTGATAACGGAACTCATCGCATTGATTTCCTGGATCATGGTACAGGTAAAACCCTGTCCAAAAGCAGAACATGCAAGTTCTGTTTCCCCCATACTGTCCTTAGTATGGATAATACCTGCGCCTTCATTCGGCAGGTCAATCCCAGTCCTTGTTCCGAAATTAAACAGACTCTGTGCTTTGATAAACTGAGTAGCTCCCATCTTGGCACCAATCTGCATCATTGCATCATTACAGGAGTTTGCAATTACCTCTCCCAGTGTCTCTGTGCCATGTGCGCTCGGATAAACCGCACACTTGATCATAGTATCTCCAAAAGTCTGCGATCCATCGCATACAAATGTATCTGTTTCCTGTATCGCACCCTTTTCCAATGCAGAAGCCATGACGATCGGCTTTACAACAGATCCCGGCTCATAGGCATCTGTGACGCAGAAATTACTCCACATACCATTCAGAGCCTCCACTGTTTCCACATCATTCATCGCTTTGATTTCATCTTCTGTATATACAGCGGAAAGATCTCTCGGATTATTCAGATCATAACGGTCACCACCATCCATGGCAATAATCTCACCGGTGGACGGATTTTCAACAATGACACCTATATTCTTGGCCCCCATTGCCTCTTTAAATCCATTAACATATTTCTCAACAATCTGCTGTGCACCGATGTCAATGCTGGTCTGAATGCTTTTTCCATTCACCGCAGCAATAATGGTCTGCTCCACATCTGAATCATCATTGATATACCCATACTGTCTTCCGTCTACGCCTGTCAGTGTGCTGTTATAGTACCCTTCCAGTCCGATATCTGCCACATCTCTGTCCAGTGCAAAACCAATTGTATCGCATGCTGTTTCATTAAACGGGTAACTTCTCAGATAATCCTCTTCAAACCAGACGCCTTTGATATTTGCCCGTTCCTTTGCCTGCGCTTTAGTAAGACCGGAATCTTCATCCTCTGCCTTATATTTTTCAAATTCTTTCTTTTTGTCCATAGACAGCTGTTTTGTCAGTACCTGATACTGACTCTGGCTGGTTCTTGAATCGGCCAAAAGAGAACGCACTGTTTCTTCATCAATCCCCAGCACCTCATTTAAGGCACGTGTTGTTGGCTCTACATAGTCCTCATCTGAATTTACAGTTTTACAGTCCAGGATCACATTATAAACTTTATTGCTGGTAGCCAGTATATTTCCGTTCTTGTCATAAATATCGCCTCTCTTTGCCGGCAGTACCTGGCTCTCATATTTCTGCTGTGCCTGACTTAACACCTGTTTTTTGTATTTGCTTCCACTGGTAGCATTAATATAAGTAATTCTCAGCACTAATATTACCAGAAGCAGTAACACAATTCCAAACAATATCAGCAGCTTTTCTTTCATGTTTTGATTTATTTTTCTCTGTGGTCTTCTTCGACTCTTTCTTCCCGTATTGCTCAATTAATCACCTACTTTGAATCTGGTATATCCTGATACTGTCTTACATAGCTGTTACCCGATGTAGAATAGGTTACTGTCTGATCATCTGACGGATATTTCATTCCCAGTCTCCCCAATGCGATCTGCTTGATCTTATTCAGATCCACATTTGATGTCACCTGGCTGTAATATGCATCATTGTCTTCTTTTAAATCTGCCAGTTCCTCCTCAAGAGATGCAACTGTACTCATCTTTGCGGTAATCTCTGATTTGTAACGAAGATATTTCACAGAGCAGAATAATATCGCCACACATACAACTGCCAGAAACGCTACAAATCCCCAGTTCATTGCAGTCGCCTTCTGTCTGTTCTTCTGTGCTTCTTTACTCAACTGATGTTTCTGCCTTGGTACCTGCGCAGGACTCGCCTGCACTCTTCGGTTTCGATTGGTCTGCTGCCTTCCCGGATTCTGTCTTCCCGGCTGCCTCTTTCTCTCCGGAACTTCTGCAAGACGTCTGACCGTATTTCCGTCAACATACATTCCTCTGTTTGTTCTGGCACTGGTTCTGCTTCTTCTTGCTGTTTCACTCCTGGTCGTTCTCGCCATTTCATGCCTCTCTAATTATAATACTCTCTCAAAAATCCGAAGCTTTGCACTTTTGGAACGCGGATTCTCTTCCATCTCTGTCTCCCCCGGAAGAATCGGCTTTCTTGTGATCACTTTTCCTTTAGATTTCTTCCCGCATACGCATACAGGAAAATCTGAAGGGCAGGTACACGGATTCTCATTTTTTCTGAAAATCGTCTTTACAATTCTGTCCTCCAGAGAATGAAAAGTGATAATGCAAAGTCTTCCGCCATCATCAAGGATATCGATCATTCCATCCAGAGAATCCCGCAGCACATCGAGCTCTCTGTTAAGCTCAATACGGATTGCCTGAAAAGTTCTCTTGGCCGGATGTCCTGACTTCACCTGCATCTTCATGGGAATGGATTCTCTGATGATCTCTGTCAGTTCTCCGGTGGTTGTGATCGGTTTCACCTGTCTGGCGGCAACAATATGTTTTGCAATATTTTTTGCAAATTTATCTTCACCGTAATCACGAATAATACGGTATAATTCTTTTTCTTCATAGCCATTGACAATATCGCCGGCTGTCTGCGTCTGGCGCTGGTCCATGCGCATATCGAGCGGTGCATCTACCCTGTAGGTAAAACCGCGTTCTTCATTGTCAAGCTGATAGGAAGATACTCCAAGATCAAGGAGAATCCCGTCGACTTTATAGATGCCTCTTGCTGCCAGTTCCTGTACCATGTAACAATAATTGCTGCGAATGATCGTCGCCTGTTTATAGGGGGCTAACCTCTCACTCGCAGCAATTATCGCATCCTGGTCTTGATCTATGCCAATAAATCTCCCCTTGGCAGAAAGTTTCCTGCATACCTCACCGGCATGCCCTGCACCTCCTAAAGTACCATCCACGTAGATTCCGTCCGGTTTGATATCCAAACCTTCAATGGTCTCTTCCAGTAATACAGATTTGTGTTTAAATTCCATCTCCGTCTCCTGTCTGGATTTACTTTGCAAGATACTTCAAACGAGACCTGTCAGATTGTGATTCCCATGTCCTGCATGCTCTCTGCAATGCTGTCCATGTCATCATAATCACAGATCTCATTCCATTTTTCTTTGCTCCAAACTTCAATTCTGTTCAGATTACCTGTCAGAACCACATCTTTCTCCAGACCGGCAAATTCGCGCAGTGTCTGCGGTACAAGGATTCGTCCCTGCCTGTCCAGTTCACATGTAGTTGCTCCAGCTACAAAGAATCGTGAAAAAGTTCTGGCATTTTTATTTGTAAGTGGTAAAGATCTGAGCTTCATTTCAAAGGATTCCCATTCATCCATCGGATAAATGTAAAGACAGCCATCAAGCCCTCTTGTCAGAACAAACTCTTCCCCTAAGAGCTCCCTGAATTTAGAAGGAATGATCAGACGCCCCTTCGCGTCGATCGTGTGGTTATACTCTCCCATGAACATGTTACTCACCTACTCTCGCAAAATCTGAATCTCCCCTTCAGATTTCTCAGGTGGTAATGGACTCTGCCGTTATTCCCCACTCACCACCACTATTCACCACTTTCTACCACTTATGTGCTTATTCTAAACTATTTAGGCTGAAAAAACAAGGGGGAGAAAAAGATTTTTAAAATTTAGAACTCTGTTAACATTTATGAAACAACCTTATTTTTACGAGAAAAATGGGCTTTTATACACAAAAAGTGGGTTGAATTTCCACTTTCAACCCACTTATCTTTCAGATATATGTTTTTTTACTGTTCTTCTTTTGAATTTGTGGGAGAAGTTCCCACATCTGGCTTTACCTGTTCATCCATCTCCGGCCGGATTTCCGGTTCCGGTTTCATTTCAGAAGTCTCAGGAAACATCTGTTTTTCTTTCACTGACTCATCCAGAAATCTTTTTTTCCTCTGCCGGCGTATAGTATCTCTTTTCTGTGCCATCACTCTGCGTATGATCACTACAGGCATAAAAACAGCAAATAATATAGCGGAAATTACCAGCGAAATCCCCACTTTTGTCCCCGGAATATAAAGCTTATCTGTTCTGAACCATTCAAAGAAAAACCTTCCCAGACCATAACCTGCCAGATAGATCATAAACAATTCGCCTTCATATTTCTTTTTTCGGCGCATGGCCATCAACAACAGAAATAACAGCAGACACCACAGACTTTCATAAAGAAAAATCGGCTGAACCTGAATATATGAAATCCCATTTATGGTCAGCAGATTATCTCTCATTGCTCCCGAAACTTCTCCTGACCGCACAGCTGAAACCGGTATCTGCATTGCCCATGGCAGATCTGTATATTCTCCGAAAGACTCTCTGTTAAAAAAGTTACCCCAGCGCCCTATAGCCTGTCCCAGAAGTATTCCGGGACACGCAATATCGGCACTCTGCCAGAATGACGTTTTGGTAATCCTGCAAAATACCGCTGCCGCAAGAAATCCAAAGAGCAGACCACCATATAAAGCGTAACCACCATTTCGAAAGTCCAGTATGGCATTCAGATTTTCTTTATAAAATCCCCATGAAAAAGCCACATAAAATAATCTGGAACCTGCCACTGAAACCAGCAGGGAGATAAGCATCATATCGAGATACCTGTTCTGATCTTCCCCATTTCGTTTCGCTTCAAGTGTCACAAGTCCCATTCCAAGAAGAGCACCCACAGCAATCAGTACTCCATATATGGTAAATTCCATTCCAAATATCTGAAATGAGCGTGGCACATAATCAAAGACCAGGCCAAGTCCCGGAAAACATATCGACATTTCCATAAATCACCTGTTCATCATACATTGAATCGGAATAAGATCACATCTCCATCCTGTACAACGTATTCTTTACCTTCCATTCTTACAAGACCTTTCTCTCTGGCACCTGCATAGGAACCACAGTCCAGAAGATCCTGATAATTTACAACCTCAGCTTTAATAAATCCTCGCTCAAAATCTGTATGGATCTTACCTGCTGCCTGCGGAGCCTTTGTTCCGATTTTAATCGTCCATGCTCTTGTCTCATCCTCACCTGAAGTAAGGAAACTCATCAGTCCAAGGAGATGATAGCTTGCTTTTACAAGTTTCTCAAGTCCTGATTCTGTCAGTCCCAGATCCTCCAGGAACATTTTCTTCTCATCATCATCCAGTTCAGAGATCTCTTCTTCGATTTCTGCACAGATAACGAAAATCTCACTGTTCTGCTCTGCCGCATATTTGCGCACTGCCTGTACATGACTGTTGCTTTCACCGTCATCAGCCAGATCTCCTTCTGCTACGTTTGCTGCATAGATCACAGGCTTCCAGGTAAGCAGATTATAAGTAGACATCCAGGCTTCTTCATCTTCATTTTCCATTTCCATAGTAATTGCCATCTTGCCATCTTCCAGATGTGTTTTTACCTTCTGAAGGAAATCAAGCTCCTTGGCAGCCTCTTTGTCCATGCGTGCTGTTTTTGTAACTTTTGCAATTCTTCTCTCAAGGATCTCAAGGTCTGAGAAGATCAGCTCCAGATTAATAGTTTCAATATCACGGATAGGATCAATACTTCCATCTACATGGATAACATTGGAATCTTCAAAGCAGCGGACTACATGAACGATTGCATCTACCTCACGGATATTTGCAAGGAACTGGTTTCCAAGGCCTTCTCCTTTGGATGCTCCCTTTACAAGTCCTGCAATATCTACGAATTCAATTACAGCAGGTGTCACTTTCTTAGAATGATAAAAGTCTCCGAGAAGCTTCAGTCTCTCATCCGGCACTGTAACAACACCTACATTAGGGTCAATGGTACAGAACGGATAATTTGCAGATTCTGCGCCTGCCTTTGTCAATGAATTAAATAATGTACTTTTTCCAACATTGGGTAATCCGACGATTCCTAATTTCATATCTCTAAATATCTCCTTTAAATGTATTGATTTTACGGTATTTTCAGATGTTTTTACTGTACTTTCATTATTCTAGCATAACCACTTATTATGTGCAAGTGCGGTATTACCGCGACACGCTTAATCCCGCGACATGATCATAAGCAATGTTCCAGACTGATAGGTAACTTTTGCCTTTTCACTGACAATCTCATTACTCACTGTCAGTCCACTGTCTGCTGTTGTCAGGCGATAATGGTCAAGTGAATATTTAAATCCCTCCAGCGTCAGTCCTGTAACATCTCCTCCTAATGGAAAAAATGATATATACTTTCCAAACTGTTCTGACTTTTTTATGATTTCTCCATCTGAAACAAGTTTCATATAATTATACTGATCCGCCAGTATTACTTCCACTCCCTGATTCTTTGCCAGAACAAGAATTCCGAAATTTGCCATCAGATGATCCACTCTGTTTCCGGTCGCTCCAAGGATTGTAATCCGCTTTGCACCGTTTTGAATTGCATAATTCATGGCAGACTGTGTATCTGAGTCATCTTTTTCCGGTCTCAGGCGGATAACTTTTATTTCTTTTTTTTCATTTCCAAAGCCTTTTTGCAATTTCCACTCAGTCATTCCACCATAGGGAATTTCACTGTCCATACTTTTTTCTTCCTGAATTTCCAGAAATTTTTTTCCATCTTCAGACAGACTGTCAAAATCTCCAATAACTGCATCCGGCAAAAGCTGATGCTCCAGAAAGAATTCCAGCCCTTTATCAGCTGCGATCAGACAGGCTTCATTCTTTTTTAAAAAATCGAGGGCAAAATCACTGTGGATATTGCCCCCGCTTACAATTATCGTATCTATCATGCTCTTCCTCAGTCAATCCTTCTTATGATCTCGTCCATTCGTTCTCTGGCATGTTTTACATTTTTTGCCAGATCATCGTTGAAAACATAAGAACCTGCTACCAGCAGATTTGCACCTGCTGTGAGCACTGTCTCCATTGTCTCATCATTGATGCCACCATCAACCTGAACATCTACATCCAGATCCTCGGCCTCGATCAGTTCACGTACTTCCCTGATCTTTTCCGTACATTCTTCCATATACTTCTGACCGCCAAATCCCGGCTGTACAGTCATGATCAGAACCATATCCACATCGCTGAGCATATGACTTATATCGTTTACAGGTGTAGCCGGTTTGATGGAAACTCCCACCTTCACACCTGCTTCCCTGATCTGTTCAATAGTTCTCTCAAGATCTTCACATGCCTCCGCATGTACTGTAATGGAATCTGCCCCACATTCCACAAAATCTCTGATATATCTCTCAGGCTCTGTAACCATGAGATGTACATCAAAAAACAATTTTGATTCCTTTCGGATAGACTTTATCACCGGCATTCCAAAAGAAATACTCGGTACAAAATCACCATCCATAACATCAATATGAAGCCATTCAATCCCCTCTTTTTCCAGGGTTTTGATCTGTTCGCCCAAACGGTTAAAATCTGCCGATAAAATAGAAGGGCACAACTGATACATAATTAGAATCTCCTTTTCTCTTTTAATTCATTATAAAGTCCCAGATAATCTTCATAGCGAAGCTGGCTGATCTCATGCTCAGCCAATGCTGCTTTCACGCCACAGTCCGGTTCATGGATATGTCTGCATCCCTGAAACCTGCACTGTTCTTCATATCTGCGAAACTCCGGAAAATACGCCTTAAGTTCCTGTTCTTCTATATCTGTCAGATATAAAGAAGAAAATCCCGGTGTATCCATCAGATAAGTATCATGTCCCACCGGTATCACCTGAGAATGACGCGTGGTATGCTTTCCACGTTTCAGCTTCTTACTAATCTCCCCGGTTTCCATCTGTACATTTTCCTGCAGTGCATTGGTAATTGAAGATTTTCCCACACCGGAAGGTCCTGCAACTACAGTTGTTTTTCCTTTCAGGATCTCACGTATTTCATCCAGCCCCTCTCCATTAAAAGTACTGGAAAAAATCACATCATATCCACAACTCTTATAGGTTTCATATAAAAGCTCCAGTTCTTCCTGTTTTGCAAGATCTTTCTTGTTAAAACATATGACTGCCGGAACATTCTCTTTCTCCATCATGATCAGAAAACGGTCAAGCAGCATAAAATTAGGTTTAGGATTCTCCATTGCAAAAATCACAAAAGCCTGATCCACATTGGCAACGGCCGGACGGATCAATGAATTTTTTCTGGGAAGGATGGCAGTCACACTGCCTTCCTTCTCCTGTTCATCCAAAACCTCTATCTCCACATTATCTCCTACAAGAGGTTTCTGTTTATCTTTTCTGAATATTCCCTTTGCTTTGCATTCATAAATCTCATCATTTTCTGCATAGATGTAATAAAATCCTGCAATTCCTTTTATTATCTTTCCCTGCATGGATCATTCAGCCTTAGCAAATGTAATAGAATAATTTCCGAGTTCCTGATAAGTTCCACTAATCTGTTCAGACAGATACAAAGTACCCTCGCTGATACCAGGTGCACCTGTGATATCCAGATCATACGGGAACTGGATTACCTGATCTTCCAGAACAACTGAAGCTGTCGGTGTTCCGTTTACATTCTGGATCAGTTCCAGACGAACCGGACCTCCGGAATATCCTGACGGAGTATTCAGAGTCTGTGTACATTTCCATACTTCCCCGGCTGCTGCCGCCGCACTGTTATCTGCTGTCTGTGCCGGAGCATCAGATGATGCAGCAGTATCTGCGCTGTCACTCTGAGCCGAAGGTTCCTGATCTCCGGTACTTACTGTGATCACAACATTTACATTATCCGGATCTTCCCAGTTTCCGGCTTCCGGTTCCTGTGAAATTACTTCTCCTTCTGCCACCTCTGTACTCTTTTCCTCTTTTACTTCCACATTGAGGAACTTACCAAAAGTAGTAACTGCATCATTCTTTGTCATTCCGACAACACTTGGAACCTCCACACTGTCTCCATAGTCTACGCCTCGGCTGACAAGCAGTGTTACGCTGTCTCCTGCTGAAACAGAGTTTCCGGCTGTCGGAGTTGTGGAGACTGCATATCCCGGATCTGTAACCGGAGTACCATCATCATTTAATTCACTGTATTCTTTCTGTATCTCAACAGTTAATCCCATATCTTCCAGAGTCTGCTGTGCATCTACTCCGGTCTGTCCATCCACATCCGGAATTGTGATCTGCTGCGCACCCTTGCTGATATAATACTTAATGGTCGTATACTGCTCTACTTTACTTCCCTTTGGAATATCCTGTGAAGAAATGGTTCCTTTTGCCTGATTTGAAGCCTCCTCGCCCATAGGCTGAATACCCAGTTTCATATCCTTTGTGATATTCTTTGCTTCATCCTCTGTTTTTCCTACCAGATTCGGCACAGTTACCATTCCGTCATCATCTGATTCCGATGTATCTGAGGCCTCAGTTTTTTTGTCTGTATCATTGTTACTTCCAATAAGTCCGGACGCCTTTCCTGCGACCAGAATGATTGCTATCAGGATTACAACCCCCATCAGAAGCATTACAATAGTCAGCCCATGCCCGCCTCTTTTTTTCTTTTTCTCAGGCTTATCTGATTTCTTCCTGTGCTTTTTCACTTCCGGCTCATCATCATAATCTGTTTCATTGATTTCTTCTTCCAGAGCCTCAGGTTCTGACTTTGCGATCTGCTTCGGCATATGTTTGATCTCGCCAAGCTCCTTATCTGAGATCACAACTGTTTTTGCTTCGTTATCCACAGACGTCAGCGTTACGAAATCTCCCTGTGGATCGATCAGAGAATGCTTCAGATCTGCGATCACATCCTCCATACGGCTGTAACGACGATCTACACTTTTCTGTGTACATTTCAGAATGATCTGCTCCAGACTGTACGGAAGGTCCGGTGTATACACACTTGGCGGGACCATCTCTTCCTGCAGATGCTTGATAGCGATCGCCACAGTGGTATCTCCGTCAAAAGGAACTCTTCCTGTGACCATCTCATACAGTGTGATTCCAAGAGAATAGATATCGCTCTTCTCATCGCTGTATCCGCCTCTCACCTGCTCAGGTGAGCTGTAATGTACAGATCCCATTACATTGGAGCTGATCGTATTGGAAGATGCAGCTCTGGCAATTCCAAAGTCTGTCACCTTTACTTTACCATCTGTGGAAATAATGATATTCTGAGGTTTCACATCTCTGTGAACGATACCATGGCTGTGTGCCGCCTCCAGACCCATAGAAACCTGGATTGCGATACTTGTAGCCTCTTTAATGGAAAGCTTTCCCTTCTTGGAGATGTATTCCTTCAGAGTGATACCCTCGATCAGTTCCATAACAATGTAATAAACACCGCCGTCATCTCCTACGTCAAATACATTGACGATATTCGGATGTGTAAGACCAGCTGCCGCCTGAGCCTCACTTCTGAATTTCTTTATAAACGTGGTGTCTTCCCGAAACTCCGGTTTCAGGACCTTCACGGCAACAAAACGGTTCAGCTTATGGTCCATAGCCTTATAGACATCTGCCATTCCGCCAGTTCCGATTTTTCCTACGATCTCATAGCGCTCGGCTATGATCATTCCCGTCTTCAACATGCTTCCACCTCATTCGTGAATGGCTCTACCAGTACGACTGCAATATTATCCTTACCACCATTCTGATTTGCTTCCCGAAGGAGCGCACTGCCCTTCTGATCAATATCTGCTTCCGGATCGGATATGATCTCCTGGATCTTCTCATCTTCAACCATATTGCTGAGACCGTCTGAACACATCAGGATCGTACATCCTTTTTCAAGTTTCAGATCAAAGAAATCCACATCCACCGTTTTCTCCGCGCCAAGTGCCCTTGTAATGATGTTCTTATCCGGATGATTCCGTGCTTCCGCTTCGCTGATCTCGCCCATTCTCACCATTTCCTGTACCAGGGAATGATCTCTGGTGACCTGGCGGATTCCGTCCTGGATCACATATAAACGGCTGTCACCCACATTGGCTACATAGGCATACTGATCTACAATAGTCGCCACCACCATAGTGGTTCCCATACCCCGGAGGTTTTCGTCTTCCTGCGCACGGTTTCTGATCTCCGTATTCGCAGCTTCGATCGCATGACGAATAACCTTCACAGGATTGTAATCCGCATCTTCACGGATTTCATCCACAAGGATCCGTACTGCATGTGAGGATGCATAGTCACCGGCGTTATGTCCGCCCATTCCGTCCGCGACTGTGAAAAGATTAGGCAGATTTCCAACCGGACCTTCAGATGCAAACACGTAATCCTGATTCATCTTCCGCTTCTGCCCTACATCAGTAGCTGAGTATATCCTCATGTCACTTCTCGCTTTCTGTTTTTTCCATGTAACTTTTTCTTAGCTGTCCACAGGCACCGTCGATATCGCTGCCCATTTCCCTTCTAATAGTAACATTAATTCCGTATTTTTCAAGTTTTATTTTGAAATTCTCCACAGCCTGTCGAGTAGACCTCACATAGGAGCGTTCCTTGATGGGATTGACCGGAATCAGATTTACATGGCAATTGATGCCTTTTATACGGCCTGCCAGCTGTCTCGCATCTTCTTCACTGTCGTTGACGCCAGCTACAAGACTGTACTCAAAGGTGATCCTTCGGCCTGTTTTGTCAAAATAATTTCTGCAGGCATCCAGAACCTCATCCATGGAATACTTATTCGCGATCGGCATCAGTTCCTGTCGTTTTTCATCATTTGGAGCATGAAGGGAAAGTGCCAGAGTGATCTGAAGCTTTTCTTCAGCCAGATCATACATCTTCGGCACGATCCCACAGGTAGAAACCGTCACATTTCTCTGACTGATCCCAAGACCGTTTTCGTCGGTAAGGATCCTGACAAAACGGACAAGATTGTCATAATTATCCATCGGCTCACCGGTTCCCATCACAACTACATTGGCCACACGTTCGCCGGTATCTGCCTGGATACGGTAAATCTGATCCAGCATCTCGGACGGTTTCAGGCATCTGGTTAGTCCTCCGATGGTAGATGCACAGAATCTGCATCCCATACGGCAACCCACCTGAGAAGAAATGCACACAGAATTTCCGTGATGATACCGCATGAGAACACTCTCGATCACATTTCCATCTTCCAGCTGGAACAGATATTTTCTGGTTCCGTCAATTTTTGAGATCCTTACATCTGCCTGGGTCAGTGCTGTGATCGGATAAGCCGAAAGCTTTTCCCTGAGGCTTTTGGAAAGATTTGTCATTTCATCCCAGGAGGTAACCAGCTGCTGGTGAAGCCATGCATAGATCTGTTTCGCCCGGAAAGGCTTTTCACCGATCTTTGTCATGAATTCCTTCAATTCCTCCATGGTCATGGATTTTACATCTGTCATTTTCTGTTATTTCCTTCTGAATCTGGCAATAAAGAATCCATCTGTCTTATGTATTCCCGGCAGAAGCTGCAGATAGCCAAGCTTCGTGGATTTACAGTGCAGTTCCTCCGGAATATACGGATCCAGGCTTTCCAGCCGGTACGGATAATTCTTTAAAAACCATAATACATTTTCTTCGTTTTCTTCCCGGGCAATGGTACATGTGCTGAAGATCAGCGTTCCATCCGGTTTCACATACTTCGCAGCCTTATCCAGGATCATTCTCTGGAGCATTACGATCTCTTCCTGTTTCTGCGGAGTTGCCCGGTATTTGATTTCCGGTTTCTTGCCGATAACTCCATAACCGGAGCACGGTACATCTGCGATCACAATATCCGCAGCCTGTTCGGAATCCGGATCATATACCGTTGCATCCTGAACTCTGGCTTCCACATTGATCACTCCGGTCCTGTGGATGTTTTCTTTGATAAGATCTGCCTTATACTGACTTACATCTCTGGCATCCACATTTCCGTAATCCCCCATTTTGTCTGCCGCATGGATGCTTTTTCCACCTGGTGCAGCGCACATGTCGATGATATGGTCGCCTTTTTTCGGACTTGCAGCTTCCGCTACAAGCATAGAGCTTACATCCTGCACCAGGATCTTTCCCTGAAGGAAGGTCTCAAGTGTCAAAATATGATTGTAATCGGAAATCTTCAGTGCATAGGGAAGATAAGGAGCCTGTTCTACTGTCACTCCCTGAGACTTCAAACTGGTGACGATCTCTCTCAGAGACGCCTTATGAGTACGGCACCGTACTGTGATCGGTCTTTCTGTCAGAAAATCCTCCAGGATCTTCTCCGTAGTCTTCACTCCGTAGGCTGCTTTCCATTTTTCTACCAGATATTCCGGCATGGAATATTTCACAGAAAGATAACGGACTTCGTTTTCTTCCCTGGAAGGAAGCTCCAGATCACCGATCTCTCTTGCGATCGTACGGAGCACCCCGTTGACAAAGGGCTTTAGATTATAAAAGCCTTTTCGCTGTGCCAGCTTTACCGCTTCATTGCATACTGCACTGTCCGGAACACTGTCCATAAATTTCAGCTGATATACCGCACTTCTCAGGATCTCACGGATCTGCGGTTTCATCTTGTTTACAGAAACCTTGGAAAAAGAATCGATGACATAATCAATATAGATCCTGTATTCCAGGGTTCCCTCACATACTCTTGTAATAAAGCTACGTTCCTGTTTCGGAAGAAACTGATATTTGGAAAGCGCATTCCGGATCGCAATATGGCTGTGCTCACCCTCCTCCTCGATCTGTAATAGGATCTCAAGGATCAGTTCTCTGGTATTTACTCCGCTGCTAATCACGATCTCTACCTCCTGCAAGGATAATCAGTCTCAGAAGCTGCAGAATAGATGCCGCCAGAGCTGCTACATAGGTAAGCGCTGCCGCTGTAAGTACTTTTCTTGCACCCTTTTTTTCATCTGCACCTAAGATACCTGTACTTTCCAGCATTTTAAGCGCTCTGGAAGACGCATTGATCTCAACCGGAAGTGTCACCAGCTGAAACAGTACTGCCAGTGAAAACAAAACAATTCCCAGAGTTACCAG
>OGQX01001194.1_pt1 | contig 24655 bp, 20 predicted proteins | sample 1553291 | NCBI WGS metagenome assembly OGQX01 (sample SAMEA2580030, study PRJEB22360) | human gut metagenome | biome: human gut; feature: human-associated habitat; material: faeces | place: Denmark | collected 2008/2010
AAACGCTTTGCAGCTGCTCTTTTTGTCTTTACCTTTGGCATAATAATCCTCCTAAAAATGTCTATTAGTTGTTATTTATTTTAACGTTTTTCAGTTAAAAACATCATCATGCTCCTGCCTTCCATCTTAGGAGCCTTCTCAATTACAGCTATATCACTAAGCTTTTCTGCAAAATCCTCTAATATATGCTTAGTAGAGTCGATATGAGCCATTTCTCTTCCTCTGAATCTTAATGATACTTTAACCTTGTTACCTTTCTCAATGAACTTTCTTGCTGAGTTACACTTAGTATTAAGGTCATTGACATCGATGTTAGGTGATAAACGAACTTCCTTAACTTCTACTGTCTTCTGTTTCTTCTTAGCTTCCTTTTCCCTGCGGAGCTGTTCGTACTTGAACTTGCCATAATCTACAATTCTGCATACAGGTGGATTAGCTGATGGCGAAACCATTACCAAATCTACTCCTGCATCCTTAGCCATGTTTAAAGCATCTCTTAATGCCATAACTCCAAGCTGCTGTCCTTCTTCTCCAATAACACGAACCTCTTTGCATCTGATCTGTTCGTTAATCATTAACTCGTTAATAGCGGTACACCCCCATATAAAAAATTAAAGTGAATAGCACAGCTATCCACTTTCTTTAATCAAAACACAATCCTATATTATGTGTAATTCTTAAATATCAACCCGAGTCGCCCTATGCGCTGAGGTGAGAGTGGATACTCTGCTTTGCTTTGCAACTATTGCATGATATCATCCTAATCAATATATGTCAACCCCATTATTAAAATTTATTCGCAAAATTTATTACAATGCAATTAATCTTATATCTTGGAATATCACTTCATTAATGATATTATAATACAGAAAATAAATCAAGAAAGGATCTGACATTTATGAAAGATTTTCTTATATCAACTGACACAACTGCTGATTTACCTGCAAGTTATGTTAAAGAAAACAACATTGATATCCACACTCTTTTTTATGCATTTGGTGAAGTAATCTACGGAACAGATAACATTATGCCTGAGAAGGAATTCTTTGACCGCATGCGTAACGGCGAGATGCCAACAACTATGGCATGTAATCCGCAGGATTGTAAAACAATATTTGAAAAGCGTGTCAATGAGGGATTTGATATTCTTCACATTGCATTTTCATCTGCACTTTCAAGCAGTTACAATAACGCCTGCATAGCAGCCAATGAAGTTATGGAAGAACATCCGGGAGCTAGAATCGTTGTAGTAGATTCATTAGCTGCTTCAATGGGTGAAGGTCTTATCGTGTATAAAGCTGTTGAGATGAAGAAATCAGGAAAATCTATGGACGAAATAATAGATTTTGTCAACAATCATAAGCTTAATGTAGTACATAATTTTACGGTTGATGACCTTAACCACTTATACAGAGGAGGTCGTGTTTCTAAGACTACTGCCATTATCGGTACGCTTGCCAACATCAAGCCAATCCTTCATGTAGATAATGAAGGCAGACTTATTAATATAGGAAAAGTCCGTGGCAGAAAGAAATCACTTATTGCTTTAGTTGACCGTATGGAGGAACATATTGGTTCATACAGAGATAAGAATGATGTTGTATTCATCAGTCATGGTGACTGCTTACAAGATGCACAGTTCGTAGCAGGTCTTGTTAAAGAAAGATTCGGCATAGATAACATATGGATTAATTATATATGTCCTACAATCGGAACACATTCCGGTCCTGGAACAGTTGCACTCTTCTTTATGGGTGAATCAAGATAATATACACGCAAAACTGGCAGAGTGTTTACCACCCTGCCAGTTTTGTTATATGTTCTACCAATGTATTCACATCCACAGGCTTAGATATAAGTCCGTTCATGCCTGCCTTTTGCAGCATACCTATATCTGTTTCAAAACCATCTGCTGTCATTGCAATTATTGGCACTTCCGTACATTTTCCATTCTTAGTCCTTATAATCTTAGTGGTCTCTATGCCATCCATTCCCGGCATTCTCATGTCCATAAGAACTACATCTATGTCGTCCGCCTGTTCACTTTCAAGCAGTTCAATCGCCGAACTGCCATCTTCTGCCTCATAAACTGTTATATCCTCGTCTTCAAGAATATCTTTTACAAGTTCCCTGTTAAAATCATTATCATCAACTATCAGGACACATTTATCCATTCTGTTCTCTCCTAATTTAACACTTACTAAAGTACGTTATTCTCTCTTATTTCTGAAACAAGCTTTCTTCTGTATGCCCTGCAGCCATTTTCATTCCAATATTTTCTCTTTTCAACCTTAATAACTTCAAATGTTGTATGGAATATATCTGTCTTATAGCTTGTATAAGGCTCTCTTCCCGGATAAAATACTGTTATCGAATCTGCGCATTCATCTATCTTAAGGCCGTAATCCTTAGCAAATTTTCGTGATTCATAAGGGCTTCTTATCATCTTGATATGTGCATAATAACCCACAAGATAAGCGAAATAGTTCATATCAAATTTATCAAGCCATCTGCCATCACTTGCCATAAATACTATAACAGGAAATGTTCTTTCTTCCTCTGCAATCAGTGTTGTAAGATCATCGTAATCCTTGCTGTCCTCAACGTATCTTACAGACTCCCTCATTCTTTCCACATCAACAATTCCTATGTTGTCTGCAATCTCTCCAAAGAAATTAGGTCTTGAAAACAGAACATTTTCATTATCTCTGTATCTGTCTGCTGGTTCTGCATATCTGTTAGATACCGTGAATTTCAGTCTGTCACCTTCCCTGCATATAACCGCTTCAGATATCCATACTCTTGTTGGTATCTTAGTATCAAGATGTGTAGTTTTTTCAGAAAAATACACATTTTCTGCATCATACGAAAGATTAACTGAATATCCAGGCTCTGCATTAACATAAGTTTCTGCACTCTCAGGTAAATCTGTGAATACATCCTCATATCTTGACTTAACCCATGAATATATGTACCCTGTGGCTTTTCTGAAAGCATCAGGCATTGCAAGATTGCTTAAGTCGATATATGTATCAGCCTTGAATACCATAAAAGAGCCAAGCTGTTTAAACGGCTCAAACCTTCTTCTCTTGGCAACGCTTTCTGTCTCCTGCTTCTTCTCATGTTCTATCTTTACAAATGCTTCTTTGAGTCTCTCATCCTCAGGTCCTATCTGATTAACTATCTTAACAATATTATTAACAGTAATCTCCGGACCTTTATCTCCTGTATTATCCCATAGCTGTCTTAGTAACGGTTCTCTTTTAAATTTATAAAACTTCTTGGCAAGCTCTGTATCTTCATCAAATATCTCTTCAATATATGGATGCAGCGGTTCTCTTGTAAACTTCAGTCTGTAATGACATCTTAACATATAGTTCCATTTTCTGTCTTTGTAATGCTGATGTCCTAAATCTTCAATCAGACCCACAACTGAATCATCACATAACTCCAGCGTTGCAAGAATACTGTTCATCTTTCTTGCAAGTGCTTCATTACCCGTGCCAAAGGCTGAGCCTTTATATCTCATATCATGTTCAATCTCATGCCAGCCCTCAAAAGAATTAGTTCTTACCTGTATCTCAAATGTATCATCCACATAATCTCCAAGCTCCGGATTAACAATGGTCTTGCTAAGATATCCCGGCAGCTTGAATATTCCGTTAATCTTCATTGCCCTGAACTCATATTCATTAGCCTCTGTTGTATTCCACACGCCCGGCATAGAAAATATTGTATCAAGAAAATTCTTAACAATCTCAACATCATCCGCATAATACAGAATAATTCTTATTCCTATAAGATCCTGCATCTTTTTATCCTGATTCTCTGTCCCCGGTCTTCTATAATCCTTTAATATAAGTTTATCAAGCATTGAATCAGGAGCTTTCACCCTGTATGCAACCCTGTAATAGAATCCTGCTTTCTTAAGCTTTTCTTCTATAATACTTAGCAGATCATCCTTAACAATATCCGGAACATATATCTTTTCTACATTTTCTTTAGTAAATAATTCATTAACTTCATTCATACCCTAACCTCTGATTCCAGCCACTTTGGCAAACTGTGTCTCCACTCTTGCCCTTAAGCGGTTTTTTATTCCCTCTGTTGTAAATGCAGCTTCAACACCATTCATTATCAGCTTCTTAACATCTTTCTTCTCCATATTAAATGTATCTGCAACCAATGCAAGTTCCCTCGCCTCTGTTGTGTTAGAAACCATCATATTATCCGTATTAACAGTAACTTTTATCCCCTTATTCATAAGCTGCTGTATCGGATAATTCTCTATTGTCTCGTATATTTTAGTATTCAGATTGCTTGTCGGACATAATTCCAATGCAGTCTCTCTGTCTGCAAGCTCCTGCATAATTAAAGGATTCTCTGTACTTCTTACGCCATGTCCTATTCTTACAGCCTGAAAATTCAATGCACATTCAACACTTTCTGCTCCGGCTGCCTCACCTGCATGAATAGTAAACGGAACGCCTCTCTGAACGGCATCTCTGAATACATCTGCAAATGTATCTGTTGCATAAAGTCCTTCTGCCCCTGCAAGGTCTGCCGCCACAACACCTCTTCCCCTTTCGGCATATAATGCAGCAAGTCTTACTGTCTCCATATTAGCATCCTTATTATCATCCGAACGCATACAACATAATATAAGATTGTGACAGGAATATGACTTCCAGTACTTTCTTGATTCATCAAGTCCCTCACATGCTGCTTCAACAATCTCCTGCTGTGACAATCCTTTTCTTGTATGAAGCTGTGGTGCAAATCTTATCTCGCTGTATATTACTCCCTGTTCTTCCTGCTCTTTAACAAGCTGACACACACTATATTTAACAGCCTCACGCGTCTGCAAAAGCTGAAGCGGAAACTCGAATTTTTCAAGGTATTCATTAAGATTCTTACAATCTGATGATACGCTCAGCTTTTCTGACAATTCTATCTCATCACCTGTTTCTATATTCTGCATATCACAAAGATGTCTTACAGATTCAAGCGACAGTGAACCATCAAGATGTACATGCAGGTCTGTAAGGCAATCCAGTTTTTCTATCCATTCTATATTGCTGATTTTCAAAAAAACACCCTCTAACATAATAATATCTTACATACACTTCTTTACATTTTAAACTGCATTCAGTATATTTGCAACACCGATAAGCTTTTGTCTCCATATTTTACCAAGTATTTTGATAAATTTTATGATTAATTTATATTCAGCACATTTGCATTAAATATGTATGCGTGTTATAATCTATGTATCAATATCGTTATAAGTAATCGGGGGATATAATTATGTCAGTTATTCATGAATCAGCAGAAAACTATCTTGAGTCAATATTAATGTTAAGTAAAAAGCTTCCTGTGGTTCGTTCAATAGATGTTGCCAATGAGTTAGGTTTCAAGAAATCAAGCGTCAGTATTGCAATGAAGAATCTGAGGGAATCTAATCATATAACGGTAACTAAAGAAGGTTACATATATCTTACAGAATCAGGTAAAGAGATTGCTGAGATGATATATGAGCGTCACCAGCTCCTTACATCATGGCTCATAAGGCTTGGTGTTGATCCTAAAGTTGCTGAAGAAGATGCCTGCCGTATCGAACATGATATAAGCAAGGAATCATTCAACGCTATTAAGAAAGCTATATCTTAATTTTTCTCATATAATTTCCTTCTCGGAAAGAGCCATGCCGGATTATCCGGCATGGCTCTTTCTATTTTACATATTCTTTTTATCCAGCAAATTCCTGTGCCCAGTAATGACTGTACCTTCCTGCTCCACAGCCTGAATTACTATAACCCAGCCCCATTTTTGTATATATAGGATCTAATATATTCTCTTTATGTGCAGGAGAATTCATCCAACTTTTTACCAATTCTTCTGGTGTCATTTCGTAAGTTGCTCCTGCGATATTCTCACCACACTCTTCCCATGAGACTCCGCATTCATCCAAAGCTGATCCCGACATATTATCATTTTGAGGTCTGTTAGGTCTACTATGGCTCAATTTTCCTGTGTAATCTAACTCAGCCGCTCTTATACCAGCCGCCTTACACATTGCTGCATCTAATTCAAGCGGTTCAATACCGCACTTTTGCCTTTCAGCGTTCACAAGTTTTATAACATCTATGTCATATTGTCTAAAAAAACTTGTATTATAATTTTCTTCACAGGAATTTTCCAATTCAGCTTTATTGTTCTCATTCTTTTCTCCTAAATGTTCCACATCTCCCGAATCACTGTCTTCCCATGATTCCTGTCCGGAATTATTCTCATAACCACCTGCCTGTGACAAATCATCAAAAGCCTGTTGTTCTGATGCCTCTGTATTACCAGCAATATCATTATCTGTCAGGTTATTTTCTTCACTGGTTACTTCCTGTGTAAAATCCCCGGTTTCTTTATCAGCTGTCTTAACATTATTACCATCAGTTTTGGTTTCTCCATTGACAACGGTTCTTACTGTAGTCTGTGTCTCTACAGTATTGTCAGAATTCTTCCCATTAGCATTATTGTATGCACTGCCACAGCTTGTAAGCAGTCCTCCAATAATGACTGCTGTCATTAATACAGCTGCATTTTTTCTTCTCATAATTGTATACCCCTGTTTCCTCTCTACAACAGCAATGCTGCTATTTAGAATAATAACACAATGTCATATATTTTACCATATATCTTTTTACCATTTATTACCATATCAACCTATATAATTACCATATTTTACCATTACAACCACTAATATTAGACTTATAAAATGTTATTTTTCTTATAGTGGATTTGCAATCAGATAAACTATGGAGGAATACCAGATGCAGGAATATCATAACAGAATCCGTGAATTACGCGAGGAAAAACATATAACACAGGTAAGATTAAGCACCGAGCTTGGAGTTGCCCAGGAAACAATAAGTGCATACGAACAAGGAAGGCATCTTCCAAGTGTCTCATCTCTTATGAAATTAAGCAGTATATTAGATGCAAGCATGGATTACATAATGATGAAATCTGATGTCAGAAATATGATTCAGGTTCAGTCTTTATCCGACAACGAAACAAGATTATTAGGCTACTATAAGAAGCTTAATGCTTCAGGAAAGGAAAAGGCTCTTTCGTATATTGAAGGCCTTAATGACGGTTTAAGGTCAGGCTGCAAATAATTTCATTAAACACATTAAGCCCCCGGACGCAATCTTGTCCGAGGGCTTATTATTTCTGTTCCAATATCTTATTTTTCAAGATATCCTGTGTATTCTGCTGTTCTTAATATATCATTAGCTCTTGCTATCTGTTCCTTATCAGGTGGCATTACATCAGAAAGTGTATACGGAATTCCTAATTCCTCCCACTTAAATACTCCAAGTGTATGATATGGAAGCACTTCAAATCTCTTAACAGTCTTTAAACTGGCAACAAAATCCCTTAACTGTTCAAGGTCTTCCCGTGCGTCTGTCACTCCTGGAACAAGAACATTTCTTATCCACATATCCTTATCATGGTCAGAAAGATATTTTGCAAGGTCAAGGATGTTCTTATTAGTCCAACCTGTAAGGTCCTTGTGCTTCTCATCATTAATCTCCTTAATATCAAGAAGAAAAAGGTCTGTAACAGCCATCAGCCTGTCAAACTTTTCCAGATATTCCGGCTCCATCTTAAAAGGATTACCTGACGTATCAAGAGTTGTATGCACACCATTCTTTTTCGCAATTTCAAAGAGTTCTGTCACAAATTCCATCTGAAGAAGCGCCTCTCCACCACTTACAGTGATTCCGCCACCATTCTTCCAGTAATTTCTGTAACGGTAAGCTTTATTGAACACTTCCTGCGCTGTTTCTAATGTTCCGCCTTCTTCTTTCCATGTCTCAGGATTATGACAATATCTGCATCTCATATGGCAGCCCTTAAGAAATACAATATATCTTACCCCTGGTCCATCAACTGAACCAAAGCTTTCTACCTGATGAATTCTACCTTTAATACTTTCACTCATAGCATTTTCCTCTTCCAATAATTATTACTTTATAATGTATTATCACTTAATAACGATAATTTACTCCAAAAATGTCTACATTTTATAAAAACATATATTTGGTGCATTAAATATAACATATCCCCTATATATTGTCAGTTCGAATTGCTTATGTTCGCATAAAAAAGCAAAATGTAGACCTTTTTATCTCCATTTATCTGCTTTATAGCGCATTCTTTCCAGCTTATTTATCTCGTAACATTTTTCACACATGCCAAATCTATGATTCCATTCCAGTCTCTTCCCACAGCGTTTACATTTGTTGAAGAATTCACCATTAGTAAGTTCTCTTACTATGCGTTCTGATATCTCCTCTTTAAGCATTCTGATACGCTCATCATATTCTGATATATTAAGAGCATTACAGTATGAATTAAGCAGATCCATCTTCTTATACAGCTGTTCAAGGTCATCCAGCTTCATGGCTTCTATATCTTCAGATTCAGTATCTACATAATACCACATCCTGCTTACCGGTTCACCGTCAGCTGTCATATCAACAAGATCCTGCCACAAATATTTAAGTTTCTCGCTATTCTCATCAAATGGAATGTTAATAAGACTGTATTCAAGATATTTATTAATCTTCTCACCATGTTTTTTCTCAATGTATTCAGCAAGTTTAATCCTGTTCTTTAAGTCAGCAACTGAAAAGCATTTCTTTTCAATCGTCTTTAACCATATCTTAAATATCTCTGAAAGGCTGTATGGCATATCCAGAACTTTTCTTGGCGGCTGTATAACGCAGCTTGTTATCTGCTCATATCTTCCATGAAGCAGTTCACCTATCTGGTCCCTGTCCTCTATTGAGTTGACATACCCCTGGTCATACATCCCCTTTCTTCCTGCTCTTCCGGCAATCTGCTTAACCTCACTCATGTTAAGAAATCTTTTGGATTTGCCATCGAATTTTTTCGACTCAGTAAATATTATTCTTCTTATAGGAAGATTTACTCCCATTCCAATAGCATCTGTACATACTACAATTCTGCTCTCTCCATTTAAGAATCTGGCAACCTCTGCTTTTCGCACACTGTATGGAAGTGAACCGTATATAACACTTACTTTATACCCTTCCTTCTTTAGAAGGGTTGCGAGCATAAGAACTTTTCTACGTGAAAATGCTACTAAAGCATCTCCATCCCGTATATCATCTGGAAATATGAAATCATGGTCTTCAACTATTAGTCTTGAATTCCTTTTATGTCTTATATCCGTATATGTATCTCCACACATTTTTATAAGCATTTTAACAATATGTATTGCATTCGGCGACATACATACATGTACAACATCAGCATTAACGCCAAGAATTGCCTCTGTCCACGCCCAGCCTCTGTCTGAGTCGGCTACCATCTGTGCCTCATCTATTACACAGACATCAAAATGTCTGCTCATATCCATTTTCTCAACTGTACAGGATAAATGCTTTGCACCATCTCTTATATCCTTCTCCTCACCTGTCGTCAACGAACAGTTAATTCCTCTTGCAAGACTCATCTCCTGAATCTCAAGTGCAAGAAGTCTCAGGGGTGCAAGATACATTCCTGAACCGGCATTATAAAAATCTTCTAGTGCATCATGTGTCTTTCCTGTATTAGTCTCCCCTATATGAAGTATAAAATGTCTCTTTATATTTCTGGCTTCAGGATACAGCTGTGTTATATCCTCAGGAATACTCTCCATTAATGCAGTCTTTATCTTAAGTTCTTTAAGACTTGCTAAATCTTTAGGTACGAATTTCTTCTTTTTCTTTTTATAGTAATATCTAGCCATTTATTTTCCTATTGTTTTATGAAATATAAACAAGAAGCATGACAATACATAAAACATTACATATTGTCACGCTTCTTTCTGTAAGGTCAGTCTGATTATTTAGCTGCTGCAGGATTATTCTTCTTAGTAGCAATCTCATCTTTAAGCATTGCAACAAATTCGTCCTTAGATACTGTAGTTGACTTCTGCTCTCCGTGGAGTCTGTAGCTTACAGTTCCTTCTGCTGCTTCATTCTTACCAAGTACAATAAGGTAAGGAATCTTCTTTACCTGAGCTTCTCTTACTCTGTATCCAAGCTTTTCTGCTCTCTCGTCAATCTCAACTCTGATTCCATTATCTGCAAGATAATCATAGAGACCATGAGCATAAGCATTTAACTCTTCATCTTCATTCTTAACCGGAAGAATTGTAGCCTGTACAGGAGCAAGCCATAATGGAAGGTTACCCTTTGTCTCCTCTAGTATATAAGCCATGAATCTGTCAAGAGAACCAAGGATAGCTCTGTGAAGAACTACAGGTGTCTTTCTCTGTCCATCTTTATCAATGTATGTTAAGTTGAACTTAGATGGAAGACAGAAATCAAGCTGGCATGTTGATAATGTATATTCATTACCGATAGCAGGCTTAACATTTACATCAAGCTTAGGTCCGTAGAATGCAGCCTCTCCGATTTCCTCTGTGTACTCAATTCCGATATCATTAAGAACCTTTCTTAATGCGTTCTCAGCATTGTTCCACATTTCATCATCATCATGATACTTTACCTTATCCTCTGGATCTCTTAATGAGAGAACACAGCGGTAATCTGTAATATTGAAATCCTTGTATGTCTCAAATATAAGGTCTACAACCTTGGCAAATTCTGACTCAATCTGCTCTGGTGTTACGAAAAGATGGGCATCATTCTGGCAGAAATGTCTTCCTCTCTCAATACCCTTTAATGTTCCACTTGCCTCAAATCTGAAGTCATGTGCAATCTCACCGATTCTTATAGGAAGATCCTTGTAAGAATGCATTTTGTTAGCATATATCATCATGTGGTGAGGGCAGTTCATTGGTCTTAAGACAAATGATTCGCCTTCAACTTCCATAGCTGGGAACATGTTTTCCTTGTAGTGATCCCAGTGGCCTGATGTCTTGTAAAGATTAACTGTACCAACACATGGTGTCATTACATGAAGGTATCCAAGCTTTCTTTCCTTGTCCTTAATGTAATTCTCAAGCTCCTGCCATACTGTATATCCCTTTGGTAAGAACATTGGAAGTCCACGGCCGATTAAGTCATCTGACATGAAAAGTTCCATTTCTTTGCCAATCTTTCTGTGGTCACGTTCCTTTGCTTCCTCAAGAAGCTTAAGATGTTCTTCAAGCTCCTCAGCTGTTGGGAAACATACACCATAGATTCTCTGCATTACATGATTGTTAGCATCGCCCTTCCAGTATACACCAGAATATTTAACAAGCTTGAAGTTCTTGCAGAGCTTAGTATTATCAACATGAGGTCCACGACAGAGGTCTGTGAAATCGCCCTGGTCATATACTGTAATGTTGCCATCTTCAAGACCGCTTATAAGGTCAAGCTTATACATATCATCCTTGAACATCTCAAGGGCTTCTTGCTTAGAAACTTCTCTTCTGTATATCTTCTTGCCTTCCTTGCAGATTTTCTTCATTTCTTTTTCGATAGCTTCAATAGCATCGTCATTGATTACATTATCTCCAAGGTCTATATCATAATAGAATCCCTCTTTAACTACTGGTCCAACCCAGAACTTAGCATGTGGATACAAATGCTTTACTGCCTGTGCCATAACATGTGCACATGAATGATTAAGAGTATTCAGTCTTTCATCTTCCTTAAAATTAACCATGATAAATCTCCTTTTGTGTTAATATTTTTGTTGCTATTCTCATCGCTGCTTGTGCTCGTAGCTCATGTTCCAGAGCTTCGCTCTGTCACTGTCGCGGTGCTCCTCGAATATCCATGCAAAGTCCACACCCTGTGCAAGCACAGTTGTTGACTTTCCCTGTATATTCTCATCGCTACTCGCGCAAAAAAGCCCCTTATACAGTGGCTTTCCAGCTTGCTGTATAAGGGGCGAATATTCAATCCGCGGTTCCACCCTTATTATTCTCTCAATCAGGAGAACATCTCATTATGATTATAACGGAATCACCGTGCCGTATTGAGGCCGCTCGGAGGTGGTTTTCCCATATCCGTATTCTAAAGCACTTCCACCATATATGCTTCTCTCTGTAGAACCGTAACATAGTACTCTTCTCGTCAACGCTTTAGTTAGAAGTATATTTCAAATTTAACATAATGTCAACCTGTTAATCATTGATTTTTGTATTTAAAAATGCTATTATTTCTATATTAATTTTCGAACAATTTAATATTATTTTTAGGGAGGAACTAATGGATAAATTACATTCACACAACTATCTTATTGTTTTAGTTGGAACAATTGCATTATCAGTTATGACATTTTTTTCAGAAGGGATTAATATCCGTGCATTTATCGGAATTGGCATAATGCTTGCCAGTCTTATTGCTGCCGGTATTGGTAAGTTCTTAATTCAGAATCATTTTATTAAAGCTTTGCTCATTAATCTTACGCCTTCAATTGCTACATTTGTATATGCTTTTGTTTTAGGCGGCAACTCAGTTGCATTTCTTGCCAATTTTGTATTTCTATCAATGATGGCATTATATTTTGATAAGAAGTACATTATATATTACTCTGTTCCTGTTGCTAATATTGCACTTATATGTGCCATATTTTTCCCATTCGTTATTGATGGGGCTAATTACGACAGAGTAGATGCCTTTACAAAGGTACTCCTTTTTGACCTTGTTGCTGTTGTTTTATTCAAAGCTGTTGACAGAGGTCGTGAGCTTCTTTCCCAGAGTGAAGAAACAATCTCGACAATTAACAGCAATTCACATGCAGCCAATGATATAGCCATCAATCTTAATTCAGCTATCGAAAATTGTAAGAACGGTCTTGATAACTTATCTGAACAGGCAACTAAGGTAAATGAAGCTGCTTCTCAGATGAATACCGTTATTGACGATACAACCAATGCAACTATATCTGTAACTGAGAGAATTCAGGATGCCACCGATGAAATCAATAAGAATTATGAGCTTTCCAAAGAGCTTGATGCTGGCTTTGAAAAAGTTGATACATCAGTCAGAGCCGGTAATAACGAGGTAAATGTTGTTAAAAACACTCTTTCGGAGATGGCAGAAACTGTTGGCTCTGCCAGAGGAGCTATGTCTGAGCTTATGAACGAGATGTCTAAGATTACTTCTATTCTTGAAGAAATCAATGCAATTGCAGCCCAGACTAATCTTCTTTCTCTTAATGCCTCAATTGAAGCCGCAAGAGCCGGTGAACATGGTAAAGGATTTGCTGTAGTTGCAGATGAAATCCGTCATCTTTCTGAACAGAGTTCAGAAGCTGCAGACAATATCCACAAAATCATTAACGGTCTTTCAGGTATGACAGATGAAGTTTCTAACCGCGTGAATGCAGGTGCTGAATCAGCTAATGATGTTGTTTCCAAGATGGACACTCTTGTCAATGTCCTCACCGGAATCAATGATTCAACAGAAGTTGCACACGATCTTGTAAGGGAACAGTATAAGGTAATCGAATCTGTCAGGACAGCTTTTGACAGCGTTAACTCAGACATTCAGACGCTTGTTGCTACCTCTGAAGAGAACGCTGCAATGATATCTAATATTTCAGAGAGCATCCGCCAGCAGGAAGAAGCCGTTTCGAATGTTGACGATGGCATCGAGCATGTCTTAAAGCTTTCTGGTGAATTGAAAGAACATTTTAATTAATATGCATATAAAAAGTGGCAGTCTTTAGAAATACCTGAAGTCCTGCCACTATTTTTAATATAAACCTATCTTTTTATCCAATCTAGTTTCTCCAATTAAGTTTTCCCAATCAAGAAAGCTTCATATCTCCATCTTTAACCCAGCCAATCTTTTTAAGAAGCATATTAATAAGCGGACATATCACTGCCGGAAGAATGAATGATATAAGTATCAATCCAGCCCAGTCAAATCCTGTAATTGCAGTCTTTGTTCCATTAGCAATATCAGCTACCCAACCAGAATATACACCAATCTGTCCAACAAATCCGCAAGTTCCCATACCAGATGATACCGGAGTGCCATTCATCTGCAGCTTAAACAGGCATGTTGCCATAGGACCTGTAATTGCAGACGTAACTATCGGTGCTATCCATATTCTCGGATTCTTAATTATATTTCCCATCTGAAGCATAGATGTACCAATTCCCTGAGAAACAAGTCCTCCCCATCGGTTCTCCTTAAATGACATAACTGCAAATCCAACCATCTGCGCACAGCAGCCTGCAACTGCTGCTCCGCCTGCAAGCCCAGTAAGTCCAAATGCAGCACATATCGCGGCTGATGATATAGGAAGTGTAAGTGCAATTCCAACAAGAACTGATACTGCAATTCCCATAAGGAAAGGCTGAAGATTAGTTGCAAGCATAATAAGTTCGCCAATCTTCATTGCCGCTTTTCCCAAAGCCGGTGCAATAAGAGCCGCTACTCCTGTTCCAACACCTATAGTAACAAGCGGTGTAACAAGAATATCTATCTTAGTTTCTTTAGAAATCATCTTACCTGCTTCTGATGCAATAATTGCAACAAAATATACTGCAAGCGGACCACCTGCACCGCCAAGCGCATTAGACGCAAATCCAACAGTTATAAGTGAAAACAGTACAAGTGGAGGGCATTTCAATGCATAACCGATTGCCACTGCCATTGCCGGTCCGCTCATTGCTGACGCAAGCCCTCCAACTGTATAATTGACACCGCTCACTGTTGCTACAGTATTAGTAAGAAAACCAATATGCAGCTGTGTTCCCAATGTATTAAGAATTGTTCCTATAAGAAGTGAGCAGAACAATCCCTGCGCCATCGCACCCAGTGCATCAATTCCATACCTTTTAACTGAAACTTCAATATCCTTGCGTTTCAGAAATGTCTTAAATTTCTCCCACATAATAAACCTCACTTTGTAAATTTTCATTATGATAGCATATTATAGGGGGATTGTGAATATAGGCAATTTTTACTTACCCTATATCATCCAAATTGGTATGATATAGTTATCTTTATCAATTGCACCAAGTGAAGGCTTCATACAGACAACTGCTCCACTTTGTAAGATAACATACCAGCCCCGTATCATAAAAATACAACTTTGGATTTTTTACAAGACGCTTTAGCAGATTATTAGAATACGGATGAAGATAAAAAATAATACCAAGAGTTTCCAAAATTTCAAGCCAATCCTTTGCCTGTGTCTAGATTAATATCTGCGTCTCTTGCTATCTCTGCCTGAGACATAGATGTAAGAGAAAGTACTGCCACTCTTCCTGCTAAGGATTCCTGTACTCCCCGCATTAATTTAAATATCTGTGAACCAATCAACCAGAAGCTTCCTGGTTCGTGGTTTTTATCTACGCTCATCTTAATATAGGCAAACAATTCCGGTGCATACTGAACTTTATCAATTAATACAGATATAGAGCAGCACTATTCTTTAAATAAAAGTGCCTGCTCTATATTCAAATTATCTCTGTTGGATATTTTTAAGAATTGTACCCCATGTCAAGGACACGATGGGTACAATTTGCCTTCCTATATAACAATTATCTTATATTACAATGGTCAATCTCTGCTTGTGTCAAGTAAAGGACAAAAAATTCATTTATTATTTTTTGAAATAATTTTTGCAGACTCTGTTTCACTATTTTACTTTGAGATCCTTCTACCTACTACCTATAACCTGAATATTTCATAAATCACTCAAGATGCAATTCTATTACTTTCAAATAAAAGTTTCAATTTATCTTCTTTTATTCCTACCCTCAATAAAAAACAGCAATATGCTAATGCCATCAAAGCATAAGCTGTTTCAGCAACCACAGAATCTAATGTCCTATATCTTCCATGTGTAATATCATTTCTGTATTTTACAAATGCTGATATACTCTCCTCTGTACATGTCAATTTAGCTTTTTCTTTAAGTATTTTCATATAATAATCCTGTTTTTTGTAAAGTAAATATATCTTTCTGCTATTTGCCATACCCCAATGAGACATACTGCTAAAAATCATATCATATGTCTTGTCCTCTAATTTTTTATCAGATTTCCTATTCTGTTTGATCACCTCTTTCACACTTTTAATTAAATCCGTCAAATTGGTATTTTCATCATCTTTTAGGTCTGTTATAAAATCCAATTCACATTCAATAGATGAACATATATTTTTAATCTTATCATCAGACAAAATACTATAATCCTTATCATTATCAGCATAAAAATCAAATAAATATGATGTTTCCCCTTCTGTATCAGCGGACATCACAGAATGTAAATTTACTATGCACTCATCAATATCATCAAATAAAATATTCTGTTGATATTTCTTCTCTGTAAAATTGTCATACTGATAATCTAAGAATCCATCTGCAAACAAAGACAATCTACCTGTTTCGTCATTGCTCTGATATAAATGTACTTCATCAAATCCAACATTTTCTCTATTTGTCATAAATCTGCAAACTTCCATTAAAACTTTATATATAGGTTTTATCGTTTTTATATGCATTTGCTTTGGAAATTCATATCTTACAACCAAATCCATAATCGATGGATTATTCTTTGATGGCACATTCCTCAAAATAAGTTTACATTCAATATCTTTTATTTTAACAGAATATTCTTTCTTAAACTCAGGGTAAGTTTTAACATAGCACATTTTATCTTCATCATAACTGGTAACAATTCTTGTTTGCTGATACAAATTGTTAAGAGTCCCACCTATAAACTCTATCGCATTCATTTTGGACATATCGTAACTATGTAGATTTGCTTTGCTCATAATATATATTCCCGGTCTTAGCTTATAATTTGCTGATATCTCCCTTTCATCATACCCTGTATACAAAGCAATCTGATAGCCGTCCGTTGAGTATCCGTACAAAAAATGTTCTGGTGATTTCATTACATTTTTTGAAAACTCAGCTAATATACCTACTCCCTCTGTTATAAAGTTAAATACCTTATCTTGTGCATGAAAATAAATTTTCTCTTCACCTTGAAATACAAATCCTGTAAAATTGTCTGTGTTACGACTTATCATATTTAATATCATCACCTCGAATTATAAAATTGGCAAAGGCATCATAAATAAATCCTTCTGCCCGTGTTCTTTTAAAAACATCACAACTACATATTTTGCATCTTTACTTCTTCTTTAAATATGTATCTTCCACATAAGTCTCAGGTGTTGCTTCCTCAATTACACCAGACTTTGAATCAAAGGTATACTTTCTCTTCAACCTTTCATACAGTACAGAACCTACAGTTTCCATTACCTGCTTCATCATATTTGGATCGTCAAACAGCTTTCTGAAAAACTGATCATTCTGCTCATATCTGTCTGCTGCCATATTCGGAAAATCCTTTTCAAATAACAACATAAAGGTTGCCCTGTCATTGTTCTTTGCGTAGCTCTGCCATTTCTCCTGATTGGCATAATCATTTTCCATCTGAACAAGTACTTTATCCATTTCTGTAAAATGGGTTCCATACTTTTCGTTTATCTTATCAATGATTACTGTCAACGGGTCTTTCTTAGGCTCTCTATGACCGGAATCACCTGAGATAGGTGTATATCCGCCTTCTGTGCTTTCAAGCTCTATCGGACCTTCAAAGTCTTTTTCCAGCTTATAGTATTCAAGAAGGACTTTGTCATCAATATTTATCTTCTCGCCACCATGTCCCTTTGGAAGCATTATGTATAAGAATTTTGAATAAATACTGAATCTGTGAATGTCTTTATCAAATAACCTGCATACCTGTGTAATATAGGCATACACACGATTAAAACTTGCCAGAGTAGACTTAAATATATCCTGTTTTTCAACTTCAAGCACTTCATATCTGTCTACTGCCGGTCTTAACTGTCCCTGAAGCTTTCCAAGATCACCCACTGACTGATTCTCACTCTGATAGAAAATATCTGCAAATTTATCCACTTCTGATTTCTGATATACCCTGAAATCATCCAAAGTGTTCTTCATGTCATATACAACATTAGGATCTGTTTCCTCTAAGAGCACAGTTTCCTCATAAAATGGCTCAAAAGATGCTTTGATATCCTCTGCTGAATTGACAAAATCAAGTACAAAGGTATCTACTTTTCCTCTTGTAGTACGATTCAATCTTGATAAAGTCTGTACTGCCTTTACACCAGACAATTTCTTATCCACAAACATGGTATGAAGCAATGGTTCATCAAAACCTGTCTGATATTTTTCTGCAACAACAAGGATTCCGTAATCATCTGTATGGAAAGTTTCCGGCAAAGCTTTTTCTTTGATTGTCTTGCCTTCTTTATCCTTGTTCATTCCCTCCTCGGTAAACACATCATCGTTATCTTTCACTTCACCGGAAAAAGCGACTAACACTTCAAGGTCATTCAGTCCTTTTTCTTTTATCTGTCTCTTAAATTCCTGCACATATCGTACTGCGTGAAGTCTGGATGGTGTGACAACCATAGCCTTCGCCCTACCACCTATCTTATGTCTGGTGACATTCATAAAATGTTCCAGCATAATGGCAGTCTTCTGAGAGATATTATGTGGATGCAGTGTCTCATAATTTATAATTGCCTTTGAACCTGCTGTTGTATCAAATTCCGGATTATCCTCAATAATCTTGGCAATCTTATAGTACATTTTGTAGGTCATATAGTTCTGCAAAACATCCAAGATGAAATGCTCCTCTATCGCCTGTCTCATAGAATAAATATGGAAAGGTCTGTAGATTCCTTCCGCATCCTTCTGACCAAACATCTGCAATGTCTTTCCTTTTGGAGTTGCCGTAAATGCAAAGAATGATAAGTTCTTATGCATCCCCTGTGCTGCCAGTTCATCTAATAGCTTGTCCTCATCATCCTTGCGTTTTCTCTCGTCCTCATCTTCCATCTCGGCATACTCTTTTAGAATTTCTTCTGTATCAGCTAATGCTCTTTTTAACTTTTTCGCTGCATCTCCGGTCTGCGAAGAATGTGCCTCATCAATAATAATCGCAAATCTTTTGTTTGCAGAATCCACTTCTTTATAGATTACTGGGAATTTCTGTAATGTAGTAATAATAATGCCTACACCATCATTGATTGCATCTCTAAGCTGTCCCGAATTTTTATCTACCTTCTTAACCACACCTTCCACATGGTCAAACTGATATACTGTAGACTGTAACTGACTGTCCAACACTCGTCTGTCAGTAACGATGATTACTGACTGGAAAATCTTATTGTCTTCATAATCATGAAGTCCGGTAAGTCTGTGTGCCAGCCATGCAATCGAATTGGACTTTCCTGAGCCTGCACTATGCTGGATCAGATAACTCTTGCCTGAACCATTCTTTTTCACATCTTCCAACAGCTTCGTAACAACATCAAGCTGATGATATCTTGGGAAAATCATAGTCTCTTTCACAAGATTTCCATTTTTATCGTACTCCTGCTGCAAGTGCATATATTTCTGTAGAATTTCCATCAGACTGTCCTTGCAGAGTACTCTTTCCCAAAGATAAGCTGTATCATATCCATCTGGATTTACCGGATTACCTTTGCCACCTACTTTTCCAGCACCATTACTGCCCTGATTAAATGGCAGAAAATAAGTGTATGCACCCTCAAGTCTTGTAGTCATATAAACATTGGTAAGGTCAACAGCGAAATGTACCAATACTCTTTCCTTAAAGGCAAAAATAGCATCCTTACCGGCACGATCAAACTTATACTGATTAATCGCATTTGTGGTATCCTGTCCTGTAAACTGACATTTCAACTCCATAGATACTACTGGAATTCCGTTTACAAAAAGCACAACATCTATACTGTTCTCATTATGTACAGAGTAATGAAGCTGTCTGGTACAATGAAGAACGTTCGCATCATACTGAATCTGTGTAGTCTCATTCAAAGAGGTCTCCGGCTTCCAGAAAATAGGATAAAACTTGATGCCTCTATCCATAAAACCATGCCGCATCACATTCAAAAGATTAGTGGTTTTCACTTCTCTTTTGAATCGTTCAACTATCTGCTTTTCGGAGCTATCTGCATAAATTTTCACATACCTGTCCCATTTCTTAGGCTGACTTGTCTTGATAAATTCAACAAAAGTATCTTCATCAAGTCCTGATTCTCGATTGAATTTCTTCGGATCACCCTTGGTATATCCACCATGATGAATCAGATAGTCTTCAATATCCTCTTCAAATCGTTTCTCTTTTACATCAAAATCAGACATGGGCTACACCTCCTTTTTGCCTGTGACAACCTCGTAGATGAGGGATTTTTTGTATTCTTTTAATTTTTGTATAATTAATTTTCTTTCATTAATATTTTTCTCTATTCTAATACATTGCTCATTTAAATAATCTGCAATGTTTCTTTGTTCATCAAGACTTGGAAAACAAACAAATAATTTTTCCAACGAACGCATTCCAATATTTTGCTGTGTTCCATATGTCCATTTATCTTGAACCTGTTTTTGATATACATCAGATTGCAAAAAATATAACAGATACATATAGTTCATTTTGTTAGGATTACATCGAAATACAGCTAATGGTGACCATATTGTAAATTTTCTATCTGTATCAACAATCGCTACTTTACCTGTTGTTGCTCCTGATTTAATCATATATATATCATTTATTTGGGGTACATATTTTTTACAACACTCCTCATAAAACTCTTGGGAAATATATCCTCTGATATGTTCAAAATCTATAACTCCATTTCCGCATGATACTGCTTCTGCGGAGACAAAAGGTATGCCTTTATCAAACAGTTCTGGAGTTTCGTGTGGTCCATCCGTAATAGGCATTGATAGTGCATACAATGTTTTTCCAACATTCCATTTTATAGGAATTTTACCAATCCATTCAATGCCGCTTTCCTTCATTTCAACATTTGGATTTATGCCTTTTGTAACAGCCTCTGTAATAACTGATAATTTATACTCCTTTAGCTTTTCAATAATTGCTTGGTGTGCTTCAATACTTTCATCAATCTTTGAACACTTGGAGTCCAAATAATCAGCGATAAGTTTCTGTTGTGTTATGCTTGGAAAACAAATCATCAATTTTTCCAGCGTTCTCATTCCAATGTTTTGTTGTGTTCCATATGTCCATTTATTCTCAATCTGTTTCTGATATGCATCTGATTGAATAAAATAATAAAGATATTCATAATAGCACCTTTGAGGTTCTACACGAAAAACAGCTAATGGTGACCAAATTGTAAAAAGCTTTTGTGTCTCAACTTTCGCCACTTTACCTGTAGTTGCTCCAGATTTAATCATATATATATCATTTATTTGGGGGATATATTTTTTGCAGCATTCTTCATAAAATTCTTGTGAGATAAATCCTCTAATATGTTCAAAATCAATATGACCATTACCACAAGAGACTGCTTCTGCAGATATAAAAGGAATACCCTCATCAAATAATTCTGGAGTTTCGTGTGGTCCATCTGTAATTGGCATAGACAATGCATACAATGTCTTTCCTACATTCCAGTCTTCTGGTATCTCCCCAATCCATTCCACTCCGCTATCCTTCATCTCTCTCATAGGTCAAACACCTCCTCAAGACTTCCGGACAGTTCTGTCTCCAAATCCATAATCTCTGCCATTATCTCTGCTGATGGTCTTGGAGCTTCATACTTATAGAAATATCTTGTAAATGGAATCTCATATCCCACCTTTGACTTTTTCTCATCAATCCATGCATCCGGTGCAAATGGAAGTACTTCTCTTTCAAAGTACTCTTTGATATCCTCTTTTAACGGAACATTTTCCGTATCACGAAGACTCGTATCCGGCTGTTTCTTTCCCTTTTTCAACACCAGATTACCTTCTTCATCACGGAGCGGTCTTTCTACTGTAATCTTGGTATAACCAAAATCCTCGTTATCATAAATCTGGCTGATTTCACTCTCTTTAAAATCACCATAAATCTTTGTAATCTCAGCGATATCCTCCTCAGATATATCATTTCGCTTATTTCCCAATGCCTTTCTTCTCTTCACATACATCTCATTAGCATTGATTAGCTGTACTTTACCTTCTCTGACTGTACCTGCCTTTTTATTTGACAATACCCAGATATAGGTTGCAATTCCTGTGTTGTAAAAAATATCATTGGGTAAAGCAATGATTGCCTCCAGCAGATCATTTTCGAGAATATATCTTCTAATTTCAGAAGGTCCGCTTCCCGCATCTCCTGTAAAAAGTGGCGAGCCATTATGAATGATTGCAATTCTGCTTCCACCCTTATCAATGTCTTTCATCTTTGATATTGCTGTCATAAGAAAGAGCATCTGTCCGTCACTTGCCGCCGGAAGTCCTGCTCCAAATCTTCCTCCAAAGCCAAGCTTAGCCTCTTCTTCTACTTTTGCCTTTTCATTCTTCCATTCACGCCCAAATGGAGGATTTGAAAGGATATAATCAAAGGTACTGCCTGCAAACTGGTCATCTGATAATGTGTTACCATCCTTGATATAATCTGCATTGTTACCCTTAATCAGCATATCTGCCTTACAGATTGCAAATGTCTGGTCGTTGATTTCCTGTCCAAAGGATACAAGTTCAGTAGAAGCATTCAGGCTATGTAAATATTCCTCTGCAACAGAAAGCATACCTCCAGTTCCACATGCCGGATCATAAATTGTCTTTGCCACATTATTGCCGGAAAGGATATCATTATCATCATAGAAGAGAATATTGACCATAAGTTGGATAACTTCTCTTGGAGTGTAATGCTGTCCTGCGTCTTCATTATGAGACTCGGAAAATCTTCTTATAATCTCTTCAAAGATATAGCCCATTTCAAGGTTAGAGATTTCATTTGGATGAAGATTTCCCCTATCTGTTGTATATTCCTTTAAAACAATATAAAGAATTCCCTTATTTGACATAGTAGTAATATGACCATCAAACTTAAACTTTTCCAGAATATCCTGCACATTTGCTGAGAATCCATTCAGGTAATTTCTGAAATTCTCTTCAATATGGTCTGGATCATCCATAAGTCTCTCAAATGTATATTTACTGGTGTTATAAAAATCATATCCTGCTGCCTTACGAAGTAAAACATCCTTCATCGGAAGATTCTTTACTTCCTCATATTTTTGCAAAACTGCATCCTTGGTATCTGAAAGAATACAGTCAAAGCGTCTGATTACTGTAAGCGGTAATATAACATCTCCATATTCATGTGGTTTATATACACCGGTAAGCTTATCTGCTATTGCCCATATCAGGTCTGCTTTCTGATCTATTTTTGCACTTCTCGTAGCCATTTACATTTTCCTCCATAAGGTAATTTACTTTTCTTTGTCATCCCGTACATAGTCAATCAAATCTCCAAAATTGCAATCCAACTCTTTACAGATTTTTTCCAAAACGGATAATTTTACTGACTCGCAGTTTGTCATCTTTGCAATAGTACTGGAACTTAGTCCGGTTCTCTCACACAAATCTCCCTTTTTCATTCCATGATCAATCAACTGTTTCCACAATCCATTATAACTAATTGCCATACCTCATATCCTCCGTAAAATATGCAATCAACTCTATGATTATTTTATCATAAGAAAACTGCTTGTACAATTTGCATTTACAAATATTCTATGCCTTTTTTCAAATATGAAATAACTTTTTTATGAAACCTTAATCTAAATTTAAGTACAAATATAACATGATACTTACAATTACATTTTGTATGTAGTAAATCACTTAAATACCTACTGCGTTTATGTGGTTAGCTAACCATCATAATTTTATTACTACAAGCTAAAACATAGTATTGCCCCAACAAGCAAAAAAGCCATCTGGATTTTATTCCAAACGGCTTATGTAAATTTTATTTATTATTATAGCGACTGCATTCTTTTTCAAGCTTTTTAAAATCCAAACATCTGATTTTTCCTTTATAATTAGATTTACCCATACATAATTCATATAAACAATTAGCTTTATTAATAATTATCTCTGCATTTTTTCTGCACCATTTCAGCTCATCAATACACAACTGCTTATAGTGTTTTTCAGCTATTGTATCTCTTTTATCTTCTTTTAGATTTATTTTTACTAACTGTTTATCCTCTACTGGAATCATAAGATTATAATTTAAAACCCCAAGCAATTTCCCCTTTTTATCAATTATTTTGTCAAAATCGGCTCTAGGACTCATTTTCTTATGTTTTTCTACCGGATGCGATAATGGAATAAGATATTTATGTTCATTGCACACCACAACTGTACCTACATATATGCGGTGCTGTTTTCCTATTTGTGGCGAAACTGAAGAAACCCTATCATCAACATTATGCAGATTTCTAATATATTTCATATCTATACGATATAAATTTAATTTTTCCTGCTTCATATACCTCCTCAATACCAAAAATGGCTATGCTAAAAAGCATAGCCACCATGAAGAATCACCAAAGGCGATTCTTACGCTTTTACAACCTCCACTTAAAGGTAGGACTCACCTCTATTATTATATTACCAAAAAAAGAAAAATAGTCAATACAATTTCTGTAATTTTTTTATTTTTGCAAAAACAGACCTTTTTCAAATTTAAGCAATCTTTTTATGCATGTTTAATAGTATCTTTCACCATACTATCTCAATCCACAATAATAATTTACTTTTGCTTGTGTCAATTAAATATAAA